>Ga0068713_1003572_pt1 | contig 13298 bp, 10 predicted proteins | sample MTBAKSrepl2MetaG_FD_62223 | JGI IMG/M metagenome (GOLD analysis project Ga0068713, IMG submission 62223) | Enrichment culture microbial communities om Arthur Kill intertidal strait, New Jersey, USA, that are MTBE-degrading - MTBE-AKS2 (Arthur... | ecosystem: Environmental > Aquatic > Marine >...
GACGCTTGAGGCATTCGCCCGAGCCATGTTTGGGGCCGATCGCCAGGTTAGGCTGCGGCCGCATTTCTTCCCGTTCACTGAACCCTCCGTTGAGGTCGACGTGTCGTGCATGGCCTGCGAGGGCGGCGGTTGCCGCCTCTGCAAGAAGAGCGGCTGGCTGGAGATACTCGGAGCCGGAATGGTCGATCCAAATGTGTTCGGTTTCGTTGATTACGATTCGGAGCGTTACACCGGCTTTGCTTTCGGGATGGGGGTCGAGCGCATTGGGATGCTCAAACACGGCATAAGTGACCTCCGCCTATTCTTTGAGAACGACCTGCGCTTCCTGCGCCAGTTCTGACCGGAGAGACAGATGAAAGCCCCAGTATCCTGGCTTCGTGAGTATGTGTCGATCGATGCTTCGATGGATGAGCTCGCTTCGCGGCTGGCTTTGACCGGTACCGAGGTTGAACGTGTCGCCGAGGTCGGCATGCCCCTGGCGAACGACAATCTACTGCTGTTTGTGGTGGGTAAGGTCCTCGACTGCGCACGCCACCCCAATGCCGACAAGCTCTCCGTCTGCACGGTGGACGTGGGCGAGGCCGAGCCGCGAACCATAGTCTGCGGCGCACCCAATGTGGCGGCGGGGCAGACAGTGCCCGTGGTCTTGCCGGGGGCTCTGATGCCGGGCGGCTTCCTCATCAAGGAGGCCAGACTCCGTGGGGTCCAATCGCTCGGGATGATCATGTCCGAAGCTGAACTCGGTCTGGCTGCGAAGAGTTCGGGAATCCTCACGTTGCCCGACGAGTGGCGCGCGGGGGACCTGCTGAATGACCATTTCGCAGTTGGAGACTCCGTCCTCGAAGTCGAGGTGACGCCGAACAGACCCGATTGCCTCTCGGTTCGGGGCCTCGCGCGAGAGATCGGTGCCGTGATGGGTGCCTCGTTCGAGGAGGACCTGGAAATCAGTCATCCATGGGGAGACAGGCCAATCGATGCTGACGTCAGCATCGAGGTGCAGGATCCCGGCCTGTGCCCACGCTACGCCGCGCGGGTGGTGAGGGGCGTCGTCGTAGCAGAATCGCCCCTGTGGCTCAAGGCGCGGATCGCGCACGCGGGAATGCGACCCGTCAATAACGTCGTCGATGTGACCAACTACGTGCTCTGGGCCCTGGGCCAGCCTCTTCATGCCTTTGACCTGCGGACCATTCGAGGCGGCCGCCTCATCGTACGACGTGCCCTCGCCGGTGAGAAGATCGCTACTTTGGATGGAGAAGAGAGGATTCTATCCGACGACATGCTGGTCATAGCGGATGCCGAGAGACCGTCGGTGATAGCGGGGATCATGGGCGGAGTCGAGAGCGAGGTCACGGAGACTACCACCGACGTGCTCATTGAATGCGCCACCTTCTCTGGGCCTTCGATCATGCGCACTTCAGGCGCTCTCGGGCTTCGAACGGAGGCTTCGACTCGGTACGAGAAGGGGCTCGACCCGGGACTTGTCCCATTGGCCTTGGACATGGCTTGTAGTCTCATGGTCAGCATTTGCGGAGGCGAGGTGTCGGTTGGGACGATAGACGTTCGCTTCGATATCGAGCGCGAGATGACCATCACCCTGCGGTCGAGCCGAATGACGCAGGTGCTCGGTTACTCGATTCCCATCGAGGCAGCCGCGGAGTTCCTCGGACGCCTGGGCTGCGGAGTCTCAATACTGGATGGCGACCTCGAGGTCCGTGTGCCCAGCTTTCGCGCAGACCTAGAGCGGGAGATCGACCTTGTTGAGGAGGTAGTGCGGATTTTCGGCCTCGACAGGATTCCCTCGACCCTACCCGCCAGGAAGGAGGGGGGAGGACATCTAACGCGCGGGCAGCGGTTGACGCGGAGGGTGGAGGATCTTCTGGCTGGATCCGGGCTTGCCCAGGCAATCACCTACAGTTTTGGCGACCAGGCCTGGCCCAAGCGGCTACGACTGCCCGATGAGGACGGGCGGCGAGACCAGATCGCCATCACGAACCCGCTGAGTGCTGAGCAGTCGGTCATGCGAACCATGCTCTTGCCGGGCCTTCTGGACGCCGCGAGACGCAACGTTGCCGTGCGTCAGGATCGGGTCGGTCTCTTTGAGATCGGCCGCACCTTCGAGAAGGCGAAGACCCTTTCACATGAAAGATCACGGCTGGGACTCTTGATCTCAGGGGTATGGGAGGAGCCACACTGGTTGTCGACCGGCGTTGGCATCGACTTCTATCTCGCGAAAGGCCTCATTGAGCGACTTGCTGCCGACCTTGGTTGTCAGTTGCGATTCGCGCGGGGTTCCGAGCCTTTCTTGCATCCCGGGAAGACAGCGTTGGTGAGCACGCAGGCCGACGCGCGGTTGGGATGGGTTGGGGAGGTGCACCCTCTGGTTCTGCAGGCGTACGATCTCAAGGGGCCCGCGGTGGCTGCCGAGCTTGACCTCGACCTGCTGCTGGAGGCCGTCCCTGATGTCTCGCTCTTCCGAGACCTCCTCGCCTTCCCTGTTGTTGAACAGGACATGGCCCTCGTAGTCGATTCCGCTGTGCCGGCGGCACAAGTCGTGGACGCCCTTCGTCTGGCCGGTGGGACTCTCCTTGAGAGCATCAGTGTCTTCGATGTCTACGAGGGGAGCCAGGTACACCCAGGCAAGAAAAGCCTAGCCATTCGCATGAGTTTTCGGGCTGCCGACCGCACCTTGAGTGACTCCGAGGTAAATGAGCTGAGAGACATAATGCTCGCCGAGGTCGGTACGAGCCTGGGCGCGCAACTCCGCACCTAGCAGCGACCTTTGCATGAGATTGCACTATCGTGTATAGTCATACACGTAACGAGTGCAGGCGAAAGGTTGATGGAGTGATCAAAGCTAGCGTCATAGGCGCGACGGGTTATACCGGGGCCATTCTCACCGACTTGCTTGGCGGGCACCCCAATGTCGAGGTTCGTGCGCTGACCTCGGCCTCTTATGTCGGCAGGCACGTGGGCGAGGTGTTTCCGCATCTTCGCGAGGATGGTACCTATGTGGAGTACTCGCTGGATGTTGTCGCGGGCTCTGACGTGGCTTTTGTGTGTTATCCCCACGCCGAGGCGAGCCGGGTCGTCGCGCAGTTGGTTGATGCCGGCGTACGGGTAGTCGACCTCAGTGCCGATTTCCGGCTGCGGAGCGTTTCGCAGTACCAGGAATGGTACGGATTCGCTCACACCCGCCCCGACCTGGTCGCGGAAGCAGTCTTCGGACTTCCGGAGGTATACCGTGCGGACATCGCCAAGGCTCGCCTGATCGCGAACCCGGGATGCTATCCCACTGGAATGCTCCTTGGACTGCTCCCCGTCGCCCGGGAGATCGACGATCTTGGCGTCATTATCGACTCCAAATCCGGGGTCTCGGGCGCCGGCCGGTCTCCTTCGGAAAAGACCCATTTTTGCGCGGTCCATGCCAACTTCGCCGCCTACGGTGAAGTGGGTCATCGGCACACCCCTGAGATGGTGCAAGAGTTGAGCGCAGCGGCCGGGCACGCGCTTCGCGTGTCGTTCACGCCCCACCTTCTGCCCGTCGAACGCGGCATCCTGACAACGGCCTATTTCAGACCACGTGGAGGTTCGCGTGGCGCTGATGCATGGTTGGAGATGTATCGCTCCCACTACGTCGACGAGCCATTCGTCGAGGTTACCGAGAGAATGCCCTCACTGACGGATGTCGCCTATACGAACTACTGTCGCATGACCGTGCGCGAAGACAAGAGTGCGGGTCTCGTCAAGGTGTTCACGGTCATTGACAATTTGGTGAAAGGCGCTTCGGGTCAAGCAGTGCAGAACATGAACTGCATGTTCGGTTTTCGGGAGGCCGCCGGCTTGGAGCGAAAGGTATGAACGGGCCGGCGAAAGTGGTCCACCCAATAGTCTCGGCGCCGCTCGATTCCCGGTTCTTCTCGGTGCCGGATGGCGCTCGGCTGGTTGAGCCGGGCGGCGAGTCACAAGCCGTCACGTTTCCGGGTGGCTTTCTCGCTGGAGGTCTCTCCGCAGGGCTCAAGAGCAGTGGACGCCCCGATGTAGGCGTGCTGGCGGTGGAACCCAAGTGGTGGGATGTGGCCGCCTCGGCGGCCGTGTTTACTACCAACGCGTTTGCGGCGGCGCCGGTCCAACTCGTGAAGACCGAGTGCAGTGTGGACCGCCTGGTCGCCGTTGCCATGAATAGCGCGAACGCGAATGCCTGTACCGGGAACCCCGGAATGATCGTGGCCCGCCGTATGCAGCACGCCTGTGCCGAGTCTCTTTCGGCACCGATTCCCAGGGTGGCCGTGGCGTCAACAGGGGTAATCGGCGTCCAACTCGACGCGGATTTCATGAGCGGCGCTGTGGTTGACGCCTGTGGTGTCATCACTCCGCGTGGGGGCCCACTCTTCAGCCAAGCCATCTTGACAACCGACCGGTACGCCAAGATGTGTGCCATTGAGGTGGAGTCGAGTTCAGGCCCTGTTCGCCTTGGTCTCTGCGCCAAGGGCGCGGGGATGATAGCCCCGGCGATGGCGACCATGCTGTGTGCCGTCACCACGGATGCAGTTTGCACCCCGGGAGAGATGAGAGCGCTGCTGTCCACGGCAGTCGACGGCTCCTTCAACCGAGCGACGGTTGATGGTGAAATGAGCACAAATGACGCCGTCTTCTTTTTCTCGAGTGGCGCCTCAGGCATCCGCCTCGATGAAGTCGGACATTCGCGAATGCAGGCCGCACTGAATGCCTTGCTGCTCCGAGGTGCGCTGATGATGGTCGCCGATGGAGAAGGAGCCACGAAGATTATGCGTATCGTGGTCGAGGGCGCCGAGTCTAAAGACCAGGCGGACCTCGTCGCGCGGGCCGTCGCCGATTCCCCGCTCGTAAAGACGGCAATGCATGGAGGTGATCCCAACTGGGGGCGCATAGTCAGTTCAGCGGGGGCAGCGATGGCGGGCCGCGAACTCCCGGAGGCGTCCCTTAAGTTATGCGACGTCACCGTTTTTGAGCACGGGATGGCTGCATCGGTGTCCGAGTCCGATGGCCGCCGACTGGCCTCAGGGGTTCGGGGGACCGAAGTTGAGATCCGGCTCGATCTTGGCCTGGGCGGTGCTCAGTCGGAGCTTTTCTTCGCTGATCTGGGCCATGAATACGTCACTATCAACGCCGAATATCATACGTAGGTCTAATCATGCGCGAGATATACCGTAAGCGAGTTGAGACCCTTCTGGAGTCGTTGCCCTACATCCGGATGTTCCGCGGCACAACAATGGTGATCAAGTATGGTGGCGCGGCAATGAGTTCCGCGGATCTCAAGGACGAGTTCGCAACCGACATTGCCCTCCTCCGCTACGTGGGCATCAGACCGATCATCGTTCATGGGGGCGGCAACGAGGTCAGCAAGTACATGCGCAGGCTCGATCTTCCCGTTCGCTTCGTCGACGGGCTGAGGGTCACCGATCTTCCCACCATGGAAGTGGCCAAGATGGTACTTGTGGGCAAGGTCAATAAGGAGATAGTGGCGTTGATCAACAGCAAGGGAGCCGCTGCCGTGGGTCTCTGCGGAGATGACGGAGGCCTCCTACGGGCGAAGCCGCTCCTGAAGCGGGGGCAGGACGGCACCCTTCTCGATCTCGGCCTCGTCGGAGAGGTCACGCATGTGAACACAGCGTTGCTCGATCTCCTCGAGGCGGATTACGTTCCGGTTGTTGCCTCTGTTGGCACAGGGGACGCGGGTGAGAGCTACAACATCAACGCCGATACAGTGGCCGGGGAGTTGGCCGCCGCCCTCAAGGCCGAGAAGGTTATCTTCTTGACCGATGTGTCGGGCCTGCATGGCGATCTCGACGATGAATCGACCGTCTTGTCGGAATGCACGGTCGCCGACGTGAGTGATCTGATGGATAGTGGGAAGGTGTCCAAAGGGATGATACCGAAGCTGGAGGCCGTTATCACGAGTCTGCGCGCCGGTGTCGGGGCGGCCCACATCATTGATGGCCGCATCGCGCACTCCGTGCTGCTCGAGATAATGACCGACGACGCGGGTCTGGGGACCAAGGTGGTCCTCGACAAGACTCCTGAGGTGGGGTAGAGGGGCATAATGAAGCCAAGGCATTTTCTGGTTGTCACCGACCTGGCAGCACCCGAGTTCAACGACCTTATCGCCAGAGCGGCAGCGATGAAGCGCGCGCCGCTTTCCACCATCTTGAGCGGCAAGACGGTGGCTCTCCTTTTCGGCAAGCCCTCCACCCGGACCCGCGTGTCTTTCAGCGTGGGCGTCTACCAGATGGGAGGCATGCCACTCTACTTGTCCGAGCACGAGTTGCAGATTCGGACCTCCGAGTCCGTAGAGGACACAGCACGCGTACTGTCACGTTTCGTGGATGCTATTGTCATTCGAACATTCGCTCAAAAAGACGTGGAGGACCTAGCAGTAGCGGCGTCGGTGCCGGTGATCAATGCGCTGACCGACGAGGCACATCCCTGCCAGGCATTGGCCGACCTCCTGACTTTCGAAGAGCATTTCTCTGATGCCAGAGGCCGGAAGATTGTCTACCTCGGGGACGGCAACAATGTGGCGGCCTCGCTCGGAGAGGCATGTGCGCTCTCCGGCCTAGATTTCTGCCTTTGCGCGCCCGAGGGCTGCGATCTTCCCGCTCGGCAGATGGATTTGCTGCGGGATCTGGCGCTGAGCCACGGAACCACGTTTCTGCTGGAGCGCGACCCCGAGGATGCGGTGGTGGGCGCTTCCGCCCTCTATACAGACGTCTGGATAAGCATGGGCCAGGCTGACGATCACGCCAAACGAGAATTGCTCAAGCCGTACCAGGTGAACGCGTCGCTCCTCTCTCTTGCTCTACCAGACGCGATCGTGATGCATTGCCTGCCGGCGCACAGGGGCGAGGAGATAACTGACGAAGTCATGGACGGCCCACAGTCCGTCGTATTCGATCAAGCCGAGAACCGGTTACATGCGCAGAAAGCGCTGATGGCGCTCCTTCTTCAAGGCTGACTTTTGAACAAGCGTCAGCGACAGCAACTCATCCGGCGGATCCTCAAGGATCGGGTGATTGGCAGCCAGCAACGGCTGGTCGAGGAGCTTGCGGCTGCCGGCTGCGACGTCACTCAAGCGACAGTAAGCCGCGACTTGCGCGAAATCGGTCTGCAGAAAGGCCGCGACCACCAGGGTTCTATACACTACGATTTTTCTCCGGCAGGCCAGGAGCGTCCCGACCCCGCCATCGCGTGCGGAAGAATGTTGCGCGACTTCGGGCGGGGCATTGTCCCAGCACAGAACTTGCTCGTGCTACGCTGCGACCCGGGGACGGCGCCTGGCCTGGGCCGCGTCGTTGACGAATTGGGCCACGAGTTGATTCTTGGCTGCGTTGCTGGAGATGACACCGTAATCATCGTGACCAGAGATATAGCGGCGGCAGAAGTCGTCAGCGACTATCTGAGAGAACTAGGAGGGTGAGCTTGATGACGAGGGAAAAATGCATCCTGGCATATTCGGGTGGGTTGGATACGTCTGCTCTGATCCCATATATCCAAGAGAAGTATGGCTACGACATCGTCGCGGTCCTCATTGACGTCGGACATATGAAGGACGTTGAGATTGCTCGCGAGCGCGCGCTCACCGCGGGGGCCATAGAATCCGTAGTAATAGACGCCCAGGAGGAATTCCTGCTCGACTTCGCCTTCCCCGCGCTCAAGGCCAATGCGCTTTATGAAGATAAGTACCCACTCCACTCGGCCCTTTCGCGCCCACTCATATCCAAGAAGATGGTCGAGATCGCTCATAAGCACGGAGCCAAAGTCGTGGCTCATGGTTGTACGGCCAAGGGGAATGACCAGGTCCGCATGGATGTCTCAATACGGTGCCTCGATCCGTCGATTACCGTTCTGGGACCGGCGCGCGAATGGAATATGACCAGGCCGGAACTGCTTGACTACCTCGCCGCCCGCGGCATCGACCTGCCTTTGACCAAAAAGAATCCTTACTCGATTGACGAGAACCTCTGGGGCCGGGCCATAGAATGCGGAGAACTCGAGGACCCGTGGCAGCCGGCGCCGGCGGACGCCTTCATTTTCACCGTCAACCCGACCGACGCGCCGGACAGGCCGGAGGAAGTGGTTGTGGGCTTCGAGGCGGGTCTGCCCGTGTCGCTGAATGGGACCCCGATGAGGCCCATCGAGCTGGTGGAGGCGCTGGACACCATTGGCGGCTCCAACGGCTTTGGTCGCATCGACATGGTTGAAAATAGACTGGTCGGAATCAAAAGCCGGGAGACCTACGAAGTTGCCGGATCGCTTTCACTGATCCTCGCCCACCGCGAGATGGAAGACCTCACCCTGACGCGCGAGCTGCAGCACTTCAAGCGCCTGATCGACCAGCGGCTTGCAGATCTGATTTACGACGGACTCTGGTTCAGCCCCTTGGCGGAGGCGCTTAGGGCCTTTGTCGACGAGAGCCAGAAGCACGTGACCGGCGAGGTCAAATTGCGCTACTACAAGGGATCCTGCAGTCCGATCGGTCGGCGGTCACCCAACTCGCTATACGTCAGCAATCTGGCGACCTATGGTGAAGGCGATACCTTCAGCCACGAGTCGGCTGTGGGGTTCATCAAGCTCTGGGGTCTGCCTGTTGAGGTCTGGGCGCGTAGCCGCCAAGGACTGCTTTGAGCGGCAGTCCTTCCGACCGCGGTACCGAGAAACCGTGGGGCGGGCGCTTCACGGTTGCTCAAGCGCCGCTCTTCGAGCGGCTGAACGCGTCGATCCCGTTCGATCACGTGCTCGCTCCCTACGACGTGGCGGGCTCGCGGGCACACGTGAGAATGCTGGCATCAATTGGCGTACTGACTTCTGACGAGAAAGATACGCTGCTTGAGGGACTCGAGCGTATCACCGAGGAAGTCGCCGCGGGCGTTTTCGCGTGGAGTTTGACCGATGAGGACATACACATGGCTGTCGAGCGTAGATTGACCGAGATCGTTGGCTCCGTTGGTGGCAAGATGCACACGGGGCGGAGCCGCAACGACCAGGTAGCCCTCGATCTGCACCTGTATCTAAGGGATGCCGTCGCCGGTCACCAGCACCGCGTCCTCGATCTCATGAAGGCGCTGCTTGTGCAGGCCCAGCAGGGCTTGGCCGTCATCATGCCCGGCTACACCCATCTGCAGCGGGCGCAACCCGTTCTTCTTGCTCACCACCTTCTTGCCTACTTCTTCATGCTGCAACGAGACTGGCTGCGATTTGAGTCCTGGAGTGCCACGTCGTGGATGCCGCTTGGCAGCGGAGCCCTCGCTGGAGTCAACTATCCGCTCGACCGAGAGGCGGTCGCCTCAGAGCTTGGTTTTGAGCACGTAGCTCCCAATGCGATGGATGCTGTCGCGGCACGCGACTCGGCCTTCACGTACTTATCCGTGGCCACCGGCTGCGCTCTCGTTCTTTCCCGTCTGGCAGAGGAGGTGGTGCTGTGGTCCAACCAGGAATTCGGTTTTGCCGCCCTTCCTGAGGAGTGGACATCCGGCTCCAGCATCATGCCGCAAAAGCGCAATCCCGACGGAGCGGAGCTCGTCAGGGCCAAGTCGGCGGGTTTTCTGGGACGGCTGCAGTCTCTGGGCGCGCTGCTGAAGGGTCTGCCCCTCGCCTATAACAAGGATCTCCAGGAGGACAAGCTCTACGTCTTCCAGTCGCGCGAGGAACTTGATCTCTGTCTGGGAGCCATGACGCAAATGGTCACCGGCCTCGAGTTCAACGCCGAGCGCATGCGGACCGCCGCGGAAGGGAGTTACGCCCAGGCTGCCGATGTTGCCGACTATTTGGTCTCAAAGGGGCTGCCTTTCCGGGAGGCTCATCGCGTGACCGGTCGCCTCGTAGCTGTGCTCTCAGAGAGAGGAACGCCCATGTCCGAAGCCGCGCTGACTGAGTTGCGGGAGTTGAGTCCATTGTTCGACTCCGATTACTACGAGACTGTCTCATTGGAGCGCGTCGTTGAAAGCAAGGTGTCGCCTGGAGGAACCGCAACCGGGCGCGTGACCGAGCAGTTGTCGCACGCTCGCCAGGTTCTGGACGATCTGGGTGCTCGAGTATAGGGCCAAGGCCGAGCCGACGCCCGCGCGCTGACCTATGTCGAGTCTCGCTGCCGTCCCCGACAGGGAGCACCTTCCTCCTGGAAGGATGCTTGCCCCAGCGTTTTTTCGGCGGCCCTCTGAGGAAGTGGCCCCAGAGCTCATCGGCAAGATCTTGTGGAGGCGTGGCGTGGGGGGAGGCCGTCTCACCGAGGTCGAGGCCTATCTTCTCGAGTCGGATCCCGCGTGTCACGCGGCCCGCGGCCGGACGAGGCGTAACACGTCCATGTTCGCGTCACCAGGCACCATCTATGTGTATCTGAGTTATGGTATCCATGTGCTGCTCAACCTTGTCTGCGAAGATGAGGGAGTTGGGTCGGCCGTCCTTATCAGGTCCTTTGAGCCCATGGGAGATGATTCGGGTTTAGCGCGGAACCGAGCTCGGAGAGGCTCTTCCCTCGGAGGCCTCGCGAGAGAGGTCGCGCCTCCCCCGGCGCTGACGAGGCGTCGGACGGGTGGCGACGTCTGGCTTTCTTGTGGACCCGGAAGGGTGGGACAGGCCCTGGGCCTGGACCTCGGTTTCGACGGTTTGCCCCTCGGGGAGACGTCAGGTCTCTACGTGATTGAAGACGGCTGGAGGGGTGCGGTCGGCCGGTCCACTCGAATCGGTATTTCGAAGGGAAGCGATTTACCGCTCAGGTATTACATGGTTGGCAGCGCGTGTGTCGGCGGTGAGCCCAGGCAAAGCGGAGGTAAGAAGTGAGACTCCAGGATATCTATGAAACCGCTTTCCGGGCCGGCATCGCCGCGGACCCTCGGGGAGAGGACGGCGTCAGACGCGTCCTCGAGCGGGCCAAAAAAGACTACCAAGCAATGCCGGACAAGAATCGCTGGGAGTTCGATCGGGAGCGCCTCGTCAATCCTTACTCAGACACCCGCATTCTGGCGGGCGACATCGAAGCAGAGATCAGCAGCATGATGGTCGGCATTGATCTGGAAGTGGGTGAAGTGCTTCTCGCGCACGCGCTGCGCGCAGGTGGCCGTTCGGTAGACTTGTTGCTGGCGCATCATCCCGAGGGTCGGGCACTTGCACGACTCGAGGAGGTAATGGGAGTGCAGGCCGACGTCTGGCGGGGTTTCGGCGTGTCGGTGGCATACGGCGACGCTGTCATGACCGACCGCCAAGCGGAGATCATGCGTGCTCTTCACCCTCGTAACAACGAACGAGTCATCGCCGCCGCGCACCTGCTCAATATCCCCTACATGTGCTGCCACACCCCCGCCGACAACAACGTCAATGCCTTCCTTCAAGAACGTTGTGACGGCATGGGTCGCGACGCGACTGTCGATGAGTTGCTCGACATGCTCAAGGCGATCCCCGAGTACCATGAGGCAGTGCTCCAGGGAACCGGACCCGTGATATTCGAGGGCAACGAGCGCCGCCGGACCGGAAAGATTATGGTTGACATGACCGGGGGAACGTCGGGCCCGGTCGAGTCGATAGCGAAGCTGGCGGCAGCGGGTGTCGGCACCATCGTGGGGATGCACATGGGCGAGGAGCATCGCAAGAAGGCCAAGGAGGAGCGCATGACTGTGGTGATCGCGGGGCACGTCTCGTCCGACTCTCTCGGGATGAACCTCATTCTCGATCACTACGAAAGACGGGGTGTGGACATCCTCTCCTGCTCGGGATTCACAAGGGTCAGTCGCGCCTAGAGGCGCATCCCTGCCGCGCGCCCTCAGCTCTTTACTCCGGAGTCGGCTCCGGGCCGGAGCCGACATCGAGCAGTACTGTCGTTCCCGACGCGACACGCTCCCCCGCGACGATGCTCTGGGACAACACCACCCCCGCCTGCGATGCGTCGGCTATCGTCGTATCAACGAATTTCAACCCGAGATCCACGATGATCTCGTGGGCCGCGGAGATGTCGAGGCCCACGAGTTGAGGCATATCCACTCCCATATCGGGCACTGAGACAACCAGCGTGACGGTGTCACCTTGGGCGATCTCGGTGCCGGGAAGCGGGTCCTGAGAAAGGACGGTTTCCGGGGCATCCCAAGAGAGGGTGCCTGCTTCAGTGACCACGACAAGCCCTGCCGCCTCCAGCAGGTGCCTCGCCTCATGAGCTCCAAGGCCCATCACGTCGGCAACCACGATCGGTGCCTTGTGTATCTGACAGATCTCGGTTGGACGCCGGTCAACGGCGACCAAGATCTCTCTCGCGTGAGGACAGAATTCATTGGCCTCCAAGCCCGACTCTGAACACACCGCGACCCTCACCCACTCATCGCGAGGCGGTTCCGCAAAATCCGTCGCCGGCGCGCCATTGAGCGCCTGCCGCATAAAAGACGACCATATCTCGGCCGGTAGTGAACCGCCGGTCACCCTTATGCCATGGACGTTCGTCATTGGCTTCTGCTCGTTCGGATATCCAACCCAGACGGCCGCGACGAGATCCGGTGTATATCCCACGAACCAAGCGTCGCGATAGTTCTGAGTAGTGCCGGTTTTTCCGGCCGCCGGGCGGTCGATGTCCGCCGCCGTTCCGGTGCCTGAGTCGATCACCGACTGTAGGCACGAGGTCGTTACCGCCGCCACTCCCTCTTCTATGACGCGTGTCCGGAGAGCGTGGCTCTCTTCCAGCAGATTTCCGTCTGAATCGGTCACCCGGAGGATGACGAGCGGGCCAGACGGTTCATCGGACCCGCCGGCGGGGGCGGCAACGACGCGCTCACCTCCCGTGGCCAGGGTCGTGTAGGCCATGGCCATCTCGAGGGGGGAAACCCCTGTCGCGAGCCCTCCCAGAGCGATGGCCGGGGTGGGAGGATCTCCGAGGGGACTCTCGATCCCCATGTCCCGCGCCTTCTCAGCGACCGCCTGAGCCCCCAAATCCATGACCAGGCGTGCGTAAACGCCGTTCGAGGAGACCGACATGGCTTCCGCCAGCGTCAGGGTACCCTTGTCGGTCGAGGAGACTTCCCACGGACCGCCAGGCAATTGCACGGTCAGTGGCCCGGAATCGTACATGACGTCTGGACCGATGCCCTGTTCGAGTGCCGTCACGAGAAGAAATGGTTTGAAGGCAGAACCGGGTTGGCGCCTGCCCTGTGTCGCCAGATTGAACTGGAGCTCATCGAAGTCCGATCCGCCGACCATGGCGACGAGACGCCCTGTGTGAGGATCGATCGCGACCAGCGCCGCGGAGGGATCTCCCGGTTGGTCGAGCACGTCGGCTATGGCTTCCTCGG
>Ga0068713_1003574_pt1 | contig 13290 bp, 13 predicted proteins | sample MTBAKSrepl2MetaG_FD_62223 | JGI IMG/M metagenome (GOLD analysis project Ga0068713, IMG submission 62223) | Enrichment culture microbial communities om Arthur Kill intertidal strait, New Jersey, USA, that are MTBE-degrading - MTBE-AKS2 (Arthur... | ecosystem: Environmental > Aquatic > Marine >...
ACTGATCGGAGATTATTTATTTGCGCACGCCGCAAAAATGGTAGCCGAAGTTGGTTCTCAGGAGATTACAATAATTTTCACCAATACGCTGCTTACGATCATTAAAGGAGAAATAAACCAGGCCCTGTCCGGAAAACTTCAATCTGATTTCGGACAATACGAACAACGAATCTATCAAAAGACCGCTTCTCTTTTCGAGGCCTCCGCCTTGCTTGCGGCAAAATTATGTGCTGCTGAGCCCGAACTGCTTGAAGCCTTACGCTTGTTTGGTTACCATACGGGAATGGCTTTTCAAATGATGGATGATGTTCTGGATTTTGTCGGTGAGGAAAATAATTTGGGTAAGCCGGTTGGAAGTGATTTGCGACAGGGCATATTAAACCTGCCCACAATACTGTATTTAGCAGATAATCCGGACAGTCCATACACCACCAGCATCCTGGATGGCTCCTGTGGAAACAATGAAGACCTTGTCGCGACAATATTGTCTGATATAAAACAAAGCGAGGCTATTAATAAAGCGCTATTGAAGATCGACCAACATATCCATGACGGCCAAAAACAGCTTATGATGCTGCCGGAATCTAACGGTCAGCAAGGCCTGTTGGAACTGTTATCCTATCTATCCAGACGCATTCATTGACAACCTCAGCGATTCAGGAATTACCGGTGACGAACTACTACTATTCAAGGTGCTTCATCAATGTTAAAATAAAAACCGCTTTTCAGCGGTATTTTAGTGCGCTGGGAGGGAATCGAACCCTCACGCCTTTCGGCACATGGCCCTCAACCATGCCTGTCTGCCAGTTCCAGCACCAGCGCGGGTGCAACGACTATTATAATCGGCAATAAATCCTTGTCAAGTTAATTCCGATAGTAAGCGAATATGATCAAAAAAGAGGAGACATCATGACAATTGTTTTAGATGCTATGGGGAGCGATGATTACCCTGATCCCGAAATTCAGGGCGCTATCGACGCGGCACAGCTTTTAGACGAAGAAATTATCCTGGTTGGACAGCAAGAGTTAATTGAACCAAAATTAAACACGCTGAACACTAAAAAGCTGCCAATCCGCATCCATCACGCCCCTGATGTGATGGAAATGACAGACAAACCAGTTGAGAGCGCGCGTAAAAAGCCGAATAACTCTATGGCTGTTGGCTTATCCCTGGTTAAGTCGGGAGAAGCACAGGCCTTTGTTACGGCTGGCAATACTGGCGCTGCGCTATTCAACGCCCTCCGAATCCTGGGCAGGATCAAAGGTGTTCAACGCCCCGCTCTCACCGCGCTCTTTCCGGTATATAAAGGGTATTGTGTAGTACTGGATATTGGCGCAAATGCGGATTGCCGCCCCGATTTTCTGCTGCAGTTCGGTATCATGGGCAGTGTTTACGCTGAAAAAGTTCTCAACAAAACCAATCCCAGAGTTGGACTTTTATCAAATGGCGAAGAAGCTGGTAAAGGCAACCAATTGATTAAAGAAAGTTTTCCTTTATTAGAACAAAGCGGATTAAACTTTATTGGAAATATTGAGGGCAAAGAACTTTTCAATGGTGAAGCGGACGTAGCTGTAACAGATGGCTTCACCGGTAACATTCTCTTGAAATCAAGCGAAGCGGTAGCTAAAATGGTTGCCACAACCCTCAAAGAAGAATTAATGTCATCTTTCAGGACAAAAATGGGTGCGCTTCTGGCCAAACCGGCTTTGGGCGCCATCAAAAAAATGATGGACCCAACAGATATTGGCGCCGCGCCATTGCTTGGAATCGATGGGCTGGTTTTCGTTGGACATGGGCGATCTAATGCAAAAGCGATCACCAGCGCCCTCCGTGTAGCTCACGATGCGGTACAGGAAAACTTGCTTGATGCCCTGAGTATGGCAATTCAGGATAGAATGTCTCAACTAGAAAATTAATACTTTACAGGAAGCCCGATGAAAATAATTACAAATACAAAACTGATCACACGAAACAATAAAATTGGTAAATTTCTTACTCTTGCCGCCATAGGTGTTCTGGGTGTCGGATTCTTTATTTCCATGTCTAAACCCGAACTTGCGCTGTGGTCCTATGTGGCTCTTATTTTTGGCTACTTTCTTTCTCAAATTGGCATTTATTTTGTTAACCGCTGGGGAACTTCGCCACGCCCGGATGAGAAGATTGTCAAAGCCCTGAAAGGTCTGCCTGGAGATTACACGCTGTATAATTACATGCTCCCTGTCCCCCATGTACTGGTTGGTCCGGCTGGGGTCTGGATCCTTGAAGCTCTCCACCAACGCGGAGAAATCACTTTTAACGAGCAGAAAAATAGATGGAAGCAATCCAAAGTAAATCTGTTTTTGAAAATTTTTTCGCAAGAGGGTCTGGGAAGTCCGGAAAAACTCGTTGCGGATCACAAAAAAGATTTGGAAAAAGTCCTGACCGATATATTTGACGAGAATAAGCCTCCGGTCAATAGCGTTCTCGTTTTTACGGATGAGAGAACCAGGGTTGACGCCCAAAACGCGCCCATACCCACGCTTTCAATAGACAAACTCAAAGATTTCTTTCGTCGCTCGTCAAAGGAAAATTCTATTTCCGCGGAACAGCTGGACCGTTTAAAAAAGACGTTTCCGGTAACATAATCAAATAATTACTGACAGATGTTTTAAGTAAGTCGTACCGGCAGTCTCATCTGCCGGTACGTTTTTTAGAAGGATACTGTTTACGTTTTTTAAAACCTTTATTTTGCCCTCTTTCAGGTTTCCAGTCCTTGGATCTGTATCCTTGTTTTTTCAATACATCGATCTCTTCAGCAGATAAATACCTGTACTCCCCGGTTTTTAAATTCCCCAACTGCAAACCTGCCAGACGAACCCGGATCAATCTGGCAACGGGCAAACCCACAAGCGCGCCGACCTCTCGAATCTGGCGTTTTTTTCCTTCCTTGAGAATCACCTTAATCCAGACGCCCTTTTCCGCTTTTCTCAATACAGACACAACCGCCGGTTGAGTTTTATAACCATCCCGAAGGACAACACCTCGCCGCCACGTAGCCAATTGTGATTCATCGGGTTCTCTGGTGACCAGTACTTCATATTCCTTTTCGTGCCCATAGCGGGGATGTGTTAGGCGGTTCGCAAGCTCACCGTCATTTGTTAATAAAATTAACCCTTCGCTGTCAAAATCAAGTCTCCCGACAGCAAACAAATGTACGTCTTCTGGAACCAATTCCATAACATTTTTTCTGGGATCCTTTGCATCCACATCCGAAAGCACTCCGCGTGGTTTGTTCAAAGCAATGTAAATCCTGGGGGCGTCTACACCAGTGACCCGTTCACCATTCAACTCAATTAGATCCACGTCAGGATCAGCAGAATCACCCAGATGAGCTGGAGTGCCATTAACCCACACCCGCCCTTCTTCAATCATGGTCTCACAGAACCGGCGAGAGCCGTATCCCGCTTTCGACAAAACTTTTTGTAATCGTTCTCGCATAATAGATATACCTGCCTGTAAATTTTTTAATCAGTCCTTCAACAAACCATTGCCGCTTTCGGTTTCTTCTTCATCTTCCTCAAACGAAGGAAGCTCCTTCAGGGAAGATAGCCCAAAATGTTGCAAAAAGTCAGCTGTCGTCCCATATAGGATTGGTCTGCCTGGGCCTTCGGCGCGGCCTATTTCCTCAATCAGCGCCTTTGTTAGCAGACTCCGCATCACACCATCGCTATTTACACCCCGGATCGAATCAATCTCTGGTCGTGTAATCGGTTGGCGATAGGCAACAATAGCCAGTGCCTCCAAAGCCGCTCTGCTCAATCGGGCGGTAGCTTCCAGCCCCAGGAAGTTCTCAAGGACCTCACCATATTCCGGTGCGGTTGTTATCTGAACACGGCCTGAATGCCACTGAAGCCTGAGCCCCCGATGCTCTATATATTCTGCCTCCAGACTTTTAAGTACTTTCTCCACAATTTTGGGAGAAATTTCCAAAGCCTGGCCAAGTTGATTTGGTGTTACTGGTCCGGGCGCTACCAGTAAAAGCGCTTCAAGGATTTTCTCGAGTTCCTTTTCGTCAAATGATGCGTTCTGTTCAGTCATGCTATAATTAGCCCTGCCTTAAATAAGAATTGATCTATATAGGTGTACATCATGAAAAAAATACAAACAAGAGTATTCCTCATTTTACTGTTACTTGCTTTTACGACAATCGCCTGTCGGTTGAATATTGGCGGCCCCAAACCAGATCAAGAAATTCTCGTTTCACCCGACTCTGCGGATCAGATCATAGAAAATTTAAATTCCATGTCTGAAAACATATTGGAGGGCGGTCCCTTTGTGTTAACTTTCACACAGGACCAACTCACATCTTATCTGGCCTATGAGGTAGACACCTCCGCGTACGGTATTACAAATCCAAAGGTGTTACTCGAAGATGGGCAAATTGTTGTTTACGGTCAATTAGAGCAGAATTTAATCACTGCCGATATCAAATTGATCCTGAAACCTTATATTGATCCGTCAGGAGCCCTGAAAATGGATCTGGCGTCTGTTGATCTTGGTCCAATTCCTGCACCGGATTCATTGTTAAGTAGCTTGTCCAATACAATTGACCAATCTCTCCAACAAGCTTTTGTTGAAATTCCGGACGGATATCAAATTACCTCAATTGAAATTGTCGATGGTGTAATGACAATCACTGCCCAAAGATTCTAGCTCCAGCCATCACCCGGCAGACCCGATTATACTTCATAATGAGCAAAGGCAAACGCGTAGCATACATGGATGGGAAACTAACTGCTGCTCAGACGCTTCCAACACTGAATCGTATGGTTTTATGGCTAATTGCCTTCATAGCAATCAGTGGTCTGTTTGGTTGCGCGCCAGCCGCTCCAATTCCGGGCGAAATCTCCCTGAATGTGATAGCGGATGGAAATACAACCACCCTGCGTGTTCCCGCTGGCAGCACTGTAAACGATGTTATCAAAGCCTCTGGGTTGGTGCTTAGTAATCTGGACCGGATCAATCCTGGGGGTTTGACAATCGCTGCTGACCAGATGACAATCCGCGTGATCCGCGTTCGAGAAGAATTTGAAATTGAAGAATCCATACTTCCATTTCAAAATCAGAAAGTTTTTAATGAATCACTTCCTGATGGCCAGACGCTTCTGATCCAACCAGGGCAAAACGGGGTTGAACAAATCACTTACCGGATTGTTTTTGAAGATGAAGTTGAGATTTCACGAAGTGTTTTCAAAACGACCGTCGTCTCCGAACCACAACCCGAGATCATTATGGTGGGCGTTCAAACACCCTACACGGCAGTCACCCTGTCGGGACGGTTGGTATACCTGACCGCGGGAAATGCCTGGATTATGGAAACCACTACAGGCAACCGCAGGCCTTTGGTAACAACCGGCGACCTGGATGGAAGAATCTTCTCTCTTTCCGCGAACGGGAACTGGCTCCTGTTCTCTCGCAGCGCGAATCAGAGCGCAGAAGAAAGTGCCATCAACAGTCTTTGGGCTGTCAATGTAGAACAACAAACCGCAACTCCGGTTAGCCTGCGGGTTGAAAATGTAATCCACTTCGCGGATTGGATTCCCGGCAGAAAACTCACGATCGCCTACTCCACTGTTGAACCACGCTCTGTCGCCCCTGGCTGGCAGGCAAATAACGATCTTCAGATTTTAACTTTCAACTCGGATGGTGTCATCCTGAATCAAGAAGAGGTGATTGAATCCAATGCGGGTGGGATCTACGGCTGGTGGGGTACAGTGTTTGAATGGTCTCAAGATGGTGAACTGCTGGCTTTTGCCCGGCCGGACAGTATAGGACTGGTGAATTTTGAAGAAAAACGTCTCGACCCGTTAATTGAGTTAATTCCTTTGCAGACCCGCAGCGATTGGGCATGGGTGCCCGATATTCATTGGTCTCCTGACAGAAGCGCTATTTTTAGCATTACCCATAAACCATTGGCCGGCCTGGCTTCAGATGAAACTTCTCCTTTGTTTGACCTGACCGCTTTGCTTCCAGACGAGGATCTCACAATCGATCTTGTCCCCCAGACTGGCATGTTTTCAGCGCCTGTACCATCGCCATTTTTGCCCAATCGCCGTTATCAACTGGCTTATTTGCAGGCAATCTTCTCAGAACAAAGCGAAACAAGTCGTTACCGGTTGGTAATGATGGACCACGATGGTTCAAACCGCAGGGTGCTTTTCCCCCCAGAAGGTGTGCCTGGACTTGAGCCACAACGAGTAAAATGGGGGTATGATACTAACAATGCGGAAACGCTCTGGATCGCCTTTGTTTACCAGGGCAACCTTTGGCTGATCAATACTGGAAATAATCAAACCCAGCAAATTACAGGGGATGGCTCCATCACCAGAATCGATTGGATATCTTCTAACTAGAGAGGCATAATGAACATACTCGTAACCGGAGCAGCAGGTTTTTTGGGGTCGCATCTATGTGAGCGGCTGTTGAATGAAGGTCACCAGGTGATTGGAATGGATAACTTCATAACTGGTAATCCGGAAAACCTTGCTCATCTTGGCGGGGTCAGTAATTTCTCATTTATCCGGCACGATGTAGCTAACTTTATTTTTGTGCCGGGTAAAGTGGATGCGGTGCTCCATTTCGCCTCACCAGCCAGTCCCAACCCCGCTTCCCCTTTTGGCTACACCAACCTCCCGATTCAAACTATGAAAGCCGGTGCGATGGGCACCCACAATGCTTTAGGGGTTGCTCGTGCGCATAATGCCCGATTTTTATTGGCGTCGACCAGCGAAATATATGGAGATCCACTGGAGCACCCTCAAAAAGAAACCTATTGGGGGCACGTAGACCCAATTGGAATCCGCTCCGTTTACGATGAGGCCAAACGTTTCGCGGAGGCCCTCACTATGGCTTACCACCGTTATCATGGGATCAATACCCGGATCGTCCGGATTTTCAACACGTACGGGCCTCGCATGCGCCTGGATGATGGCCGAGTTGTTCCCAATTTTATCCAACAAGCCCTGCGCGGAGAGCCGCTCACCATTTATGGGGACGGCAGTCAGACTCGCAGCTTCTGTTTTGTCGCAGATCTGATAGAGGGAATTTATCGTCTTTTACTCTCAGAAGAACATGACCCGGTAAACATAGGCAATCCAACCGAGACCAGTATCCTGGAATTTGCGCAAACTATCAATTCAATCATTGGCAACGCTTCTGGCATTGTGGTGAAGTCGGATATGCGCTTGGGAGACGACCCCCAACGCCGTCGGCCGGATATAACCCGCGCAAAAAACATTCTAAACTGGGAGCCCTCGATCACCCTGGAACAAGGTATTCGCAAAACCACACCCTACTTTGCCGAAAAAATGGGGTTGGTATGATCCTGGCAAATCAGAAAGAAAGGTCTCGGTTTTTCAGATTTGCAATCGTTGGCGCCATTGGCGCTGTGGTGGATTTTGGCATCCTCAATCTGCTGATGCTGGTAGGTGTGTCCTTTATTGCCGCGGGCGTGGTCTCATTTATCTGTGCGGTACTCAATAATTTTCTCTGGAATCGTTTTTGGACTTACCCCGATTCCCGCAGCAAACCTGTTTCACGTCAACTGGTACAATTCACGATCATCAACGTGGTTGGGCTGGGTATCCGTACCCCATTACTTGCGTTCCTCGAAAAAGTTTTGATCCCTTTCTTTGAGAGAATACTCCCCGCGGGTTTCTTCTTCCCAGCGGATGTGGTGGCGCATAATATTGCGTTAGCAATTGCCATTTTAGTTGTGATGCTTTGGAACTTTATCGCTAATCGATATTGGACATATAATGATGTTAGCGAATAAATTGCTAGAAAGCCTAAAATGAATTTCCAGGAATTTGAACCCGATTCTGAGCACACCGATACTGAGGATAACGCACTGACAGGCGATCTTCCTCAAATCAGCTCACTCAAAGATTTGATTAGCCATGTAACCGGTCGGGGGGAAGAAACCAATATGCCTGCGGAAGACATTGGCATCTCAGAACCATTACCCTTCCCCTTCATTGCCATTGTCGGGCAATTGGAAATGAAGCTTGCTTTAACCCTTTCATTAATTAACCCAAATATTGGTGGTGTTTTACTAATTGGCCCCAGGGGAACCGGCAAAACCACTGCTGTACGCAGTTTACTGGACCTCCTCCCGGAAGTCCGCCGAAGCAAATGTATTTATGGATGCATGCCTGAAGATATTGAAACCGCGGGGATAGACGCCGTCTGCCCGGACTGCGCGAAAAAATTCGCTGAGGGAGACTCTCTAACTGTTATTGAGCGATCTCGTCTTGTTGAGCTTCCCTTAAATGCGACACTGGATGAGGTGGTGGGCGGTTTCGATGAGCGTGCCCGGATACACGACCGCTTACGCCTGAAGAGAGGTATTCTGGCTCAGGCAGACCAGAGTGTGCTTTATGTTGATGAAATCAATTTATTATCTGATGAAATAGTCGACGCGCTTCTGGATGCCGCAGCGATGGGGTATTTCACTGTTCGGCGGGGGCCTCTATCCGCCACATATCGTTCAAGATTCACCTTGATTGGTTCAATGAACCCTGAGGAAGGAAATCTCAGGCCTCAAATCATGGACCGCTTCGGGTTGCGCGTTATCGTCCAGGGCCTCTCTGAACCACAGGAACGTTTGCTGGCGTACCGGCGGGTTCATGAATATTTAGACAACCGGCGCAAATTCATCCAGAAGTATGATCCGGAAACCAGAATCTCACAAGAAGAGATTCAAGCGACCCGCAACCGGTTGAAAGAGGTGACTATTCCCGATGAAATAGCGCGAAAAGGGATCCAATTGATCCAACAACTTGAGATTGAATCCCTGCGGGCAGAAATCACCTGGTTTGAAACGGCCCGAGCTTATTCCGCTGCCGATGGCCGGTCAGAAGTTACCCTGGATGATTTGCGTGTGGTTGCGCCCATGGCCCTGCGTTTGAGAAAATCTGAATTCACCTTGGACTACTTGAAACAACGCCAGCAGGAAGATTCATTGCTTTCAAGTAATTTGGACGAATTAATGTCAGAAAAAAAGTAATATGGAAAGGAAAACCCATCGCTTTGAGCAACCCACGGATTATTGCAGGAACAGCCCGAGGGATCAGGCTTCAACCAGTTCCCGGTAACATCACCCGCCCAATCACCGATCGTGTTAAAGAAGCTCTCTTTAATATCCTTGGACAGGATATTCTCAACGCAACCTTCCTGGACCTTTTTGGTGGCACTGGCAGTGTGGGTATTGAAGCCCTAAGTCGTGGAGCCGCCTACGTCAGGTTACTTGATTTGCACCATGCCGCAATAAATACCATAAAAACCAATCTTGTCCGCACACATCTGGAACAAAACGCTGATGTTGTGGCTGGAGATGCATTCACTTACTTGAATAGACAGGCTGACCGAGTCTTTGATTATATCTATATTGCGCCTCCTCAATATAAGGATCTTTGGCAAAAAGCACTGCAATCCGTTGATTCTCACCCAAATTGGTTAGCAGAAGACGCCTGGGTTATTGTTCAAATCGATCCGGTTGAATACCAGAAGTTAGATTTACAAAATCTCCATGAGTTTGACCAACGACAATATGGCAGTACCCTCCTGGTTTTCTATGAGGTTCCAGAAAGATAAAGCGTCTAAACTCCAAAAACAATTTCTAATTCATCCCGCTCATTATAAGAATAACGCGCCGCGAAGGGTGCCTCATCATTTTTAAAGCTTAACACTCTTGGTAAAATAACCTTTAGATCCTCAACAAGTGAAAGATCATAAATTTCTTCTCTTTCCACCCATTGCAGCTCGCCCTCCTCAGACTGCTTTAACTCGCCACCACAATACCTGCCGCGAAAAATATAAATTCCGACACCGATCGATTCACCCGCATCAATCACCACCGTGCCACACAAACGCAGGTCGTCACTTTCCAATCCGGTTTCTTCTTTCAGCTCACGCCGCGCCGCCGTTAGAATATCCTCCCCGCGTTCGACGTGCCCACCAACACCATTAAAATGGTTTGACCACAGTCGTTTAGTGGCAGCACCCTTCAACAGCAAAACTTGTGAATCCTTCACCAGGAAAATCAGCGTCCTGGGAATGAGCATATAGCGATCGTCATTAATCCCCTGACTACTTTTAGGCACTGCTTCCTCCATCTCATCTTGTTAACCGGCTCTGCCCGGTTTTATTTTTCCGGGCAGAGAAAATTGCTGAATTATATTGTTCGGGTTTTCGGACGGTTACCCTGCCAGAACTGCGCGGACTTCATCAAGTTGTCCGGCGCTGCCCAGTTTCTCGTTTTTCGCGGCTATGAATTTCGCGTACTCTGACATGAAGATTTTCCCAGGACCTCGCAGATCAAATCCTTCAGGGTGTTCCAGGAAATATTCGCGATGGACCCGAGTCCAAACCAGCCGGCCATCCGTGTCAATGTTAATTTTTGTTACGCCAAGCTCCGCCGCGCGCTGGAATTGATCCGCGTCCACCCCTTTTGCGCCCAGCAGTTTCCCACCCGCCGCATTAATCCGCGCCACCTCTTCCTGGGGAACTGAACTGCTGCCATGCAATACTAACGGAAAACCAGGCAATTCATCCTGTATTCTCGCCAGAACATCAAAATGTAGTGATTGGGACCCGCTGAATTTGAACGCGCCATGGCTGGTTCCAATTGCGACCGCCAGAGAATCGCAGCCACTCCGTTCCACAAACTCTCGAGCCTGCATGGGGTTAGTCAATTTGGCGTCAGCTTCATCAACCTGGACATGCTCTTCCACCCCACCGAGTTGTCCCAGTTCTGCTTCAACCACAATACCTTTGGCGTGCGCCGCTTCCACAACCCGTCTTGTGACCGCGATATTGGTTTCAAAATCCTCGTGACTTGCGTCAATCATCACGGAACTATAGAAGCCACTTTCAATACAATCATAACAGGATTGTTCATCACCGTGATCCAGATGAACCGCAAAAATCGCTTCCGGAAAAATCTCGTCTGCGCTTTTTATACAGCCTTCCAGCATCAGCTTATGAGTGTAAGAACGCGCGCCCTTGCTAATTTGGATGATAAAAGGCGCCTTGCTGTCCAGGCATCCCCGGAACAATCCCATGGTTTGCTCCATGTTGTTGATGTTATATGCGCCAATCGCGTATTTTCCATAAGCGGCTTCAAATAGTTTTTTGGTTGTAACAATCATCTGATTCTCCTTCCAATATAATCGTCTGAAATCCCGGCTTATCAGGATTTATTGGACGTTTTTAAAATTTCATAGTCGTTCCACTTCAAGCGCGGGCACCTGAAAAGAAACTCTACAACCCTGTCCCACAGCGCAATCCACCTCCATATAACCACCTAGCATGTCCACTCTTTCCTTGATCAGTTTCAAGCCCAAACCTTCACTTTCGCTGAGGGTGGCAGGGTCAAATCCTTTCCCATTATCACTGACTGCTACCGTAATGAGGTTATCCTCAAGGGTGACTTTTACCTGAAGTTGGATCTTGATTGGCTGATCCATATTATGTCGCTCCGCGTTTCCCATCAATTCCTGAACAGCGCGAAAAATCATCACCTCCAGATATGGCTCAAGACGCCGCTCCTGCCCCTTGATCTCCAGGTTCACATCCACAGCGCTTTGTTCTTTAAAAGAGTCCACATAACGCTTCAAAGTTGGAAACAACCCCAGGTCATCTAGCATCATTGGACGAAGTTCAAATATAAAACTCCTCATTTTCTGGAAAGCCTGCATGGCTACCAGTTTTAAGTTGTCCAGTTCTTCACGAGCTCGTTTGGGGTCCATGTCAAAGAGACGCGCCGCTATTTCTGTTTGAACGATAAAGTTAGATAATGTCTGGGCTGGACCATCGTGCATCTGGCGTGAAAGGCGCTGGCGGACGGCTTCTTGAGAATTGATCACTGTTTCCAGGACCGCTGCCCCATTATTGCTCGAGCCATGAAATCCGCTTTCTGGTCCCAAAAAGCTTTGTATCAAGTCCAGTGTTTCTACAAGCTTCTGCAGCCCAGTCTGTTCGCTCTGCAATTTCTCCAGTTGGCTGCGCATTATCAGCATTCTCTGCTGTGAATCCAGAGAAGCGTTATATGCCTTCACGATCTCAGACCTGGGAATGTTCTCTATCTGTGATTGTATCTGCTGGAGATGTCCACTGATCACTGCGTTTCTTTGAGTCAGACGAGTCAGTTCTTCTTGACTTTGTTCCACCATGTGGCTGACTTCACGAAGTGTCTCCTTGGATTGATGCAGCTCGTCTTTTACCTGGAGAATAAAATCCTCCCACGGATTTGTATCAGTGTGCCCTTGCACATCCATTTTTATACTCCTGAGAAAACACAGAGAATAATTAATCTATCCTTATCTGCCAGAAAGTATAGCACAGAGTAATCTCAACAAGCAACAATCTGGCTCATTCACATCGTCTCTGCATACGCCACGCCAGCTTATTTACCCCACCGATAAACCGTCATATTTTGTCCGCCAGCCACTGGCGAATAAATTCCTCCGGTTTGATACAGCCTTTCTCTATTTTTGTGCAAATATTGATACCAATCCGGAAATACAACCAGATAATCCGCGCCCTTCTCAGTGATATATTGAGCCAACTGATCCTCATCCCGAATAAAGGGAATGACTTCAGGAGAAACCAACCCGGCTAGATCGATCAGATCACGATTTGCGAAATACCCCATAGCGCCAATATCATGTGCCGCGATCAATGCGTTTTCGGGGGTATTATTCGCAATCCATCTCGCCGAATCAACCATTTCTGATTCAATAATTGCTACATCTTCTGCGTATGCTCGGGCACCCATCACAAAAAATACCGCGCATAAAAGGATGCTTGATACTACCCAGGCTCGCTGAAGAATAAATGCCATTCCCCGATTCCCTCTGTACTGTCGAAACAACTGTGTCATTCCAATAGTGCCAAGTAGAAAATACACCGGCATAGCTGGCATCAAATATCTCCCGTGTTGGTAAATGACCGGTAACCGCAACGCATATAATCCTGTATACCCGATCCACCACAAAAACGCCCCCGGATACGTCCAGCACCTTTGTTGCACAGCCCACCACAAACCATAAAAAATACCGGGCAGCAACAACGCGCCCGCACCCACTAAAGGCAGGGAGCAAAGACTAATTAGCCGGTCAATTAATGGAAATTGGTACAGAATGGCATATTCTGCTTGCTTGGCATAAAAGGTATTGGGCCACATGCTTCCGGAAAGCTGTATATTAAAGAACAGATAGGGAATAAAGCCAACCAAAAACCCTTGTGCC
>Ga0068713_1003575_pt1 | contig 13287 bp, 10 predicted proteins | sample MTBAKSrepl2MetaG_FD_62223 | JGI IMG/M metagenome (GOLD analysis project Ga0068713, IMG submission 62223) | Enrichment culture microbial communities om Arthur Kill intertidal strait, New Jersey, USA, that are MTBE-degrading - MTBE-AKS2 (Arthur... | ecosystem: Environmental > Aquatic > Marine >...
CGAAGAAGTTGTTGAAGTCGCAAAGGGCGAACCGCACGCGGTCTACCCCCTGCCCGGGTCCTTCTTCGGAAGTTCGGTCAGCCGGGCGGACATGTTGGGCCTCCTTGGACATGAAGATAACTTAATGTAAGCATGGCGGCGGTAAAGTCAAATTAAGGAGAGAGACGGGGCGGCTACACGGGACCCAAGGGTTTTATCGAGCCGGTGGTTCATATATTTCACCTGGGCAGTTAAAGGGGGTAGCGATGCTCTCAACCAAGGCGGGCAGGGCTTTCAATGAAAAACCTGCTTCCTGTTTGCACGACTTGATGGTATTTTTTATGTGCCGTTAATTGCATGCGAGGAATCGCGCCCCTTTTCGAAAGGACACAACCCTAAATTCTCTCCTTAAAAGGTAGGAGTCCCATGAACGACCTGGACGAGAAAATCCTCGAATCCCTCAAAGCCAAGCCCGGGCTAAAGGTGCGGGAAATTGCCGATGAATTGGGTGTGGACAAAGCCTTGGTCAATTCCGCCCTTTACGGCCAGTTAAAAGCTCAGGTCAGGCAGGACAAGAGTTACCGCTGGTATCCGAAGAAAGAGGGTCAAAAGGAGTCGGGGCAGCAAGAGGAAGAGGTAAAACGCATGGATACCCCATTGGGCCGTCTTTGTCGTTATTACCTCGATTGCCTGAGCCACGACGATCTTGGGGGAATCAGCACCTTTGCCGCCTCCAAGTACGGTGACGTGGATTACGTTGAACTCAGCGGACTCCCGATGTTCGACCCGCAGAACGAGGCCCTGTTCGATTCGGAAGAGGGGCGGAACTTTCTCGGGCGGATTCGCCGTGACCGGACCCGTCGGTCGATATTCCTCGGTTACCCGGTGAGGCTGAATCTGATCCGGTCCCGCAAGGGCTGGGAAGGCTTCATGCTGGAACCCGTCCTGCTCTTTCCCTTCCAGGAGACTGAAAACCGGTTCGGCACACCGGTTCTTTCCGACGATCTGCCTCAAATCAACTTTAAAGTGCTCCGAGGCTTGACCAACGCCGGTGAAGCCGGGCTGATGGAAGAAGCCCTTCAGCTCGCCGAAGAACTTGGGTTCGGTAATTCCCCGGAGGAACAACCGGACCTCGACGAACTCATCGCACGCCTTCGGAACATTCGGCCAGATTGGGACTGGCAGGAGGACATCGACCCGCGGAACCTGAGCAAGGGCATAGCCCTTCCTTTCCTGGAAAGGAAGGGAATCTTCAACCGCGCGATTCTTATCTCGGCAGAAGGTTCTCCTTTTACGAAAGGGCTCGAAACGGAGCTGGGGTTGCTTCAGAAGGTAAAGGAAGAAGACTACCAGGACTCCGCGCTGGGCATGTGGCTGGGAGGGGAAGATATCGAATCGCCGCCGCCGGAAGAGCAGGCCTTGCTCGAGATCCTGCCCCTGAACAGCGAACAGCGCCAGGCCGTCAGGCAGGTCCTTTCCAATCCCCTCACCGTGATCACAGGGCCGCCCGGGACCGGGAAATCGCAAGTTGTTTCCTCGATTCTGGTCAACGCGGCATGGCAGGGCAAAACCGTCCTCTTTGCCAGCAAGAACAACAAGGCCGTGGACGTGGTCGAAGCCAGGGTCAACTCGCTTGGTCCCCGGCCGGTGTTGTTGCGTTTAGGGTCCAACCAGTACCAGGAACAGCTTGCCCAATATCTGGTGTCCCTTCTTTCCCTGGTGGCAACGGATGATGACAGGGCGCTTTATCAGGACTGCGAGGAAGCCCACGCGAAAATCGAGCAAGCCTGGAACCTGCTCGACAAAAAACTCCAGGAGCTGGTTTCCCTCCGCAACGAGGTGGATCGCCTGGAACAACGCGTGGAACAGATTCGGATCGCCGTCGGTGAAGAGTTTTTCAAGAATTTGAGGTCGCTGGATAGCAGAGAACTGGATTCTTTGGTCCGTGGCCTGGTGAACGCCATCGACCAGGCAGACAAATCTAAACAGGGGATCTTTACCCGCCTGTTCTGGTGCTTTGCCAGCGGTAAAAGGTTTGAAGCCCTTGCCGAAAAGGTGGAGGCTTTCCGCCCGCACGCCCTTCAAATCGGCCTGCAGATTCCTGAGGGCAAGCCCACTGAAGGAACACTCGACCATTGGCTCGATTACCGGAACCAGGCGGAGATCAGGGCTGACCAGGTCGCAGCCGTGCAGGAGTATTTCAAGAAGCTGGAAGACCTGAGGATCGCGATACCCCTCGAAGAGTTGAGCCGGCAGTGGGGCAAACTGACGGACGATCTCGCGGAAAACTCCGAACTCCTCTGGCAGACCTGGCTGAGGCTCCAGCCCGCACGCCTGGATCGTGCACAAAGAAAACTCCTGGGTGATTACAACTCGACCCTCCAAATGATTATCTCGGCAAATGACGAAAACCAGAAGATCGCCCGCGACGTTTTCAGTCGCTACTACCAGCTTTTCCCCAAGATCACGTCGATTCTGCCTTGCTGGGCGGTCACATCGCTGTCAGCCCGGGGGAGGCTTCCCTTTGAAAAGAATTTCTTCGACCTCCTGATCATCGACGAAGCCAGCCAGTGCGATATCGCTTCCGCGTTGCCGCTTCTGTTCCGGGCGAAGCGTGTGGTGATTATCGGGGATCCGAGGCAGCTGCCCCACATCAGCACCCTCTCCAGGCAGCAGGATCGTCAGCTCATGGGTAAGCACGGCATCACCGAAGATTGTTCGGGATGGTCTTATTCAAACCTTTCGCTTTTCGATCTCGCTGCCAGCCTTTGCCGGAGCGAAGACATCGTCGCCCTTAGGGATCACCACCGTTCCCACGCGGATATCATCGAGTTCTCCAACCACAAGTTCTACGAAGGAAGGCTACGTGTGGCCACCCGTTACGACCGGCTGAAGCGCCCCTCAAAAGAGGAAAAGGCCGTCCGCTGGGTCGACCTGAAGGGTAAGACCGTCCGGCCGGGCAACGGTGGCGCCGTCAACGAGCGGGAGGCTCTCGGGGTCGTTGGCGAGATTGGAAGGCTCCTGGACCAGGGCTACACGGGCAGCATCGGTGTCGTGAGCCCGTTCCGGGCACAGGCCAACCGCGTCAGGGACCTCGTGTCCTCGGATGAGCGCCTGGCTTTCCGTATTGCCCAGGTGGACTTCCTTGTGGACACGGTCCACAAGTTCCAGGGGGACGAGCGTGACGTGATGATCTTTTCCCCCGTGGTTTCTTCGGGGATCACCGACGGGGCCCTCAGTTTCCTCAAGAGCACGCCCAATCTTTTCAACGTCGCGATCACCCGGGCACGAGCGGCCCTAATCGTCGTTGGCGACAAGAGCGCCTGCCTCGAGAGTGGCATCGAATACCTCGCGGATTTCGCGAAATACTCGGAAAGGCTACACGGAAATGAACCCTGCCAGCCCACTGCGGAAGACCTGGGGCCGGAATATCCCCCCATTGCCAACCCGGAACTTGTTTCGGACTGGGAACGCCTTTTCTACAGGGAGTTGTACAGGGCGGGAATCCGATCCATTCCGCAATACGCCGTGGAGAAATACCTCCTCGACCTCGCCGTACTGGATGGAAACAGGCGCCTGGACATCGAGATCGACGGGGAGAGGTACCATCGCAACTGGAACGGAGAATTGAGCCGGAGGGACCAGATCAGGAACCAGCGAATGATGGAACTGGGTTGGGACGTGATGCGCTTCTGGGTCTACCAGGTGCGGGACGACCTCAATTTCTGCCTGGACCGAGTCCGAGGGTGGCAAAACAAGAGAAATTGATTGTTCCCTAATACGGTCTGAATCCCGGTAGGAAGGGCAAGTTCCCATCAGATACCGGTGCTCTCCCTACTTGTGGGGAAAGTTATCCTTTACCCGAACCTCGAAGACCTCGTTGTGGTACCCGGCCAGGACGGAGCGGGCCTCCTCGGCGAACGGCGGCAAATTCCCCTCTTCCTCGCAGAGGCCCAGCAGGGTTGCCAAGGCGTCGGCGTACCTGGCAAGGCGCTTTTTGTCGCCCTCCGTGACGGTTTCCAGCCTTGAGACGTCCATGTTGTCCAGCAGGTCCGCCATCTTGATCCAGCGGGTTTTCCAGCACGAACCCGCCCGCGCGACGTACTCCGAATAGCTTTCCGATTCCTTCCGGCGGGTCAGTCCCTCGACCAGGTCCCGGACTTCCGTTCCGAAGGCTTCTTCGATGGTTTCCAGGGTCACCGGGGTGTCTTCCACCGTGTCGTGCAGCAGGGCCGCGACCGCCAGGGCCGTGTCGGTTTCGAAGCGTGCGGAAACGCGGACGGGGTGACCGATATAGGGGTGTCCTCCGCGGTCGTTCTTGCCCCGATGTGCCGCCTTCGCCAGTTCGTAGGCCCTGGCGACCATTCCTTCCTGGCGGTTTTCCGCTTCTTTCTTTTCAGCCAACATGCCATCCACCCCCAACAGGGATTTTTGGAGAGACACAATGTCTTTCGAAAATCAGGTCGCCTGTGCAGGATGCGATGCCTTGCAATTGTTCATATTAAAGAAAAGAATCAGGCTTTCCCTGATTGACAAAATAAAAAACGGGTTTTTAATAACGATAGCGCCGAAAACTTCAGGATATGAGTTTGCCACTAAGAAAATAGGAGGGGAACTTATGAAAAAGAGTTTTTGTTCTTTATTTATATTATCGTTGATTTTCTCCTTTATCATTCCGGCACATGCACAGGTGATTTATGCTACTCCTCCTACGGTTTATTATCAGCCATCTCCTTCATATCAAATGGGGCAAGCGATAGGCAACATAATCGGCTCCATAATCGCCAGTTCCAATCAAAAAGCCCAGGAACAAAAAATGTTACAAATAAGAGAAAATATACGGAATCAAATCCAAGACACTGTTACTCATGAGGCAGATACAATCGCCAAGGTATTAAATGAAATGGGTGTGGAAGCGACATTCAAGGCAATGAACGATCTATTGTATCAACAGGGTCATCGTTATAACAGCAATCTTGTGAATGGTGTCTTATTCCTTTCCTATTCTTTTAAACCGACACCGGATCCTAATTGCCCTGACCTGTTCTATGAATATTCTATAAATACAAATGAGAAGAAGTGTCGTGTAATTGCATCAATACCGGCGTTGAGCATTCAAGAAATGGCACTCGCAGATTACGTGGACCCAGTTTCTGAACTAACAGAAACTCAAGCGATTGGACAATACTTAGGTCTAACTACAAACGATGTGGCAACTATGGTTAATGGACATGCTTGCTTTTCGGTGCTTGAAGTTGCCCCAAATGGACTTGCAGCTTTAGCCGGTGTCCATCCAAATGATTTAATTGTTAAGATCGACGATCAAGAAATTACTGATGGTCTGAAAATCGAACGTGTGGCTTCTTATATTGCGGGCCGAATGCAAAAAAAATCCTTGGTTAAGGTTGTGTTGTTGAGGCAGGGGAAACAAGAAACGGCACAAATTCAGCTGGGTTCTGATGCTACAAGTTACTGATCCTGAAGAAAACCTAGAAGCCAATTAGAGCGGAATTTTGGCCCTTCTCCCCGCTTCAGAGTAGGGCCCATGCCTGTTCGTTGAACGTGCGTAAAGGCAGGAGGTGCAGTCATGACCAGGGAAGGCCCTTCGCAAGGTGTCCTGGTTCTTGAATCACCGGCGGAAGTTTGGGATCGGGATGCCTCAAAACGGGCCCTGGACGAACTTTTCTCCCTGACCTGCCAATACAAAAGCAGTGGTTCCTATCGATCCCTTCTGGATTTCGTGTCACGATTCCGCTTCTATTCACCTTTCAACGCCATGCTGATCCACGTCCAGATGCCGGGTGCACGGTTCGTCGCCCCGCCTAGCCGCTGGGTCGACAAATACGGCAGACGGATAAAGGAAGGCGCCAGGCCACTCGTAATCCTCCAGCCCATGGGGCCGGTGATGTTCGTTTTCGACGTCAGCGATACCGAACCTACAAAATACGCAAAGCCTTTGCCGAGAGAAGTGGAAAAGCCTTTTGAGGTTCTCAGTGGTCACATCGGAAAACGGCTCGATGTGATCATCGAAAACGCCAAGCGTGACGGCGTGAAAATCAACCGGGCATTGCAAGGCTCCCAGTCCGCAGGCTCGATTGGCCTCGTAAAAGACCCGAAAAGTGAAAGCCAACCCTTTCAGAAAGGTATCGACCGCTTCAAGGCTCCCATTTACGAATATATCCCCGTTCTCTACCTCATGACGGTCAACAGGAACCTGCCGAGCAACGAAGCCGAGTACGCCACGATTGTTCATGAGCTCGCCCATCTTTACTGCGGTCATCTGGGCACCCCGAACGAGAACTGGTGGCCGGATCGTCGCGGGCTGAACGGCTTGTCAGAGGAATTCGAAGCGGAATCAGTTGCCTATCTTGTTTGCTCCCGACTCGGGATCGAGACCCCTTCGGATCATTACCTCTCGGGCTATCTTGCAGAAAACAGGACAGTGCCCCCCATCAGCCTTGATTGTGTCCTGAAAACCGCGGGCCTTATCGAGGCCATGACCTTGAGGAAGCAGAAGTTGCGGGAAAACTCCAAGGCCTGAATTCGAGGCTGGTTTTTCGGAAGGGTGTGTTCCCTTTGGAAGAATCGAAACCGACAGCTTCAATCGAAGGAAATCTGCGGCGATACTACGGGGAAGTGGCGGCTAAACTCAGGATTTTCAGGGAGACCTTGGCCCCTCTTGAGCGTGCTTACGCTTTCAATTTCAACTCTTTCGAGGTTTTGATCCCCAACGAACAGGCTCTTTCAAGGGTGATCGGCTTCCTGTTCGACCCGAAAGCTGCGCATGGCCAGGGGGCAGCTTTCTTAAGGCTGTTTTTTGAGAAGGTGCTGGGAAAAGTCAGCCCTGAATTTGTCACTCCGCAAGAAAGAGATCTCGAAAAGGCACGTGTCGGGCTGGAATGGCTAACCTCCGCGGGGAGACGGATTGACATTGTCCTTGATCTGCCCGGCTTACGCCTGGCAATCGAAAACAAGCCCTGGGCCAGCGATGGAGAAATGCAGATCGCCGACTATCACGAGTTCCTTAGGCTACAAGACAAGCCCTGGGTATTATGCTACCTGACTCCGGAGGGTCGGCCTGCCGAGAGCGCCGGGGAAGCGATCGAGGGAAAAGACTATTTCTGTCTGTCCTATCGGGAGCACCTGCTTTCCTGGCTCGAAGATTGCCTTAAGGACTGCAGGGCCGACCGGATCCGGCATTTTATTGAGGATTTTAAAGAGTATATCCAGACCCATTTTGCGACAGACGTTTGAGGGGGATGGAGATGAAGAAGCCAGAGATCGAAATCGTCATCAAGTCGGTTTTATCAAGCCAGGAAAGCCTGGAGGCCGCCTTTTGGACTGCCGAAGCCTGGCCTTATTCAATTTCCAGGTTGGTCGGGGAGTATATGGACAAGCTTTCAGGACAGATCCTTGATGAGTGGGGACACGACCAATGGGTTCTAGAGAAAAACGATTTTTCCGAAGAATTAAGCTGGGAACGAAGCCGGTGTGAACTGAGCTTCAGAAAGAAGGCTTGGAAGTCCGGTTATTCCCTAGTCTTCGAGTCTTCCAAGAAACACTTTGATAGGCCAGACTGGACAATTCGTAAGCCTCGGCAAGAGCCGCTAAATATTTCTGCCCGAGTCCGCGAAATCCTCAAAGAGATAAATTCAACAAAAGGCTATCAGGACTGGGCATGGTGGCACTATCTTGAGAGGGAAATCTCAGGCATGGACTCTTTGAGCAACCTGGTTTTCTTGAAAGAGGCGAGTCAGTACATCGAGGGCAAGGCTTCCATTGCGGATTTGCAGGTGACCAACAGGATTTTTTATGTGCTCTCGAATATCAAGGATCGTTTAGACGCGGACGGTGTTTGTGATGACCGCTGAGATAAATGCCTTGAAATCTAGCAAATACAAAATTTAGCTTTTGGTCGAAAGGAGATGGAAATTTGGATTTCTTCAGCAGAACAGACCCTATGTTGGATGCAGTCATCGAACGGGATATCGACCTTCTGGTCATGGAAGAGCTTGTGGTGTCCATGCCTTTCCAGCGAATGATATTCCAAAAGGTCTCTTCTTTGTTTGGGGACAAGGGGTGGGATGACATCGTTAACGTCAAGCCAAGGCGGAGTGTTTCCTGCTCCTTGAAGAAATCCGACAAGGAGAACGGATTTTCCTACGAGGAAAGGGAAACCGATATAGAGGTTCAATTTACTCTCAGCCCACAGGAGGCGAACCACGCGGTCCTTTTCATCGAAAACAAGGTCAACGCCCAATTTACCCAAGGCCAGGCCGAAAGCTACCTGGCAAGGGTGAAACAGGCCAGGGAAGCAGGTTTTAAAGCGGCCTCCATGTTGATCGCTCCTCAAGCATATATAGAAACCAAGGGCGACCCTTCCTGTTTTGATTACTTCCTTGACCTTGAAACGATCGATTCCTATTTCGATTCCCAGAGGAGAGCCTGCGAAGGGGATAAAGAGCTTCAGAACCGCTATCTATTCAAGAAAATGCTTTTGGGCCAGGCGATAGAAAAATGGAGGAGAAGAGGCCCAGCCCAAATCAACGAGGGTGTAACGGCCTTTAGAAAAGATTACGACAAGAGAATTGTTGAAAAAGCTCCTCAACTTAAGCACCGTGTGAAAGGAGATATCGGTAACGATATCTGGGTTGAGTTTTCCAAATGCCTTGAGGGAAACGAGGGGAAAAGCCGATTCATTATGCACAAGACGGAACGAGGGAAGGTCGATCTTCACGTTGGTGTTCCCGAACTCTTTTCTAATTGGGAAGGAATACGTCAGGTATTGGAACCACTCCTTGATCCCGACATGGAACTTCCTAAACCGTCAAGGAAAGATAAAAGTTTTAAAATATCTGTTAATGTTCCGGTTTTTCAGCCCTATGCTTCAATTTCCGAAGATGGGCTTGCTGATGTGGATCTCGTCATTGCAGAGCTAGACAGGCTAAGACTATGGCACAACCGTAATCGGGAAACCCTCGAGGCGATACAGGCCAATAAGCTTTAAGCAATGCAACCTAGATCGCAAAATAAGAGCAATGGTAAGGAAATACGTTAGCTGGTAGAGAAATGACTCGACAAAAAGAAGCTGGAGAAGTAAGTCCCGAATTCAGGCAGGAGGGACTTGCTCTTCTCATGTTTGGCGTATGGAAAGTGGCTGGAAAAAGCGGGGGAGGAAGCGTTCCTTTTCGCAAAGAAATCAGGCTTTTCCCGATTGACACGGCTCTTTTATGGGTTCTTAATAACTTGGGAATTAAAGATTTTTATCTTATTAATAACGATTCTTATTGTAATGCAGATTTGAAAGAATAGAACGATCGGTAGAGCTCCGGAGGGGGTAAGGCATGAAACTCCGACGTATTGAGATCGAGAACTTCCGCTCATTTGCTACTCCGCTGGAAATTGAAATCGATGATTTTACGGCCTTTATTGGCCGAAACGATATCGGCAAATCCTCTATTCTGGCTGCTTTGGCCATCTTCCTCGAAGCGGATGGAGTGAAAATAGACCAGGATGATGGTTCTCTTCACGGAGACAGCTCCAAGGTGCGAATCACTTGCGAGTTCGATGAGTTGCCCGAGAAGATAATTCTCGACAATTCTTATGAGACGAGCCTGGCAGACGAGCATGTGCTCCGTTCCAACGGTCGTCTTCGTATCACGAAACTTTATGATTGCACCAAATCCAAAATCAACCCTGAGATACGGATCAACGCCGAGAACCATCCTGTTGATGAACATGGGAATTCCTTGCTTCCTCTAACGATTGGAGAGTTGAAAAAGGAAGCTGAAAATCAAGGTGTTCCCTTGGAAAAGGGAGAAGGGACCGTAAAAGCTAAAATCCGCCACGCAATTGTGGAGCGTTCAGGTGCCTATCAGTTCCGCCCAGTCGATATTCCAGTGGATAAGAATGAGACGAAAACGCTATGGGAGCAAATCCTGAAGAACCTTCCGATGTGCGCATTGTTTGTTGCCGATCGCTCAAGTTCGGATCAGGACTCAGAAGCGCAAAGCCCGATGGGAATAGCGGTCGAGCAAGCGCTGGCGGAAATCGATGATCAACTTGGGAAGCTCGCTGCGCATGTTGAAAGGCAAGTTCAAGATGTTGCAAGTAGGACCTTGGCAAAGCTTAAAGAGATGAACGGGGAACTGGCGGATCAACTCAAACCCCAACTCAAGGACAAGAACATCAAGTGGAAGAGTCTCTTCAAATATACGCTTACTAGCGACTTGGAAGTCCCAATGGACAAGCGTGGATCCGGGGTTCGTCGATTGGTGTTGCTGAATTTCTTCAGAGCCGAAGCGGAACGAAAGGCTTCTATCGAAGGACATCGCCCCGTCATTTACACCATCGAAGAACCGGAAACCGCACAACATCCAGATCATCAGCGCATGTTAATGCGTGCATTACTGGAAATTTCGGAGCAGACAGGCCAGGTGCTCGTTTCCACACATGCACCTGGTTTGGCGGGCGAAGTGCCGGTCGCAAGCCTTCGACTCATTGACATGGATGGGAACAAATGTCGTTTCATAAGAAGTGCCAACGCGGAAGACCCTTCAGCCTTTTACACGGATTTAGCGGCTAGACTTGGCATGTTGCCGGATAATCTCGTTCGGGTCCTTGTTTGTGTTGAGGGCGCGAACGATGTTCGTTTCCTCCGACACATCAGTCGCAAACTCAACTCCTCTGATCCGAGCATCCCAGACCTTAGCCGTAGTCCAAGTTACGCCATAATTCCGATGCATGGCGGTAACCTGCGTGACGTGGTAAACCTGCATCTTTTCAAGAACTTCTTCAAACCAGAGTTTCATATCTACGACAGGGACGACAACCACACATATAGGGATCAAGCCGAAGAAGTGAATAAAAGGGTAGATGGCTCTAAAGCTGTCCAAACAAAAAAACGCACGATGGAAAACTACATCCACCCAGCTGCAATTGCTCGCATAACTGGCCATAGTGTAGAAGTCACAGACGACAACGATGTCGTCACCTGTTTGTGTGGGAAACTCGGAAAGAAAAAGCCCGTAGTAAAGGGCATATTGAGTGATGAAGTGGCTCCCGCAATGACAGTTGAAGAAATCGATGAACGAGATCCTCAGGGTGAAATAAGAAGTTGGCTCAGGGAGATGGCCGCTCTTGTTGGATAGCCAGTGATGACAATGTGGTTGGATGGGGGAAATATTTATTTTATTAAGGAAGCCAAAGCTTGAGTCGCGAAATAATTTTTCAAAAACGCCCTCTTGGCGTGCTTGATCGCGTTCAGATGATCATTATTAAGGTGGATCACAAATGAGTGAAGAAAAACCCCATTACCTTGGTCATCGTCAGCGGTTACGCGACCGCTTCCTGAAATCAGGCTTAACAGGCTTCGCCGATTACGAAGTCGTTGAGTTGTTGTTGACGCTAGCGATCCCTCGCTCGGACGTAAAGCGACCTGCCAAAACGCTAATAGCGAGGTTTGGGAATCTCCGCGGCATCCTCGACGCCGGGATCGATGAGTTGCGCGGTGTACCGGGTATCGGCAGCGTTACACCTGTTGCGCTCCAGGTCATCAAGGCTGCCGCATCCCTTTATCTGCAGCAGTGCAGCGAGGGGCAGGTCTTCCTTGCCGATTCGAATCAGCTATCCGAATTCTGGCGCATGCGGATTGGATCTCTACCAAACGAAGTATTCGAGGTGGGCTACCTCGATTCCGGGTATCGGCTTCTGCGGGACGGTGTTGAGACCCTTGAGGAGGGCACCATAGACCGAGCAGCGGTCTATCCACGTCGAGTCATCGAGGCTGCCCTGCGCCGTGGGGCCTTCGGCATCGTCCTGGCTCATAACCACCCTAACGGTGCGGTTAAGGCCAGTGAGCAGGACAAGTTGTTGACCCGTGCGATCGTTCTCGCCGCTGAGACGGTAAGTGTCAGGGTGGTCGATCACCTCGTCGTTTCAGCGCAAGAGACATTCAGCTTTAGGAAGGCAGGGTTACTATGACGATTGCGCCGGAAATCCTCGAACACTTTCCGAACCTCAGCAATGTTCAGAAAGAGATCGTCGGGCACTTAGATGGACCTTTACTGGTGATTGCAGGCCCGGGTTCCGGCAAAACGTCGAGCATCATTCTTCGAGCGTTGAACCTCCTATTACAGAAGAAGGCGCAACCGAGGCAAATCGTTCTTTGTACGTTTACTGAGAAGGCCGCTTTCGAAATGCGCGATCGCCTAGCAGCCGCGGCGCGTAAGGTCGGGTACACAGGCGACCTCTCCGAATTGACGGCTTCGACGATTCATAGCTTTTGCAACCACCTTCTTATGAACCACCGGCATCGCACAGGATTGGGCCACAACTACGAAACCTTGGACGAGCTGACACAGCTACTTTTCATCTTTGAACATTTTGAGGAAATAATCGGGCCGAAGGAAAACGATCTCTTCCTTGAAAAGTGGAGAACCCGTTGGACTGCTATCGAAGGTGCACGAGGGTACTTCGACAAGATTACGGAAGAAATGGTCGACCCTGCTCAAATTAAAACGGCAGATGATCCTTTCCTAAAAGCTATCGGTGAAGCCTATGGACGCTATGAGAGCACCCTCTTTCAGGCCAATCGGACGGACTTCGCCCACCTCCAGCGCCTGGTTTTCGATCTGCTAAACGCCCCCGCGATAGCAGAGGCGGTGACGAAAGACCTCCGCTATGTCCTTGTTGACGAATACCAGGACACGAACTTTATCCAGGAGCAGCTCCTCCTCAGGCTAACCGAGAAGAGCCGGAATTTATGTGTCGTCGGTGACGAAGATCAGAGCCTGTACCGGTTTCGAGGTGCAACGGTCCGTAACATTCTCGAGTTTCCACAGCGCGTCCCAGATTGTCGTGTTCTCAAGCTCACCACCAACTACCGTTCACACCGCGCCATCATCGAGCGCTATGATCGCTGGATGGCTTCGGTGGATTGGTCGAACCCGCGCGGAAGTTCCTTCCGCTTTGATAAAACCATCGAGGCTGACGCCGATACCCCCTATCCTGAGTATCCGGCTGTCATTGCCATCTGGGGTCGGGACCGGCGCGACGAAGCCAATCGATTTGCGGATCTTGTGGCTTTCCTGAAGCAAAACGGAGTCATCGCAGATTACAACCAGGTTGCGTTGCTTCTTCACAGCGTACGTGATGATCATAGCGGCTCGTATATTGCCGCGCTTCAGGCCAGAGGAATTCCCACATTCTGCCCAAGGGCCCGTGCCTTCTTCGACATACCAGAGATTCGTGATGTCGTCGCCTGCTTTGCCGTTATTTTCGGCTGGTACGGTGAAGGTCGCGGGCAAG
>Ga0068713_1003592_pt1 | contig 13224 bp, 12 predicted proteins | sample MTBAKSrepl2MetaG_FD_62223 | JGI IMG/M metagenome (GOLD analysis project Ga0068713, IMG submission 62223) | Enrichment culture microbial communities om Arthur Kill intertidal strait, New Jersey, USA, that are MTBE-degrading - MTBE-AKS2 (Arthur... | ecosystem: Environmental > Aquatic > Marine >...
ACGATCTCGACGACTTCCTTCATGTCCATCAGGGTGACGATGTCCGATTGCTTCAACAGTACGGTCGACAACTTGCAGCCCTCCCTTTCAAAATATGGGTCACGGTATCCCTGCGCTCGATCGGGGCCTCCTACTGACCTGAAGTTTCCCTCGCCAGCCGTTCCATCTTTTCGGCGAGCAGGCGCTTTGCGGTGGGAGTGATGCCCAACCCCCCACGCGACGAAGCCCGAAGTTCCACCGGCAGGAGTTTCTGGACGTTGCAGAGCGCCATGATCACCTCGTCCGCCGGGATCGCGCTCTCGATCCCCGCACGGGCCATGTCCGCAGCCACGAAGGCATTCGCGACGCCCATGGCGTTTCGCTTGATGCAGGGAACCTCGACCGCCCCTGCAACCGGGTCGCAGACGAGTCCCAACACGTTCTTGAGGGCGATGGCCATGGCGTGCGCCACCTGGGAAGGAGTCCCCCCGTCGAGGTGCGCCAGGGCCGCGGCCGTCATCGCCGAGGCCACGCCGACCTCCGACTGGCAGCCGCCCATCGTCCCCGATACGGGCGCGACCAGGGCGATCACGGAACCCACCGCAGCGGACACCAGAAGGGCGTCCACCACCTGGGCTTCCGTCGCCCCCAGGTGCTCTGCCGCGGTGAGCAGCGCTCCTGGAATGACTCCGGCTGCGCCTGCCGTGGGAGCCGCCACGACGCGCCCCATGCAGGCATCGCATTCCATGCAGGCCAGGGCCCGGGCTGCCGCCAGGGCTACCGTCCTGCCCGAAAGGGACTTGCCGGCATCTGCGCGCTCCGCAAGCCGATACCCCGCATCCCCAGGCACCAGGCCGCCCAGCACGGCGTTTTTCCCCTTGATACCCTGCCCGACCGAAGTTTCCATGACTTTCCAAATATCGGTCGCCATCTGCCGAACCTCGAGTTCGGACAAGCGGCTCCTTTTCACCTCGTAGGCGATGGCCGCACCGGCCATCGTCAGCCCGTTTTCCTCGCAGAGACGGACCATCCCGGCGATGCTGCCGAAAAGAGGCTCGGCATCGTAAAGGCGATAGGCGAGAAGGTTTTGCAGGCAGACCGCCCGGGTCACTCCCGGAAGCTCCTCCGCTTTTTCCATCGAGATCGCGGTCGGGAGCCTTTCCAGGGTCCCGACGTAAAGGAACCTTCCATCCCTTTCGATTCGCTCCAGCCCGAGAAGGTTCTTGCCGAAAAGGGCCTCGAGGGACCCGGCGAGCCCTCCGTCTGAAGAAAAGACCAGGAATCCGTCCTCGTTTCCCTGGATCTCGACCGGGAAACCGTCGACCTCAGACATGACGATTTCGCTGCCGCCCACGGAAAGACCGGTGACATGAACCGAAACACCGCCCCGCCGAAGCTCCATCTCGATCGTGATCGGCCTGGGCGCAGCATCCGGCAGGGAAGCCTCCTCGGGCTTGATCCGGATGGAAACACCCAGCCCCCGGGCTGCCGCGATCTCCCTCGCCGTACGGATTTCGGGCGCATCCACGGCGAATCCCATCAGCCCCCCGATCACGGCTGCGTCCGTCGAGTTGCCCCGGTACTTGCAGCCGAACGTTTCCGAAAAATACAGGTCCACCTCTTCGGGCTCTCCCCCGAGAAACATCCTCCCCATCCGGCCGATCTTGACGGCTCCAGCGGTAGCGGAGCTGGAAGGCCCGGTCATGATGGGACCCAGCACGTCGAACAGGCTCAGCAGCCTCGCTTTTGCGGACAAGTCAAACACCCCCCTGTGAACAGCCATCTCGAGGTTTCTTCCTGGCCGGCTCCCGGGGAATCGTGAACTCGACGTTGCCGTTCAGCTCGGACTTCGTGGGTTTCCCGCCCGCCACTTCCAGGAGCAGCTCGTAAAGGGCCTCGCCCGTCTCGGGTATCGGCTTGCCTTCCACAACGACACCGGCGTTGAAATCGGTGATGCTTTCAAGGTTCCTGAAGGTGACGGGGTTCCCCGTGATCTTGATCACGGGCATGACCGCGCACCCTACCGGCGAACCCCGGCCGCTGCTGAACACCGTCACGTTCGCCCCCTGTATCGCGAACCCGGTCACGTTGAAGGGATCCGGACCCTGTGCCCGGTTGTCGACCACCCAGAGGCCGGGGCGAGGGATCGGGTCCCCCAGCTGGAGAACACCCTGGACGGGGGAATTCCCCATCTTCCGGACATTGCCCATCGACTTCTCGACCAGGGTGGTGATTCCACCCGCCTTGTTGCCCGGAGTGGGATTCACCTCCTCGATGGTCTGCCCGTAAAGCTCGACGTACTCGGCCCGCAAATCGGACACCATGTCGAGCACCTGCAGGCCGACCTCCCGGCTGACCGCATTGGCGGCCACGATGTGTTCGCTTCCCGGAAAGCCCATGACCTCGGACATGAGAACGCTGCCCCCGTTTCGGGTAACGTGGTCGGCCATCGCCCCGATCACGGTGTTGCCTGCCACCGCCGTGGTCCAGTCGGACCCGCCGCACTGGACTCCCACGACAAGCCCTCCGGCGCCGCAGGGCACGCGCTGTTGCTTTCCGGCCTCTTCCTGCAGCCGCCTGACGATTTCGACCCCCCTGGCTTCCGCACCCGGAGAGCCGCCCTCTTCCTGGATCAGGATGCCTTCCACCGGCTTGCCCGCATCGGCGATCGCCTGCTTCACGTCTGCCATGGAGGTCTGCTCGCACCCAAGGCCTACCAGCAGAACACCGTAAACGTTCGGGTTTCTTCCGGCGGCCAGGAGTGCCAGTTTCGTCCGCCTGTGGTCTTCCTCGAATTCCACGCAGCCCTGCTCGTGCGTGATGGGAATCGCTCCCGTCTTTTGGGCGATCCTCGAAACGACCGTGTTGGAGCACGAAACCATCGAGAGAACCAGCACCAGGTTCCTTATGCCCACTTGCCCGTCCGGCCTCAAATAAGCCTGGATTTCCCTCATATTCGGATCACGCCCCCGCCGACCGGAATTTCTTTTCATAGTCGTTGCAGAGTTCCTCCGTGATATCCGCAACGTTATGGACATGGACATGGTCCCCGGTCGAAATGGGAAGTTTCGCCCTGCCGATGGGAACCCCGAACTTGACCACAGTGGAGCCCTCATCGATTTGCACGAGGGCGATCTTGTGCCCCAGCGGAATATCCGCACCCGCCGCGATTTCAAGCCCTGAACAGTCCAGGCGGTCTCCCTTCAGGGTTTCCTGGGCGACCACGGCGACGTTGTCTTCCTTCTCCACCCGGATGGCTTTCTTCATGGCCCTACCCGAGGACGAACCGCTTGATTTCGTCCACACCCATGCCCGCCAGCCCCATGCTTTCGAGCCCCTGGCCGCACCGGGTGAAGTTTTCCCCCATGGCCACGCCAAGCAGGGCAATGATGGAATCCATCACCGGGGTCGGGACACCGGCCATCCTGCCCAGGGCTGCGGCGGGAACCATGGAAAAGGGGGTATCTTCCGTCAGGAAGCGATGGTCCAGCGTGGTGGGCGCGTCGATCCCCGCGAAGGCCGGGTTGGAGTGGATGACCTCGTGCAGGTCCTGCCCCTCGACGCCGTACTGCACCTTGATGGTTTCGAAGGTACTGGGAAGCTTAAGGCCGAAGGCTTCCCCGACGGAAACCCTTTCCCGGTCGGCAGCCTCCATCACCCGGCAAACCGACGGGGGCATGCCCTCGGTGTAAAAACGGTAACTGCCCTTGCCGTTTTCGATGCGGCCTGCGTTCATCAGCATGGGCCCGCAATGGGCGATGCTGTTCGTGTTGGTCAGGCTGGTGTGGATCACGCTCTCGCCCCTGGCGACGGTGGTGCAGAAAGCGCCCCTGACAGCCGCCTCAACACGTGCGTATTCGCTGTTCGGAAGCGCCGCGAGCGTCACGGATTTCTTGACGCCCTTGATATCGACCCGCCCGGGCTCGCGGGCCACGCAGGCGTATGGAAGATTGTCCGTCTCCGCCACGAGAACCTGTTTTCCCGCTTCGTGGAAGGCCCGGTGCAGGGCAAAGGTCCCGAAGTTGCCCGGGCAGAGCACGAGGACCTGCCCGTCCCTGAAATGGGGGAGGGCCCGTTCGAAAAATGCCTTCTGGGCATAGGAAGGAGCCGTGAAGTAGACGAGTTCCGCTCCCGCAAGCGCTTCAGCAGCGTCGGTGGTGGCCTTGTGCAGCCGGGCCTTCCCGACGATCTTGTTTTCCAGCTCGATGATGTTTCCCCGTTCGCGGATTGCCGTTATCTTTGACTCGAACGGCGGGTGTTCATAAAGGGTGACTTCATGTCCCCTCAGGGCGAGGTCGCCCGCGAGGGCCTGTCCTCCGTTGCCGGCGCTCATGACCGTAATTTTCCCCATGCCGGATCGACTCCCTTTCGCATCTTTCCAAAAAGGGCGCAGCCTCGCGGCTGCGCCCTTTCGCCGCCGTTCTCTATTTCAGGACGAACGTCGCGGTAATTTCGTCGTACACCTTGTCTCCAAAGATCTTCTTCATTTCCGGCCAGGCGACTTCGCGGCCGCGCTTGGCGAAAGCCTGCAGCTGCTCGGGGGTCAGCTTGTAGATCTTCACCCCGGCTTTTGCCAGCAGGGTTTCGTAAACGTCCTGGTCCTCCTCGACCTTCCTCCAGCGGCGGGTTTCCATTTCCCTGGCCTTCTCTTCGAGGATCTTGCGATCCTGGGGCGAGAGGGAATTGTAGAGATCCAGGTTGATCGTCATCGGCCAGCACTCGAAATGCGTGTTCGCCGGAACGTAGAACTTGATGAGATCCCGGAAGGTGACATAGTAGTTCTCCGCTCCGCCGCCCATGATGCCGTCAACCATTCCCGTCTGGGCCGCCGTGAAGAACTCGGAGAAGGGCAGCGGCGTCGCCTGGTAACCCAGGCCGTTGCCCAGGGCTTCCCAGCTCTTCATCGTGGGGACCCTGACCTTGAGGTTCTGCTTGCCCATGGGGTTGGTCGGGTCTGCGGGGGCCTTCAGCAGGCCGATGCCGCCGAAATAGACCGGCCAGTAACCAAGGACCTTGATGTTCTGCTTCTCGTAAATCTTCGCGATGTAGTTTGCGAAGGGTGTCCCGTAGGCGTAATTTTTCTTGGCCATCTTGTAGTCGCTGACCAGGTACGGCATGGAGTAAGCCATGCCGCGCTTGTCGACGCCCGAGGACATCGACATGCAGCCCATTTCCACCGCACCCAGGCCGATCTTTTCCTGGACGACCGTGTAGTCCCCCAGCTGGTTGGCCCCGTAGATGTTGACCGTGATCCGGCCATTGGTCGCTGCCTTCAGCCCGTCGGCAAACATCTTGAGTTCCTTGTCGATCGTCGAGCCCTGCGGACGGATGTGGGCGATCTTCCACGTGTAGGTTTTCTCGGCCGCGAAGGACATCCCGGCAAGAACCGTGAGACCCATGACAATCGCGAGCAATAAGGCTACCTTCTTCATCCGTTTCCTCCCCTTTCTCATCCTCTTGAATCGAACCCGCTACCGTTTCCTCCAATTCCACCCCTACCGCTTTTCGTGCATCCTGGAACGATTCACCCTCCTTTTCCGAAAATGCGGATCAGCCCCGCCTGTTCGTGCTTTCCATGTCACGCTCGAAGACCAGGCGGCACATTTTTTCGTCTGCCTGTCCCAGTCCTTCCCGAGCCATGCGCCCCATCATGAGGATCGTTTCGTCTGCGGTCGGGCAGACAAACCCGTCCCCTCCCCGGATCGACGAGCCCTGCATGGCCAGGTAGGCGGATTCGATCGCCGCCCCGGCCGCCACCGACAGCTTCAGCGCACAGCCATGCTTCGCCCCGTCGCAGAGCACCCCCAGGGTGCTCCCGACGACGCTCCGGATGGCCCCGTCGACCTGCTTTCCGTTTCCTCCCAAAAGCAGGGTCATTCCCGCCGCGATGCCGATGCTCGATGCGATGGCACAGGCGCAGAAGGCGGAATATCGGCCGATGTAGCTCTTGACCTGGATTGTCAGAAGAAAACTCAGGGCGATCGCCCTCAGCATCCTTTCCTCGTCCAGGCCCAGTTCACGGGCCATGACGACCAGGGGGACGGAAGCCGTGATGCCCACGTTCCCGCTGGTGGCACAGCTCATCGCGGGGAGACTCTCGCCCGACATGCGCGCGTCGGCTGCCGCGGCGGCCATGCTCTTGGCCTTCAGGATCGGCCCCGTGGAAGGGATTCCCCGGAACCCGCTGCCGAAATTCTCCCCGATCCCTTCCTGGAAGCCCTGGTTTGCCAGGGCCATGTTCAGGGTGACGGCCTCCCTGAGGAACAGGAGATTCTCGAGGGGTTCGCTGCAGGCGAAGGCCCGGAGGTCTTCCACCGAAAACTCCCGAATCGGGTCACGGGTCTCGTCCGTCACTTCCCTGAAGCCCGAAGGGTAGGCTCCCCGAACCAGCCTGCCGTCCACCTCGGCAAAGATCACCTGGTCGTGCTTTTTCGCCACGAGGGCGTGCCCCGTGCCGCGATCGGTCTCCACCCAGGTTTCGATGTAGAGCCCGACCCCGTCGAAATCCCACTTGATGTCGACGCTCACCGACGGGAGCAGGGCCTTGGCGTTCTTTGCATCGGCCGGGGTGACCTTCTTCAGGACCTCCAGCCCGGCCTCCGAAACCCCGGCGACGGCCCCCAGCGCCGAAGCGATGGGGATGCCTCTCGTATCGATGCCCGGAATCCCCACCGCGCAGTTCTTCACGTACGTGTCCTTGTCCATCAGGACCCGCACGCTGCGCGGCGTTCCTCCGACGGCGTCCTTGGAAACCGCCACCGCGAAAGCCACGGCAACGGGCCCGGTACAACCCAGGGCTGGCTTGACTTCAGAGCGCAGGATCTCCAGCAAATGACTCGTTTCCCTCACCATCCTTCTCCAGGCTTCACCTATCTGAAAAACAGCCGTTTCTCCCCCCCTAGAGGTATCCCAGGAGTCCCGGGAGCCAAAGGGAAAGCGTCGGCCAGTAGGTGGTCAGCAGCATGACCGGGACATAGCCCAGCAGCAGCATTCCCACCGGGGGCAGGATCTCCATGAATTCGACCTTGCCGATCCGCATACCGAGGTAGAGAAGGCTCGCATAGGGGGGCGTGACCGAACCGATGGCCATGTTCGTGACAAACATGGCGGCGTAATGGATGGGATTCATCCCGATCGCCTGGGTCAGCGGTAGAAGTAGCGGCGCGACCAGGATGATGCCGGTCGCATCGTTGACGATCATCCCGACGAAAAGCAGGATCAGGTTGATCATGAGCAGGATCACGAACTTGTTCTGCGTCAGCCCGAAGACGACTTCGACGATGTGCTGGGGAACCCGGAGGACGACGTAGGTCTGGCTGAGCATCATGCTGCACATGATCATGACCATGATGGTGCCGGTGGAGACGGCGGCGTTTTTCGAGACGTCATAGAAACTCTTGACGGATAGTCCCTTGTAGACGAAGAACCCGACAGGGATGGAGTAGATGACCGCCGCAGCGGCCGCCTCGGTGGGCGTCATGGCTCCGCCGTAGATTCCGCCCAGGATGATGACCGGCATGAGGAGGGCCGGCAGGGCGCTCCAGCCCTTGGTGAGGATTTGCCGCCTCTTTTCCTGCTTCGTGATGGGGGCAAGCATCACCAGGGGATATTTCCGTACCATGAACCGGTTGATCGCACAGAAAATCGAAACCGTCAGGAGGCCGGGCCCCACCGTCGAGAGGAAGCAGGCCAGGACGCTCGTTCCCGTCACCCACCCGAAGATGATCATGGGAGTGCTCGGAGGGATCAGGACGCCCAGGATCGACGAAACCGTCACGAGGGCGGTGGCGAACGGCCTCGGATAGCCGCGCTTTTCCATCTCGGGAATCAGGATGTTGCCCGTGGCGGCAACCCCGGTGAACGCGCTTCCCGAAATGGCCCCGATGATCGCGGAGGAGACCGTCGCGACATAGCCCAGGCCTCCTTTGACCCTGCCGACGAAAATGTCGACAAATTCGAGAAGGCGCTTCGCGATGCCGCTGTCGCTCATGAGCGCCCCCGCAAAGATGAACAGGGGGATGCACAAAAGCGCGGGGCTCAGGATCTGCTGCAGTCCCCAGAGCATCATGCCCTTCATGGAGACTTCGCCGACGATGCTCATGAAGAGGAGCGCCCCGCTGAAACAGAAGGCGATGGGGACGCCGACGGAAAGGAGGGCCACCAGGATTCCGAGAGAAATGGCTGAAAGGGTTACGCCGTCCATGGTTAGAGTTCCTCCTCGATTGCCTTTGCCAGCGGCAGGTCTTCGCCCCTATAGAGCAGGAAATAGTCCAGGATCTCGACGATGGTGTAGAAAAGCATCAAGGCGAAGGAAACAAAAACCGAACCTTCCGCCAGGGTCCAGCGGATGAAAAGCGTGTCCGTCAATTTCTCGACCCTCATCGAATACTTGAGGAGGTCGTAGCCCCAGTAGGTCAGCCACATCAGGATGCTCGTCGTGACGACGGCAGCCAGGCAGCGGAGCAGGTAGACCCTGCGCTTGCTCTTGATGAAGATCTCGAGGACCCTGGCATACAGCTGGCTTTTTTCCGAGGACGCATAGACCGCGGCGAAAAGGTAGAGCCAGGTAGCGGGGAAATAGCACAATTCCTCGATTCCCATGAGAGGAGACCTGAGGACGTAGCGCATGATGACCTGCGTGAAAACGAGTATCGCCAGCGCCAGGATGTTGAGGAAGATGAAAAAACCCACGATCCGGTCAAAATAGGAGATCAACCTGCGAGGCAAGCTTTGCTGCGCCAAAACAACCCCTCCATTCAAAAGGGACACCGGGTATTCTTAAGCATTTTCAGATATCTTTGTGATTTAATTCCTTATTGCGCCTTTTGATGCCCCCTTTGTTTGTGATTGTGCTAGAATAGTCATAATGGCAAAGCTGTTGGACAGCCATACAGTACTACGCTTTGCGCTAGCTCGTCAATACTTTTCCGTGAATTAGTTTCTGGGGAAAAACCGGGTGTGGGGAGTCAGGGGTGCAAATTTTCTGACATTGGTTTAGACTTCTGGTTTGTCAGGCAGTCTTTCCTGTCCGAACCATTGAAGAATCTCCTGGAGAAAAATTTGCGATCGGCGAGGAGAACGAACCCGTGCTGAAACCGGCCAACAAATCGACCCTGCACAAGGACATCATGGCCCAGATGATCGAGGCTATACAAAACAAGCTCTGGGCCCCCGGAAGCAAGCTGCCCGGGGAACAAACCCTGGCCGCCACCTTCGGCGTGAGCCGAAACTGCATGCGCGAGGTCCTGAAAGCCCTCGAGCATTCGGGGGTCGTGGAGGCAAAACCGGGACACGGGACCTTCCTCTCCGCCAACGCCGACAAGATCGCCGCCGGAACAAGCGTCGCCACCGCCCTGTTCGAGGATTCCTCCTACTCGGACCTCATGCAGATCCGGCGCCTCCTGGAAGGGCAGGCCGCCTACAGCGCCGCGGAAAGGGCCACCAACGAAGACCTGGAAAAGCTCGAACAGATCCTCGAGGGGGAAGAGGGGGAATCCCTGGACTCCATCCACGACCGTTTTCACGAGGCCGTCGTGGATATTTCCGGAAACCGGCTTTTGAAGAAAATGCTCGAATCCCTGAGGAACGAAATCCGGGAACAGCGCCAGTTCCACTACAAGGTCCTGACCGACGAGGATCGCCTGGAGCACTGGAAGGTCCTCGAGGCGATCAAATCGCGGGATTCGGGGAAAGCCTGGAAAGCCATGCTCAAGCACGTCGATTACTTCTGGAAGAAACCCGGCCAGGTCAAAAACGCCAACTGAAGGACCAAAACCGAAAAACAAAAACTGGGGTCAGACCTTGTTTCTTGCTGTTTGCACACAAACAGCAAGAAACAAGGTCTGACCCCAGTTCGAACCGGTTCGCTTACCGCCGGATCCTTTCCACCCGGCCGCCGTTTGCCCGCAGCAGTTCCCGGGGAGCGATCTTCACCAGGCTGTTCTCGGAGCCTCCCCCCGAAAGCACCCACTCCTTTTCCATGACCCGTTCGTCCACGAGGAACACGGCCTCGTAGCCGAACGAGGGCGTGCCGCCGCAGGGGTAGCCGGTTCGCTCCAGGATCTCCTCCGGCGTGGCGGTGCGAGGCTTGTCCTTCCCGATCGCCTTGCCCACGCGGGTGGTGCTGACCCGGTCTTCGCCCTTCACGATCGCCACCACCAGGTTCCCGTCGGCGTCCACGAGGCAGATGTTCTTCACGAAATCGTCGGGATGGGCGTTTGCAGCGGCCGCGGCTTCCTCGACCGAGTGGCACGACTGGCCGAACACCAGGTGCTCCCCCTCGATCCCGTGGGTTTCCATGGCGGCTTTCAGCTTCTTCTCGCAGGATGCGGACAGGTCCACCGTTCCTTCCCCCTTCTTCGAGTCCTTTCCTGAAGTTTACGATAAAAACGGGGTCCGCAGACCGGCTTTTCCGTTACTGGCCGATGCGCACGATCTCCACCCTGCGGTTCTTCGCCCGGCCCTCCTCCGTGTCGTTCGAGGCCAGGGGCTTGGAGAAGCCGTAGCCTTTGGGGCGCAGGCGGCCTTTGTCGATCCCGAATAGGGCCAGGTACTCCACGACGGTCTCGGCTCGCCTCTGGGAAAGCTCCAGGTTGTAGGCCTCGCCGCCCTTGTTGTCCGTGTGTCCCTGGACCTCGACGACCAGCTTCGGGTTTTGGGCCAGGAGGGAGAGGACGTGCTGGAGCTGCTTGTCCGAAGATTGCTGGAGCGTCGCCTTGTCGAAATCAAAGAGGATGTCGTAAAGGGCCACCCGGCCGTCCTTGTCCAGGGCCGCCTTCATCTCTGCGGGACCGAACTCCAGGGATTTCCTGAAAGGCTGTTCGTCCACGATCGTCAGGTAGGTCTGCCCCAGGCTGGTGGTTTCCACCTGGCACCAGGTGATTCCGCCGTCCTTTCGCGGCACCGTGAAAACCAGGACCCCCTTCGGATCCTCGTACTTGACCGCGCCTCCCTTTTCGAGCGCGGCCGCCTTGAAATTCTCGAAAAACTCCAGCCGGGTGATGTCCTTGTTGCGCTGGCCGTCGCTCTTGTAGACCTCGTAGAGCAGCCGGCGGTACTCTCCCTTGACGCCGACCTTCCCGGTCTTCCCCGTGGCCTCGTTCTTCACCCGGAACTCGAACATGCCGAATTTCTCGTATTTCGACATCTTCTGGGACAGGACGGAGCCCGGGAAAGGCCGGATCAGGGAATGCTCCGGCACCTTTGCGGCCGCATGGGCCGAAACTCCCGCGAGCAGGCACAGCACCATGGCTGCAAAAATAACCACGACAACCTTTTTCATCGGAAAACCCCCTTTGACCGTGATTTTACGAAGGCACCCTGCCCATTCAGCACAATCGGCTAATCCGTCGCCTTTTGCTTGTAATGAAATTTATCAAGGTGTAGTTTTATTATGTAACAAATTTTTCCTATTGTCTTGGTGAAATCCATTTGCCGGCCGACCCCGGATACCCGGCTCCGGAAGGAGGAAGATCCATGAGCGGCAAAACGAAAAGAGGATTCGCCCTGGTCGCGGCCTTTTCCTTAATAGCCTCCCTCGCCCTGCTGGCGATCCCCGAATCCGCCCGCGCGGCCGAAACCCTCCCCGTTTTCATCCATGCCAGCGCCCGGTGGGACGACATCACCCGCGACGAGAAGGGCAACGACCTGCAGAGGAATTCGGGCTTCCTGTCTTTTACCGTCAGCGGCACCATGATCCTGAAGGACAGCCCGGTCGTCACGAAGGGCAGCCACGTCATGATGCCCCTGGAAACCTACGCCCCGGAAAAGCTTGCCGTGAGCGCCTGCTACGATGAAAGAACCGAGGACCTGAGGCCCCCGAAGGAAAGGCCCTGCAAGAACCCCCTCATCTCGAGCTACCAGGGGAACCATTTCGGGACCATCACCAACGGCCCCAGCCTCACGGTCTGCAACTTTTCGTCGGCCGCCGCCCCTTTCGTCCAAAATCCCATGATGACCGACTTCTACCAGTTCGCGACCGGCGGGGGAGACCCCCTCAGCGCTTCCGGGAAATCCAGGATCAGGGGAGTCCGGCGGACAAGCAAGTGTGCTTTCGAAGACGTCGAAAAGAACTTCCCCGGTTTTTCCTTCGGGGTGCAGATGAAAATGGCCCCGTCGGGATCGATGAGCGGATTCCGCTCCTGGACCGCCGACACGGACGGCTTGAACCCCCCGAGCTTCGCGATCCGCGTTTCCGACATGGGCGGCCCCGGGAGATCGAAAAACTTCAAGCCCCCGGAAGGGGGCAGGCGCAACGTCACCTACTCGGTCAGCTGGAATTTCGGCGGGGAACGGCAAAAGCCGGGCGAAACATCCGAAGACGAGGAGAAAACCAACTGCGAAAACCTGCGGGAAAGGGCCGACTTCATCTCCGTCGTCATGGCGGCCTATTCCAACCCCTCGATACGCGCCACGGTGAAAAACCTCGGCTTCGATCTCTCTTCCGGGATAAAGTTCTACCAGCAAGCCGTCGAGAACGCCGTCATGGATGCCATTAAAAACAACGGCGATCTCGCCGGCCGCCTCAGCGACGCCTTCAACGTCGACGGGGAGAGGGTGGTTCCCCATGAATCGACGGAATCCGCGGGTGAAGTGAAAGACATCTGGGACAAGGACGCGCCTTTGTGCCAAAGCGAAGCGCTGGAAAAAAAGGAGGCCCAGGCGAACATGGAAACCCGGGCCCGAGAGAACCTTGACGGGGGGCTGAACGAGTGGGGACATCCGCTGGGAAGCTCGACGATCGTGGATCTCTGCTCGGGAAGCGCCGTCACCATCGAGGTTTTCGACAGGAACGGGAAACCCGCCTTCAACCAGGAGGTTCACAACGCGGTGGCCTGCTGGCAGGGGAAATACGGCGACCAGGCGGGGAAGGCCCGTTTCGAAAGCTCTCTCCAACACGAAAGAACCCACGTGGAGCAATACACGAAGAAGGGGCCGATCCGCTCCATCGACGACATGGCCGAACGGGAGCTGGAGGCCTACCAGAAAGAAATGGAAATGCTGCAGAAAGCCATGGATGAACTGGGCTGCTAGGTCCGCTTCAGCGGGATATTCACCTTCAGGCTGATGGCCCCGAAACTCCGCGTCCCCCCGGCTTCGCTCACCACCTGCAGCAGCCGGTCCGGGTGGATGAACCTCCGGCCCGAAAGCAGCGTCACGCCCCGGGCCCGGAACAGCTCCGGGATCAGCGGGGTGGAGGGCCCCATGACGCAGATCTCCCGCGCGCGGGCCGACAGGGCGATCATC
>Ga0068713_1003594_pt1 | contig 13221 bp, 8 predicted proteins | sample MTBAKSrepl2MetaG_FD_62223 | JGI IMG/M metagenome (GOLD analysis project Ga0068713, IMG submission 62223) | Enrichment culture microbial communities om Arthur Kill intertidal strait, New Jersey, USA, that are MTBE-degrading - MTBE-AKS2 (Arthur... | ecosystem: Environmental > Aquatic > Marine >...
AGCTCGATCAGCGTCTCATCCTGCCTGGCGGGGGAGGGGGTCCGCTCAACCACGATGGGTATCCTCCACGATGCAGCCATCGGCGATCCGCAGCAGGTGATCCACGCGGGAGGCCGCCGATTCGTCGTGGGTCACCATGACCACAGTCTTGCCGCGCGCCGCCAGCGCCTCAAAGATGTGGTAAATGCGCTCAGCGGTGGTGGAGTCCAGGCTGCCGGTGGGCTCGTCGGCGACGATCACCGCCGGGTCATTGACCAGGGCGCGGGCAATGGCCACCCGCTGCTGCTGTCCGCCGGAGATCATGGTGGGGAGCTTGTGCGCGTGTTCCGCGATCTCAACCGATTCCAGCAGCCGCATGGCATGCTCATAACTCTTCCCGCGTACGAACAGCCCGCAGAAATCCATGGGAAGCATGACGTTGTTGACAATTGAAAGCTGGGAGAGGAGCTCGAAGGACTGGTAGATCACGCCCAGGTTTTTGCCCCGCCAGCGGGAGATGCGGTCCTGCGAGAGGGCGTGCAGCGGGGTATCCTCGACCCACACCTCGCCGGAGGTCAGGCGGTCGACACCGGAGATCATATTGACCAGGGTGGATTTGCCGGCCCCGGATTTGCCGATGACGGCCGCGAACTCACCGCGGCGGAATTCGGCGGAGACACCGTGCAGCGCGGGGAAGTCCCCGGCTTCGGTCTGGTAGACTTTGGTGACGTTTCGCAGGCGGATGAGGGGTTCGCTGGCAGCTTTGGGCAATTCCATACGCTGATTTTAGCACTTAATAGACATAATGTCTATAAATAGACATGGCGTACACAAGTAAGAATTGATAAGTTTATTTAACGAAACTGTGAAGGATATCAGGAATTGCTTCTTCGAAAGAATATGATTTATATTCAAATCTATCAATTGCAGTTTGTCCAAGTAAGTCAAGGTATCTTTGTTTTGTTTTCCCCGAGTTTTCGGGATTAAAAACCCATATTTTTCTTAAAAGCGCTTTTCCCATTGTTCCTAGAGCGAACAAATACCTAAAGAAAGAGTCCGATTTTGGTAAGGAATATCCAATAATAAATATATTTTCAGCTTCGTTTAAAACTAGTGCAGCTTTAGCCCAAATAGGTTTTAAAGCTGAATAGTAATTACTTTTATTCCATGTAGGAGGAACAATAAATGGTTCTGGAGCGACTGGCTGATTGCAATGTTGAAGATTATTAAGGTGAGAGGTGATTTTTATTCTATATTGAGTTGTTGTTTTTCCAAGCAATGGATGACGATTTAAATAATATTCATCAAGTTTTAATGGTATTACCTTTCTACATTTTTTACACCTTGCCCAATTCATAGACCCGTGAAGTTTCAAGAGAGGAATATCACCTTTTGCATTTGGTTCTAACCAGTAATTTATGTTTATTCCCATTTTGTAGAGTGTAAAATCGAGTGCTAAGTCATAATTAAAAGTGATTATGGATATATCATGTGGGGGATTAACGTTATTTTGGAGATTGTAAATCATATCTGCAAATCTATCATATGGAAAGGGATATCCCAATTGCCTGTCTTTTACAGGAATAGTCATTGTTGTTTCTATAGTTTTTTGGATTACCTGTTTCATAGCTTTATTGAGTTTGATAATCTTCTGTTTAGAGTAATCCGAGAATTTATTAATGGTTTGAGCCATCTCAAAAGCAGCGAAAACAGATTCCAAATTTATTAAATCTATACGTGATTTTGCATTAACAAGTTGTAATTCCCTGATTGCATCAAACACCATCTTAAAGTCTTCATCGTTTGGTTCGATTTCACCACTTTTGAAAAAATCGTAAGCCGTATCGAGGAACTCTTGCATTAAAGGTATTCCTGCACCTTTAGATGCACCGGCTCCCAGTATAAATACTGTTTTTGTCATTACCCACCTCTTTTAATTTGCTTTGTTAACAAAGGGTTTAAATAATATAAATCCACTATATATCTGATTGAATATTCTTGCAACCAGTTATCAATAGAAAAGCTTTTCTCGCATTTCGAATAACTAAAAAATTCATCATGATGTGTAGCTTACTGCTGAAGTTTGTTATGGAAATTACTTTCTGGTTTGTATCGTACGGGGGCTCTAGTAGGTTAGGTATTATTTTCAAGGATTGTTTTATTCATGATAAATTAGCATATTTTGCTGAATAGATGAAAAATCTGCTATAGTATTTTCATATAACAAAGGAAAAGCATAATGAAGTCTGATTTCAAACAGCGCTGGCCGGGCGTGGTGGGAGTAGCTTTGATGACCCTCATCACAACCCTGTGGATGTTCTGGAGCATGGGGGAGATGTATTATGAGGGCTGGTGGGGCGGATGGAAGGTGCGTCTGGCTTATCTTATTCCGGGAATGGTCTGCTGGCTGCTGCTGGCGCTGGCGGTGTGGCAGCCTCGGATTGGCGGTTGGGCACTGGTGCTGGTGGGGGCGGGCTTCACGGTGTGGTGGTGGGGTCCGGAAGCCCTGCGCGGCACGTTAACCCTGCAGCGGGTGCTTTCCGAGGCCCCGATGTGCGCGGCGATTGCCGGAGTGGGGACGCTGTTCCTGCTGGAGGGGCGCTGGCGCCGGAAACGGGAAGGGTTAGGCTGGCAGCCCGCGCGGCGCTGGATCCTGCGGAATCTGCATTGGGTGGCGGCGGTGGGCGCGCCGCTGGTGGTGGTCGCGGCGGTTTCGGCGGCCAACCTGCCGCGCATCCTGGCCCGGGTGGATGACGGTGAGCGCGGGGCGCGGCGGATCACCGGGGATGGAGTCGATTTGATCTGGGCGCCCCAGGGTCCGGGCTGGAACTGGCTCCAGGATTTCGGCGGTTACCCCTCCTGGAACGGTCTGGCCTGGTACGGGGCGGCCCCCATCGGGCTGGATGGCAGGAAGAAGCCCGACCAGCTTGCCAGCCAGGCCGAGATGGAAACCACCGGGCTGTGCCGCTACCTCAGCGCGGACGGCCTGACCCTGATGGACACCCCGCAGGAACTCTGGCGGATGCCGACGGTGGATGAGATGGCTGCTTCGCTCGCGCTGCACGGGGAGAACTGTGGCTGCCGTTGGTCAGGCGGGATCAATGAGCGGTTGGCCTGCGCCCGCTGCCAGCCCGACCTGGAAACGCCGCTGTGGGCCCCCGATGAGGCGCCGGTCTATTACTGGGTGGGGGAAGAATATGATGAAGAGACGGCTTATTATGTGAGCTATAGCGGCTGGGTCAAGCGCCAGCCCAAAAACTGGGGCAACCCCCGCCACGGCTACCGCTGTGTGCGGGAGCCGGAGAAAAAGTAGGTTGAGTTGAACGAAGTGAAATCCAACATTTAGCCACAATCACAGATATTGTTGGGTTTCGCAAAAGATGCTCAACCCAACCAGAATTGGAGCATCATTGTGTGGTTGAAAGTTTTTTATGCTTTTTACCAACCAATAATTAAGCGCTGACAGGTTCTTTTTGCAGCCATTTTTTCAGTTCGATCCACATACTCGCCAGCAGGGAACCAGCGACAACCATTATCCACTGCAAACCGCTCAAAGCGGTGGTGTGCAGGATGGATTGCACCGGGGAAAGAAACGTCATCGCGAGCACCAGGAAAACCATGCCAGCCAACCAACCAGCGGCGAAGTGATTGGAAAACAATCCCTGTTTGAAAAGGGGAACTTTTTCCTGTTTTAGATTGAGGGCCAGGATGATGTGTCCGATTAGCCAGGTGGAGAATGCGGCGGTCCGGGCGCTGTCAATTCCATAACCCAGCGCCAAAGAGCCAAAATAAACAGCCAAAATGCCGGTAACCAATCCGGTCATATTGCGCAGGATTCGCCAGGCTACCTGAGAGGAAAGAAAAGGTCCGCGTGGACGTGGTTTACGTTTCATGATGTCCGGCTCAGCGGATTCGGTGACAAAAATTGTTGATGAGGCTAAATCCATCAGGAGCTCGGTGAAAATGATCTGGATGGGGGCCAGAGGGAATTGGACGCCCACCAGCAGCGGGATGATGAAAATTGTCAGCAGGATAGCTTTGGCTGACAGATAGTAGGTGATCCCTTTACGGAAGTTGTCGTAGGCCTTCCGACCAATGGCGATTCCGTCGGGAAGATGAGCAAAATTATCGTCCGTTAGAATCAGGTCGGCAGCTTCTTTGGCAACATCGGTACCGTGTTCCCCCATGGCAATACCAATGTGCGCTGTGCTGAGAGCGGGGGCGTCGTTGATTCCATCTCCGGTAACAGCCACGGTTTGATTCAGGCTTTGAAAAGCCTGGACCAATTGCAGCTTCTGTTCAGGTGTTGTCCGGGCAAAGATATCAACATCTCCAACCAACTTTTGGAGCTCTGTTTCAGATTTGTTTTCCATATCGCGGCCTGTCAAAACATTTCTGTCTTTAATCCCAACCTGCCGGGCAACCGAGCCGGCTGTTTCCGGGATATCTCCGGTGACCATCACGGTCCGCACACCCGCCGCAGTCAGCTGGTGAATGGCATCTTTGACTTCTGGGCGGACGGGGTCACTGATCACCGCTGCGCCGGCGAAAACCAGTCCAGAGGGTTCGCTGTTTGGTGTTTGCCCCTGACGGTAAGCGTAGGCGGAGACCCGGTTTCCCTGGCTGGCAAGGCCCAGCAGTTTTTGTTTCAGGCGTGCTTTATCGGCGTCGCTCCAGTCTGCAACGCCTGACGCATTTGTCCTGGAGCGTATTATGCGATTGGAACGTTCGATTAAATATTCTGGACGCCCGGTGTAATATATGTAATTGATGCCGTCCTGAATGTAGGTCAGGCTGCGGTAATCCCCGCTGCTGGAAAAACCAGTCTGGCCTATCAGTTGACCGGAAACAGGCTGGTTGAAGTTTTCTACCAGCCGGGCGGCCTGGACAACAGCCAGGTCAGTGGGGTTTCTGGAGTGGTCTGGAATAGACTGCCGGGCAATTTCGAAAAACTGGCACAGAGCCTGCTGATTTTCTGCGGCCTGGTTATCCATCTCAATGGTGCTGCCATCCGGCAGTAGAATTGCTGACAGGCGCATCTGGTTTCTAGTCATAGTACCGGTCTTGTCGCTGAGAACCACATTAACCGAGCCGAGAGTCTCTGCGCCATGCAATTGCCGCACAATGACCTGCTTCCGAGTCAGTTCCAGCGATGCCAATGCCAGGGCCATGGCAATGATGATTGGCGGCTGGCCGGGAACCATCAGGAAGGTAAACGACAGCCAGGTGAGGACCATTTGCTGCAAATTAAAACCCCGCAGCAGACCAACCACAGGAATCAGCATACTGACACCAATGGCGATGAAGGCCAGGGTTCGCGCGAGGTTGCTCATTTCCTGTTGCAATGGGGTAGGTTCAGCACCGTGTTTCGTGGAAAGTTCAGCAATTTTCCCCAGTTCGCTTGCTCTTCCAACAGCAGTCACTACTGCCCTGCCCTGTCCGTCCAGAATGGTTGTGCCAGTGAAAACAGCTGTTTCACGTTCGGCCAGCAGGGCTTTGGCCTGCACCTCGGCTTCAGCATGTTTGTTGACTGGGGTGGCCTCGCCAGTTAGCAATGCTTCATTGACCAGCAGCCCGACAGCGGAGATCAACCGCGCATCTGCGGGAACCCGGCTGCCAGATTGGAGCGGAAGGATATCACCAACGACAACGTCCTCAACCTGGATTTCGTTGAGCTCTCCATTGCGCAGGACGTGAGTGCGGGGAGCCTGCACTTCACGGAGGCGTGCCATTGTGCGGTCTGAACGGGCTTTGTTAAGCAAGTGAATGCCTACGTACATCGCCACCACAAAGACCATCACGGCTGACTCGCGGTACTGGCCCAGCGCCAGAGAGATCCCGGCGATGGTGAACAGCAGCACCATCATTGGCGATTTGGCGCTTTCCAACAGCAGGGTCCATAAACTTGTTGGCCCGGTATCCTCAAAGCGGTTACCACCGTATTTTTCCAGGTTTATCCTGACTTGGTCAGATGAGAGACCCTGATCGGGGTCCACCTGGAGGAGCTGTAAAATTTCTGGCGCTGAAAGAGACCACCAATGCTGGTGTATTCTTTCCGCTGGCATGCGAGTATTTGCTTCCATTGGGATGTTTCCTCTTGAATATCAAAAAAATGGATATAAATCTTCATTAAAGTCATTATAGACTGTCTGTATTACGCGCAGAAGCCGTTGTAAAAACTGTGTCGAGTGACAATGGGTTTTACGAAAATCGTTTAATCTGACTAAGAGAAGTGGAAAAATCCCTTACAACCCCCAAAAGAGCGCCATGCCGGCCAGGAGGGTGACGAAGCTGATCAGGAACAGGCGCCACCCGACGCGGAAGAAATCCCGGGCCGTGTAGCCGCCCGGCACAACCACCATCAGGTTGACGGGGTGGGCCAGGGGGGAGAGGAAGGAAGCCGAGCTGCCGACGGCGGTTGCCACCGCGATGGCCCGCGGGTCGATCCCCAGCCCGATGGCGGCGCCGATGGCGATTGGCCCGGTGATGAGGATGACCACCTGCCCGCCAACCAGCTGGCACAGCAGGGCGCTGGCCAGAAAAGCGCTGCCCGCCAGCCCCAGGGGGCCGAATACCCCCGCGATCTGCATCATGCCCAGCCTGGCGGCTTCCGAGAGCCCGGTCTGTGCCAGGGCCAGGTTAAGGCTGTATGTGCCGCCCATCACGAAGATGACCTGCCACTCGATGGCCTGGTAGGCTTCCTGCATGGAGACAATTCCGGAGAAAATGGTCAGGATGGCCGCGGAAAGCAGGGCCAGGTAAATCGGGACGCCGCACAGAGAAGCGATCACCGCCGCCAGCAGCAGCCCCAGGCTGATGGCGGTTTCGCGCAGGCGGGTGGGCTGGTCGGCAGGGTTCGGTTCCAGGAGGATGAAGTCACCTCCGCTGAGCAGGGCACCGCGGCGGACGGATTCACCCATCACCAAAAGGGAATCGCCCGCGGCAATGCGCAGGACTCCCAGGTCGGTGCGATAGCTGTGGCTGCCGCGCTGGAGGGCAAGCACCGACCAGCCATACTGGTTGCGGAAATCCAGCTCTTTGAGGGTCTTGCCGATCATGGTGGAATGGGGAGTCATCAGCAGTTCAAACACCGAAATTCCCAGCCGTCCGAGGGGATTGTGGCCGTGTTCGGGACGCACGAGCAGGCCGTCATCCGCAAGCTGCCAGACGCGCTCTTCCCGGCCCATCAACAGCAAGGTATCGTTGGGGAGGATTGCCAGGTTGGTGTGGGGGAAAAGCAGTTTATCGCCACTGCGCTGGATGGCAATCAGGTTTAATCCGTAATGCCCGCCCAGCCCCAATTCCCGCAGAGTCTTTCCTGCCAGAGGCGAACCCGATAAGACTTCAGCCTGCCAGGTGCGCTCACCGAGCCGGTAGAGTTCTTCCAGCTCGCTGGTGGTGGGTTTGTGCGCCCAGGCGGCGGTGGTGGTTTCGCGGTCTGCCAGCAGGCGGTCTCCGGAAAGTGCCATGAAGACCAGCCCGGCCAGAAGGACCAGCCCGCCGGTTGGGACGAAAGACAGGATGCCAAGCCCTGCTTGAGGTGGGGAAGCGTTCTGGAGCAGGTTATCGACCATGAAGTTAGCGGTGGTGAAATAGGTAGCCATTCCGCCCAGCAGGCTGCCGAAAGAGACCGGGATGAGGAGTTTGCTGGGTTTGATCCGCGTGCGGCGGGCGGCTTCGAGCGCGCAGGGGATCAGCAGCGCACCGGCGGCCACGTTGTTGATGATCTGAGAAAGGAGGGCAGCCGTCAGGGTAAAAAGCAGAAGCAGTCGCCGGGAGGAATTTTTACCCCATTTGAGGATGAGGCGGGTGATGTGGTTGGTGAAACCGCTTTTCTTGAGGACGGAGGTGATGATGAACAGGCTGGCGAGCACCACCATTGGCGGCTGGCCGAACCCGGAAAGGGCCCGCAGGGCGGCAGAGGGGGTCCCTGGAGGCCCGAGCACACCCAGACCGGCATACTGCATCAGGGCCAGACCCACCAGGATGAACATTGCCGCCGCGTCCATGCGGATCTTCCTGGCGATGGCCGCCAGCATGACCGGCAGGGAGAGCACCAGTACCAGGGCTTGAGTCAGGTTCACGGGATGGTTTGCCTCCATAAAGGTGAGCTGTCAGGTTATTGTATTATAAGCAATTTCTGGCGGCAACCAGGGGGAAAATCACCGCGGGGATGCGGCAGAAAAATGGATTTTGCGAAGGTGCGCAATGGGTAACAGACTCGATGGTGTTCATTCCTCTTTGATTCAGATCGCCACGGCGGGGGGCCAGGGTTCGCGGCGCGCCCGGGTCCACAGTGTGTTGACATAATTCAACGCGAAGTGGTTCTGGGCCAGATGGAGCCAGAAGGCGCCCGGTTCAGTTAACTCGAGGATCTTGCCGTGCCGGACTGCCAGTCCGGCCCATTCCACCAGCTTTAACCAGCGGCGGGCTTTGGACGCATCCTGTCCGAGCGCCGTATCCAGCTCATCCAGGGGGATGCAGGTATCGTACAGCCGCCAGTACAGCCACCACCAGCCGGCCATTTCTCCGGCGAAAGGCATACGCAGGGCCACTGCCCCGCGCCCGTCCAGGGCTGCCCGGGCCCAACTGTGGAGGTCAAAGGAGTTCAGCACGAACCCATCGGGCAGGTGCGAGCCAGCGCCGGGGCCGATCCCGATGTAACTGTCGCGGGTGACGGAGGAATAGCGCGGCACGTCACCGCTTTTGAAGCCCCACACCGAAACCCGCTCGAAACCATGTGCCGCGCACCAACGGCTGATAGCCCGGTACTGGGAGCGGCGGGCGCGCAGGCCGGGCATGCGGATGGCTTTCAGGTGCAGGTACTCACCGACTGCGGTGTAGGGGAAGGTGAAGAGGGGGTAGGTGGTGATCTGGTTGGCACCGAGCCGCGTGGCATGATTCAGGTCAGCGATCACATCCTGAACAGTCTGCCCGGGCAGGGCAAACATGAGATCCGCGTTGACCGAGGCGAAGCCGCCACGGGCCAGCAGCGCCAGCGCGTATTCCGCGGCAGCGGGGTCGTAACGCCGCCCGATCAGGGCCAGTTTGTCTGCCTGGAAGGATTGCACCCCCAGAGAAACACAGGCAATCCCGGCATTGTGGAGCTGCCGCACCATTTCAGGGTTCACATCGGCGGGATTGGTCTCAATGTTGGCATCTCCTGTCAGGTGGAAGCGCTGCCGCACCCGTTCCAGCACAGCGGCAACACTGTCCAGGGCCAGGGTTGGGGTGCCGCCGCCGATGTAGATGCTTTTGATTTCGGCCGGCCCAACCCGGCCGGCCCACCAATCGACCTCGGCAAGCGCGGCCCGGGTGTAGGGGGCGACAAGGGATTCATCATAGGGTATTTTGGTATAGGGGCAATACGGGCAGCAGTTGCGGCAGAAGGGCACGTGCAGGTAGAGGGTGGTCCGCGCAACCCCGGGCGGTTTCCAATCCTGTGGGGGAGGCTCGAAGACCCAGCGCTGCTGCGGCCCGACCAGATAACGCCGGATGGTTTGGGTGGTCAGTCGGGTCAGGACGTGGCCGGGGTCTGTCACCAATGCCGCCGCTGTGAGGCGCAAGCGCTTGAGGTGCCGCGAATCCGATCCGCGGCAGGTGCCAGCCCGGGATTTTCGTGTGCGGATGTCATGGAGATAGTCTAGTGCGTTCCGGTGAGGTTGTCAATTGATCAGGGGAAGAAGCGCCAGGCTGCCATAACGGCAGATAACACGCGGGCAACCCTGTTTTGCGGCAGATCAGGGTGAGGTTGGTTCTTGACCTGCCGCGAAGGTTTGTGTTTCGCGGGTGAGAGCCAGCAGGGTGATATCATCGTGCTGCGGGGTGTCTCCGGCCCAGGAGAACAGGCCGTTTTTAAGGTGTTCCACCAAATCAGGGGCGCTGGCGTTGGTTAAAGCCAGGTTTTCTTCCAGGCGTGAGAGTTCAAACAAGTCTCCATGGGCGTTAAGGGCATCTGTGACGCCATCGGTGTACATCACCAGGCTGTCGCCAGGTGCCAGAAGGATGGTGGACTCCTGATAAACTGCCTCAGGCAATACACCCAGGGCGATCCCACCGCGGGGCAGCGGGGTGATTTCCCCGTTGGCTGCGCGCAGCAGCGGCAGGTTGTGGCCTGCATTGGCGTAGGTCAGGGTGTTGGCTGCCGTATCCAGGACAATATACGCGCAGGTCACAAAGTTAGAGTCAGCAAGCTGCCTGTGCAGGTGGTGGTTGACCCTGGCCAGCAAAGCGGCCGGCGATGGCTCTTTTTCGACCCTTTCGCGGATCAGGCTGTAGGTCATGGCCATGAAAAGCGCCGCTGAGGCGCCCTTGCCGCACACATCGGCGATCACCAGACCCCAGCGCTGCCCCGGCAGCCTGTAAATCCCGTAAAAATCCCCGCTGATCTGATTGGCGGGTTTCCAGAACGCCGCAAGATTATAGCCGGGCACGACTGGCGTTTTTCTGGGGAGCAGGCTGGCCTGCATCTTGCGAGCCACCTCGAGTTCTTCTTCCAGGCGGGCCAGCTGCTTTTGAGAGCGGTCGTACAGGTGGGCCCGGTACAGCGCGGAACGGAGCATTTCGCCCCCGGTTTGCAGCACTTCCAGATCGGCTTCTGAAAGCAACTGCCAATCTTCCATCGCGAAATTCATGACCCCAATGGCGCGGTCGCCAGAAAAGACCGGCACGCTGGCGTGGAACATCAACCCGTTGTTGTTTTCACCGGCGTGGGCGGCGTCCCGCAGACGGTCGCATTCGACGATGTTGACAGCATGTTTTAATTGACCACTGCGAAGCATACGCTGGCAGCGGCAGTCGGGCGGGCGGGTCAGGTAATCGTAGTCGTTTTTTTTCAGACTTTCCGGCAGATCGCGCGCGGCGGTCAGGATAAAATCATGTTTGGGCGAGGAGGGCGAGGGCAGGGTAAAGGAGCTGCTGTCGGCCAGGGTGGATACCCAGGCAGTGTCCAGAGAGAGGACGCCTAGCAAGGTTTCCAGCGTTTTGTTGATGATCGATCCGGCATCCGGGATCTGGTTGGTGAGGTCGGCCAGTTTGTTGAGGGCGCGTAAGCGTGCGATCTCACGCTCCTCTGTCGTGCCCAAAAAAGTATCCCGCCGTTGGTGTATTTGAGCGGGCGGGATAAACAGTTGTTTGAAGTTAAAGTTTTCGAAGGGATTGTTCGCGATCTGGTCTGTGGACTTGAGCCAGCCATAAAACAGTTCTAAAGAACAGAGAACGCGCAGAAGGGTGGTATGGTCTGTGCCCTTGGCCTGAAGCGCTTCAAGATAGGCGCGCAGGTTTTCATTGGTAAGCTGAACCGGATTGCCGGATCGCGACAGCCACTCGATGTACTGCCGGACATCCCCCACCATGGTTGGATCGGGGTTGTTTTGAGCGTTATTAAATGCTCCTAACAGATCCATGCGGACCTCGTTTTACAGATATCTGTATGACAGTTCGGACTGTGCAGGCTTTACGCTGCTTATCTAGGTAATTTATATCATGTATAGCGTATTGACCGCAACAGATTGGCTCAGGTTTGGGGGGAATCTGAAGGGCGAAAACGCGTTTCGCGGTGAATCATTCACTAGATTGCAAGTTGGATTGAACAAAGGGAAACGCTGCCTGCTGGCTGCTCCTGTCCTGGAAGACTTATTGCGTTCCAGCCAGCTGCGCCAGAGGGCGGCGGAGAGATTCTTCGCTCGCCGCGGTCTTTTTACCTTGAAGCTGGAGGGGGAGAAAAAGGGCAATGGAGCGGATCAACCGCTCCATTGCCGTGAAAGTTATTCCAGGATATCCTGGCGGGATAGCTCGATGGCACCGGCCAGCGCCGCCAGCAGCCCGCCGCCGATGGCGATGGCGTACAGGCGGGGCAGGTTGGCATTCTGGTTGGCATACGAATGCAGGCTGAGTGCCCACGGATAGATCTGCCCCCATTTATCCGAGTTCAATACCATCATGTTGGTGATGGTAGCCGCGATTCCCAACCCGCTGGCAAAAGCGAAGCTCTGGAAGCGCAGGCCCACCCAGGTGTGGATCGAGATGACCAGCAGGCTGGCCAGGAAGACACCGCCGACAGTCTGGACCATTGTCCACAGCGGCATCGGGTGGCCAAACCCCATCTGGGGGTGGATCCAGCGCATCAACACACCGGTGCCGATGATCTCCGCGATGAGGATGGCCGAAGCCAGTCCCGAAAGAGAGACAGCGACCAGCCATTTGGCGGCGAAGAGGCTCGCGCGGGGCACCGGCAGGGCGTAGAGATGCTTCCAATGACGCTGGCTGTGTTCGATATTTCCTAACAGCGCGGTTTTCAGGGTGATGAACAGGGGCAGCATGGCAGCCGACCAGATGCTGCACACGCTTTTGGTCAGGTTCCACCAGGCTTGGGGGTCGTTATCGTAGGCGTTCTGGCCGTTGGCCGAGAGCAGGATCAGGAAGTACAAGGCTGCAACAGTGGTCGGAGCCAGAAATGTTACCCACAGCACCAGAGTCCGGCGCAGTTTAAGGGTTTCGGCGGATATGGCACGTTTGAGATGTTTCATAATGTAAGCTCCTCTCGGCTAAAGCACTTCGCGGCGCGCCAGGCTGAGGATACCCGGAACAGCCAGCGCCAGCCCGCCCAAAGCGCCCAGGGCAATCGCGAATTGGAAATTTCCCTCTTTCGTCAGGGTCAAAAAGGCAGCCATTGGCAGTGACCAGGGGAAGAAGTTCAACACAGAATCAAAAGCGGCAATCATCATCCCCAGGTTAAAGATGACCGCCAGCACCCCAACCAGGTTCGGGACGATGAAGCTCTGCCAGCGCAGGCTGATCCAGGTCTGGATGGAAAGGACCAACAGCGAGGCGGCATAGGCGGCAGCGGTGATGAGGGCTGTCTCCACCAGGATGGACAGGTTCTGGAGCTCGAAGCTGATCCCCGGGCGCAGGAACTGCAGCACCACAAACCGGAGAGGAAAACCAATGAACTGGCGCAAAATAAAGATGGTGAAGGGAGTCGCCAGCACCAGCACCAGACTGCTCAGGCCGATCAGGGCCGCTCCCAGGGTCCATTTGGCGGCAACCACCGCGCGGCGGGACAAGGGCAGGGCGTAAAGGTGCTTCCAGTGGTTCTGACTGTGCTCCATCCCGGCCAGCAGGGCTGCCAGCAGGGTGACCAGCAGCGGCAGGGTGAAAGTGGTCCACATGGCGAAGATGTTCTGGCGGATCAGGTCCCAATCTGGCGGCGGCAGGGAAGGGTTCCTATCCACCAGAAATAAA
>Ga0068713_1003615_pt1 | contig 13157 bp, 10 predicted proteins | sample MTBAKSrepl2MetaG_FD_62223 | JGI IMG/M metagenome (GOLD analysis project Ga0068713, IMG submission 62223) | Enrichment culture microbial communities om Arthur Kill intertidal strait, New Jersey, USA, that are MTBE-degrading - MTBE-AKS2 (Arthur... | ecosystem: Environmental > Aquatic > Marine >...
GATGCAGGGCCTGCCGAGTGACGTTGTGACAGACGCAACGGGCAGGTACGCGGCGACCGTGCCCTACGGATGGAGCGGCACGGTTGCGCCGCAGAAGCCCGGTTTCGAGTTCACTCCGTCCTCGCGCCAATACCCGCTGATTCGGGAGGACTGTCCGAATCAGGACTACACGCCCAAAATCCTGCCTTTCACGATTTCCGGACGAGTCTGGACCCATGCCGGCGGCGCCTCGGGCATGGTGGGTGTGCCAGACGTGGTCCTGGTGGGATTCCCTGGTGAGCCTGTCACCGATGCAGAGGGCCGATATTCCGCGACCGTGGAATACGGCTGGTCCGGGACCGTCGTGCCCAGGAAGGAGGGCTTCGGCTTCGAGCCGGCTTCCAGAGAGTATGCCAAGGTCACGGCAGATCAGGAGGAGCAGGTCTTCCTCAGCACGATGACGATGGTCACCATATCCGTCGCGACGAACGATGTCCTTGTGATCCCCACGTCGGAAGTTGCGCCGGAGAGACTGGCGGAGACGACGGAGGACCTGCGGGTGATGCTGCACATCTTCCGCGAGAAGCTCAGTGAGCCGCGAATGATCCTGGGCGTCCTGCGAGACTACGGCAATTTCTTCGGTGCGGACCGCAAGGTCGAGGCCCTCTACCTCCAGGGCACGGCCGCCGTGTTCGTGATCGAAGTGGACTTCCCCTACTCGTTCCCAAGACAACGGACACAGGAGGGCGACGCGACCCAGGAGGAGGCGGTCGATCCCGTCTGGCAGAACGCGCGGGAGAGGCTGCTTGCGCCGCCCGGATCGAGGGGCTACGGCGCCCGCGGGCAGGCGGGCCAGACGCAGGAGATGACCTTCGAGCAATTCAAGGAAGAGCTTCTCCGGAGTCTCAAGCACGCGGCCAACCTCCGCAACCTCGACCCGAACGAGCTGGTCATTCTGACCATTGTGGCGCAGAACGAGGAGGGCGGCTGGCCCGGCCAGACGAGCTACACGCGTAGCAGAACCCCCTATGCGGCGTCCGGCGTGCCTTCGAGCCGTTCGACGTCCCGTCGCTCGGCGGCGCCCGTGCTCGATGGGTACGGCAGGCCTCGCCTCGATGCCCTAGGCCGACCCCTGACGCAGGAGGCTGCCCCTCCGACGACGGTACTGACCATGCAGGCGCAGAAGGCCGACATTGACGCCTTCGCCAAGGGCGTCCTCGACTTCGAGCGATTCCGGCAGAGGGTCAAGACGTTCACCTACTGACTGAGAGAATCCTCACAAGATTGTGAATCGAAACGGGCCGGTCTTCGCCTTACTATGGGAGCGAATCGTCGGAACGCTCTTGTAGGAGGTATAGCGATGCGAAGTCCGGCCTTGAGACGCGCGGCGCGTTTCGCTGCGATTGTGACCGTCCTGATGCTCCTGGCGGGGACCGCCGTGCATTCCCAACCCCAGGCACGGACCTCGTCGCGGACCCAGATGATGGGGTCCCAGCCAGACGCTGCCCGCCGGATGGCCGAGCGGCATGCCCGGGACACGCAGGAAATGCAGCAGAACGTGGAGCGGATGCGCCAGTGGGCTCAGGAGAGCCGGGACCGCTCGATTCGGCAGACCCTCCGTGCTTCCGACGAGCAGTGGCAGCGGATCAAGCCGAAGCTCGACCGGATCGAACGCCTCAAGGCCGAGGCCGATGTCGCGGCCATCCCCGGTTCCAGCGGCGCGTTCCTGGGACAGGGGGCTATGTTCGGCGGCGGCTTCGTCGGTGGCTCCGGCGTGGTTTCCAACTCGGCCGACATCATGGACCCCAATGGCCCCCCGCGCACGAGGGGGGCCGCCTGGGGCGGGTCCTGGACCCTGGGACCCAAGAGCATCCTCGAAATGACCGAAGGGGAGGCCCTCTGTCGGGAGTTGCAGCAGCTTCTTCAGAACGAGAACGCGTCCCCGGCGCAGGTTGCGGAGAAGGTGGCGGCCTTGCGCAGAGTCCGGGCGCAAGCCCGGGAGGACCTGGCGCAGACCCGCCGGGAGTTGCAGGAACTGATGCTCCCTGGCCAGGAGCCGGCGCTGGTCCTGATGGGCTACCTGGATTGAGGCGTGGCACGTGGTTTGACTATCGAGTTGTCTGGAGGAAGACCCGTGGTGACGAACGCAAAGACTCCTTGGATGAGGGTGGTAGCCTTGGCGCTGGTGCTCGGGTGCGGCCTGGGGGGACGGGTCTATGGCTTCGAGGGCGGCACGGGTGAGCCGAACGATCCCTACCGGGTCGCCACGACCGAGGACCTGCGCCTGATCGGTTCGGACCCCGAGCGGCTCAAGAAGCACTTCATCCTGGTTGAGGACATCGATCTCGACCCGAATCTGCCGGGTGGCCGGGTCTTCGAGGATGCCTTGATTGCACCGGATGACTCCGAGGAGGTCTCCGGTCATGGGGGGCAGGATTTTGCAGGGGTGTTGGACGGACGCGGGCACACGATCCGGAATCTGTGCATCGTCGGAAGGCCGGGATGCGACGCCGGATTGTTCGGCAAGTTCTCCGGTCTGGTCAAGGACCTGAACCTTGAGAGTGTCCGAATCAGCGGATCGCCGTGCGGCGCGATTGCCGGACTCAATCACCGGGGCATGATCCTCCGCTGCTCGGTCACCGGACGAGTCTCAGGCGGCGACTACGTCGGCGGCCTGGTCGGGAGTCTCTGGGATGCGATGGTCTCCGATTGCCGGGCCGAGGTCCAGGTCATGGGCGAAAGAAACGTGGGCGGTCTGGTCGGAGGTGGCCCCGGCGGCACCCTGATCCGTTGCGAGGCTCAAGCGGTGGTCCGCGGTGATTCCTATGTCGGCGGTCTCATCGGCAACTGGAACACCTGCCACATCATCGAGAGCCGTGCTCGCGGCCTGGTCATCGGCAGAGATGATGTCGGCGGCTTGACCGGCGGCCTTCACGGTCGCGGGGTGATCCTGCGCTGTGCGTCGAACTGTGAGGTCGTGGCGGAGGGGACCGCCGGCGGCCTGGTCGGTGACGGGCGTTTCGCACAGGGCACGTGGATCACCGACTGTTACGCGCGAGGGTCGGTGGCGGGGTCTGAGGCCGGGGGCTTGATGGGTGTTGCTGTGGACGTACGTATTCTCAACTGCTACGCGGCCTGTGAAATGACCCCCATGGCGCCCCAGACAGGGGCCCTCGCCATTGGCGGTCTCTTCGGGGAGGCAAGCAAACCGTGGCCACCGCTGGTGGTCCAGTCTTTCTGGGATACGGAGGTCTCCGGCCTAAATCTCAGTGCGGGAGAGGGCACCCTGAACCTCGCAGAGGGACCGGGCACAGACCCAATGCAGCAGAGGGCGACCTTCGAGCAGGCCGGCTGGGACTTTGTCTCCACCTGGGCCATGCCGGAGGGGGATTATCCGGTGCTACAGTGGGAAGCGGATGAAGATGATGTCACAGAGGGTCCGACCCGAAGGTCTGCGGCCGGGATGATGCGATAGACTCACTGGTCTTCTCATGAAATCCCGGAGAAGAGGTGTAACGAACCGAGCTGCTCGCGGACTGAATGTGTGAAGTGACGGATCGGCCGGGCAGTGAGCCGGGCCCGTCCCGATGCGCGGGTCGGGTGCGGCAGGGACCGGACGTCGCCCGGGTGGGAAGTAGGGGGTGTTCAGAAATCTGTTGTGGAGAGTCTTCTCTTCGGGAGGTGCTGTCATGCGGAGTGGAGTTCTGGTCAGCCTGATCGTGGTTGCTCTGTGTGCGGGTGCAGTAGCGTTCGAGCGACGGTCGCCATTATCTGCCGGCGATATTCTGGTCGTATCGAGCGGTGAGCCAAATGACTCTGCCTCCCCGGCGGCACAGGACCCCAACGGAACGTGGGACCCTGCGGAACACCTGGTGGCGGATTGGGAATCCGTGGCTGTCAACATGGGGTCTCTGCTCCTGAATCCCAGGGTGCGACCTGACGTTGAACCGCCCGGTCCTCAATGGTCGTTGTCCGTGACCGCGATCATCGACATCATCGATAGCAACGGATTGATCGGCTGGTCCCATGACGCGACTTTGGTGACGGCCTATGATCAGGACGGGCGCGTGGTCTCGAGCACCACGAGCAGCCCGTCCGTGCGGATGTACCACCAGCCGCAGTACATGAACCGGCCCACAGGGCCGAATGGCGAGTGGGAATCCGTGCTCCTTTTCAACCAGGTTTCGCTGAAGCTGCCCATGGAGCCTGACGCGGTCTACCCGGAAGTGCTCAGCCGAGTGGAGTGGACCATGAACGTCCTGGTGGCGGACGAGACCGAGACGATCGATATCCCGTTCGAAGCGAGCGAGACATGGGTCGAACTGATTCCCGGCACGGAAATCCTGGTGGAGCAGGCGACTGTCGAGGAGGGCAAATACCAGTACCGCGTCAAGTACAGGTATGATCGCGCCCAGGTACAGTACCTGTTCGGTGGGCCGATCTATCTGTGGAACGAACAAGAACCGCCGGCGGCAGCCGTTCTGAAGCTGGACGTGCTCGATGCCAAGGGCAGGTCTCTGCGCGCTCTGGGTGGCGGAAGCTCCAGCAGTGGGAGCAGCGGCGGTGGATCGGGCAACCAGATGACCGGCGCCGCCAGCGGCAGCGGCGCCTGCGACGCATGCGGCACGGCGGCGACCCTTCAGTTCACAGTCGTCTTCAATCCGTACGAGCAAGAGGCCCGTTTCGTCCTGGAGGACATCCCCGTGCCGCGATTCTGATGCGTACGTTCTCGTCGTCGAGAGGTTCCAGTCGTCGTGGGACGCGCACCCTCTTCATGCTCGCTTGCAGTGACGCCGTGAGGCGTTGTTTTCCATGCCGCACAGGATACCTCCCGAGCAGAAGATACGCCCTGACGGGCATATCGTCGATCCATTGCGTGTCCGCGAAAAGAAAGAAGATAACGCCTCCCGGCGTCACTGCAAACGGGACCTGCGAATCGTCAGAAATCACCGTTCTTGCCGGCCGTCTCCGGCCTGGGAATCTGCACAGACGCGAAGTGCCCAGGGGCATACGGGCTCAGGGTCGAACAAAAGCCCTGCGGTCCGGTAGTAACAGTGAGACGGATGGATCCTTGAGCGGCGTACCGGGGCAGAGTCATTCAGCGAGCGGCCGGGGTTGCGATATTCGTTTCGGCTGCGCGGAACATCGGGGCGGCGGCTGGCGCTGTGGGGCGCGACCGCTGGACGAAAGGGGCAGCACGGCCGCCACCGTGACCGGGTTCATGGTTGACTTCGGGCCTTCCGGGGGGTACACTACCGTTTCGACGAGAGGATTCGGCGGTTCTTAAAGGTTACTCTTTGATTGGCAGTCAGTGTGAGCACCATGCCGATTTCGGATAGCGACGGGTACGAGGTCTTGGCAGAGAAGAAGGAAGAGTGCGGGCTGTTCGCCATCTTCGGCGACCCGGAGGCCGTGCAGAAGACGTACTTCGGGCTCCACGCCCTGCAGCATCGGGGGCAGGAGTCCGCGGGCATCGCCTCCAGCGACGGCGAATCTCTCCAGTGCTACAAGGGCATGGGCACGGTGATGCGGGTCTTCCGCAGCGGCTCGGATACCCTCGAGAGGCTGAAGAATCCCATCGCCATCGGCCACGTCCGATATTCCACCACCGGATCGTCCTGTGCGGAGAACAGCCAGCCGCTGCTGGCGGAGTACTCGCGGGGGCAGGTCGCCCTGGCCCACAACGGCAATTTGATCAACGCTGGCCTGCTGCGGGATGAATACGAGGCCTACGGCAGCATCTTCAAGTCCACCAGCGATACCGAGATCATCGTCCACCTCATGGCCAAGCCCACGCACCAGAACAAGCCCGATCCGCTGGGCCACGTTCTGAACCACCTGCAGGGCGCGTACTCGCTGCTGTTCTTGTTCTGCGACCATATCGAGGCCGCTCGGGATCCGTACGGCATTCGGCCGCTGTGCGTCGGCCAGACCGACCGGGGCCACTACGTCGTCGCCAGCGAGAGCTGCGCGATCGACGCCATCGGAGCACAGTTCGTCCGCGAAGTTGAGCCGGGCGAGATCGTCCGCCTGGACAAGGACGGCCTGCACAGCCGGTTCTTCGTCCGTCGTGGCGACATCACCCCCGCCCACTGCATCTTCGAGCACGTGTACTTCTCCAAGCAGAACTCCCACATCTTCGGCGAGAACGTGCACGAGTTCCGCAAGAAGCTCGGCCGCCAACTGGCGAAGGAGCGCCCGGCCGACGCCGACGTCGTGATCCCTGTGCCGGACAGTGGCGTTTCGGCGGCCATTGGCTATGCTGCCGAAAGCGGCGTTCCGTTCGATATGGGTCTGGTCCGCAGCCACTACGTGGGCCGGACGTTCATCTCGCCCAGCCAGAAGCTCCGCGAGCTGGAGGTCCGCCTGAAGCTGGCCATTATCCCGGACGTGGTCCGAGACAAGCGCGTCATCGTCGTGGACGATTCCATCGTTCGCGGCACGACCACCCGCGGCAAGATCCGGGCCCTCCGCGAGGCCGGGGCCCGGGAAATCCACATGCGCGTGAGCTGCCCGCCCATCCGGCACCCCTGCTATTACGGCGTCGATTTCCCCACCAGGCAGGAGCTGCTCGCCCACGGCCGCACCCTCGACGAGATCCGCGACTTCCTCGAGGTGGACACGGTCGGTTATCTCTCCCTCGAGGGGATGCTCTCCTGTACGGCCCTGCCCGACGACCATTACTGCACCGCGTGTTGGAGCGGCAAGTATCCGATCCCGGTCAGCATCGCGATGAACAAATTCTCCATGGAACGCCATCAGCTCTACATGTTCGAGGAAACCCCGACCGCCCATGAGTAAATACGTCAGCTACGCCCAGTCCGGCGTCGATATCGAAGCGAACGACGTGATGGTCGATCGCATCCAGTCCCACCTGGCCAGCACGTACGGGCCGCGGGTCATCGACGTTCCGTGGGGCTTCGCGGGCCTCTTCCGACTCGACTACGACGAGAAACTCTTCAAGAAGAACTACCGCAATCCCGTGCTCGTCGCCTGCACCGACGGCGTGGGCAGCAAGGTCCAGGTGGCCGCCAAGGCGAAGAAGTTTGACACCGTCGGCATTGACCTGGTCGCCATGAGCGTCAATGATATGTTGGTCATGGGAGCCGAGCCCTTGTTCTTCCTGGATTACGTGGCCCTGCATAAGCTCGAACCGGCGCTGGTCGCTCAGATGGTCAAAGGCGTCGCAGACGGCTGCCGCCAGGCGGATTGCGCCCTGCTCGGGGGCGAGACCGCCGAGATGCCCGACACCTATCGCAAAGGCGATTTCGACATGGCGGGCTTCGCGGTCGGCGTCGTCGAGAAGAACCGGATCATCACCGGCAAACAGGTCCGACCCGGCGACGTGCTCCTGGGCCTGGGCTCCTCCGGCTTGCACAGCAACGGCTACGCCCTGGCGCGCAATATCTGCTTCAAACGAGCCAAGCTCAAGGTTACGGACACCATCGACGAGCTCAGCGGCGCCACGTTAGGTGAGGCCCTGCTGGCCCCGACGAAGATCTACGTCCGCCCGATTCTCAAGCTGCTGAGCAAGTACCGCGTGAAGCGGGTGATCCACGCGATGGCGCACATCACCGGCGCCGGCCTGCCCGGCAACGTCCCGCGCATCCTGCCCAAGGACTGTAACGCGGTGATCAAGAAGTCGGGCTGGCCCCGCCCGAAAATCTTCAACTTCCTCCAGAAAACCGGACCGGTCGAGGAGGAGGAGATGTTCAACGTTTTCAACATGGGCATTGGTTTCGTGGTCGTCGTCGCGGAGGACTTCGCCGACGCCGCGGCCCGCGTGCTCATCCGGGAGGGCGAGAAGGTCTACAACATCGGCAAGATCACCCGCGGCACCGGCAAGGTCGTCCTCAAAGACTGAAGCCGTTGCACGGAAAATCCGAAGCTCGAATCTCGAAATCCGAAACAAACACGAATGACCGAAATCCCAGATCCCAAACGCAGCATCCGAGGAGCGACAGCGTTTCGGTCACTGAGAATTGGTGCTTTGGATTTGTTTGGGATTTGATGCTTGGCGTTTTGGCCCCTGGAACTGCCCGACGGATGAATCAGAACTCCTATAGCCTGGCGCGCCACCTCGTCGCGGTAGCCCTCTACACGGCCTTCTCGATCTACCTCTACCAGCCGCGCTTCGGAGCATTCGCCGGCTGGCAGTGGCTGCTGCCCGTGAACGCCTGCGTCGCAGCCCTCGGCGGCTACGCGCTGAGCCGCCGCTGGGTGGCCGGGTTCACCGGCTCGCTCCTGGCCGGTTTGGTCTATGGCTTCGGGCCTTTCCTGCTGGGCCTGGCACGGGTACATCCCACCGCCGGTTCGGTGGCCGCGTGCGTCCCCTGGCTGTTCGTCCCGGCGGTAGTCCTGGAGAAGAGGCTGGGCAAGGCGCTCTGTCTGCCGCTGCTGCTCGTGCCCTTTGGAGCGATTGTCCTGTTCTGTCACCTCGCCGCCGGACAACGCCTGTTCGCCGCCCCGCTCCATGTGAGCGTCCGCCCGACGGACCTGGTCGGCTTCGTTGCCCCGCTGGCGCTGATCCCGCGCACCACCGCACTGCTCGGACTCTACCATGTCCCCATGGCGGCCCTGGTCCTTGGCCTGGCGATGATGTGGAAAGCCCGCCGCTACAGTTTCTTTGTGCTGCTGCTCGCAGGTTTCGTCCTGGGGTTCTCCAAGTCCTTCCTCGAAGCACATCAGATCGCCTGGCTCGGCGTCAGTCCCATCCTGTGGCTGAGCGTTCCGATGACCTGGTGCGCGGTCCTGGCCGGCATCGGCCTGCACGGCCTGATCGAAGCGGGCTTCGCCGACCGCCAGTGGATCCTCGCGGCGGTGATCGTGCTGGGTGTCCTGGCGATCGTCGCTTTGCTCCTGGCCGCCAAGTGTTTCCAGGTCTTCCTCGGCCTGGGCGACGGCTACGGCCGGCTCTTCGTCGAAGCCGCCAAGATCTACCTCCTCGGCGCCCTGGCGACCGGCATCATCTTCGTCATCACCCACATGAAGCTCCGCCTCCATTGGCTTCGCTGGGCCATCCTCGGCGCCGCCCTCGGCGTCGACCTCTTCCTCGGCGCCCGCTACATCGTGGATCGGGTCCTGTGATCGTTCGTAGTGGCGCCGTAGGGCGTCATCTCTCAAGGTCGAAGCGTGAAGTTCGAAGTGGGGAGTAGGAGGACTCCACGCGGCATTCTCCCCGCGTGACACCTCTGACCCATCCGATTCTCACATGCTTCTGGAGGTACAGAGGTTCCCACCTTAAGGCCGGCCGTTTGGCGCGTCGGGACCACCAGCGTCAAAGGTGTCCGAGGCACGCCACCTACCGCGCCGGATTTGACCGTTTGTCACACTGGAGGCCATAGAGCAGTAAACTCGCTCTGCTCTTCCCTTTGGGCTATGAGCCCCGTCAGCGTCTGAGCAGGCAGGCCGTCAGGAACGCGGCGTGCCTTCCTTGACCATAGCCTTCAGTTGCTTTCTCAGGTCGGGACCGTCTTTGAGCCCGTGGGCCGTGGTCGCGTGCTGTGCGGCGGCTTCAACGACCTCGTCCGAACTGTCTGCGGAGAGGGCAAGGGTGCACTTGCTCGTCGAGTCCGAATGGTCTCTACAGTCGATGTATCTTCTGGTCATGACAAACTCCTTTCGATTCACGACCACTACGGGAGGTTGTCATGACCGGCCCAATTCAGAGACGGAGGAAAAACCTGATTTCACGTGCCAGACTCCCGGGGTGCAACATCGCCAGGATGGCGGAAGGATTTTCGCCCGGCTCTCTTGACTGTGGATGATGAGCCGCACACGCCCGGCCACGAATAGTCCGCCTGCTCACGCGACATGGCAGATCACCTCCCGCGTGTCCGGAATCGTGCGCCGGCGACGGGGGTTCCGAAGCCCCTCCTTTTCGACCAGATCCACAACCCGGCCGCCCTCTTTTTCGCAATGCAGACTATAGTCTGAGGATATCCCCTCGGCTCCCCGCTACCCTGATCGAATGGAGCAGTTCTATGAACCTTGAAGAGGCCGTCGGCGCGGAACTCCATAGTGTCACCCATTCGTAAATTGGAGACCTAAGATGCCAACACCAAGTCCAAAGCGCAGCGACAAGGTCAAAACGCTGGCAATTGCTCTCCAGCGTCAGAAGACGGCGATGGAAACCGGCGGTCTGCAAGAGCGGTACTGGGATGTGTACTGGAAGCTATCAGAAGCTATCTGGAGCCTGGAGAAAGCTGCGCGGATTGATGCGCCCGCACTTCGAGATGAAGAGGACGAACGTTTGCGTGCTGTCCGGTCGGAAGTTCCTAATGACTGAGCTTCACGTTAGCGCGGGAATACCAAGCTGTCTGAGATAATAGAAAGTCGAATCATAGAACTCAGGAGCTCGCGTCGGATCTGTCGAATCGCCTGGGGGAACGAAGACCACCATTCCTTGACGGGCACGCGTGAGTAGGACACGGTACGCGTTCCGGAGGTATCGGCGGTTGTCCGCGTTTGCGATATTGCACCACCGGTCGCCTCGAAAGTCATGAAAACTCCAATCTGAACCACTGAAACGCAGATCGCCATCCCATGTGACACAGGCCCAGTCGAGTTCCAAGCCCTGCACCTGAAACTCTGTGGCGGCGTCTTCGAGATAGTAGCTTGACCGCGTGTCCTCCCTGCCATTCAGAAACCAGTGCACCGGATTGACAGCTACGCGGATATCAACCGCATGAGGCTTGAGCCGTTGAGCTTTCGACGAAGCGATCAATCCGAATCGCTCCGTTCCTCTGGCGTGGGCTCGAACCCACTGCTTGGCCAGATCCAGGCTGCGAGTGACAGCTATCGGATAGTGGTCCTTCAGTTGTGCAAAGGCGTTGCGTGCTTCCCTTCGTTCACAGTCGAGCAACGCCTTGACAAAAGCCGATACGTTCTCTGCGCGAAATGACCTCATCGAGACGGCCAGATGCAGGCAGTCATCAAAGTAAGTATTGGCCCGCTGGCGCACGCGCGCTATGGCCCTACCAGCGGCATATTCGCTATCAGTAAGCCTCGATGAGATGTGCATGTGCCAATCTGGGAATCGTGAGTCTACGGCCTCAAGCCAGGCATCAATTCCCGCTTCACCTACGTTGATCTCCTGTCCGCCACCGACAAGGCATACAATAACAGCCCAATCCGTGTGGCGGTTCATGCAAGAAATCAGGAACTCAGGCTCCGACAGTGAGAATCCTGGACGATTCTTCCTCCGCTGCATAAAACTCGCGGTTTGCCGCAAATCCCACGCGCGCTGTGCCTCATCAAAGATGACAACATGTTCCACCGGTGGCCCAGGATCATCTAAGGCATCATCGCGAAAGTGATGCACATTCTGGATGAACGCTTTGACACTCTCACGAACCTCCCTCTTTCGTACTCGGATGCCGCGGCTTCTCTGACGTGCGACTTCATCACACGTGAGTGCTTCGCCAAGCACAGCAACAAGTGGGCCATTCCCTGACAGAAAGACGGCGTGTGTTGGCTGATTGGTGTCTCGCCGCCTTGTCGCAACGTTCAGCCCCACGAGTGTCTTGCCGGCTCCAGGAACGCCGGTCACAAGGCAGATGGTCTTACGCTGTCGTTCTCTTGATTCATCTACTAACTCCTCGATGCGCCGAGAAGTAACGTGCAGGTTCTGTGCTCCCGCATCATGACGCGCGATGGCTTCAACCGAATGCTGAGCGTAGAGAGCTCTCGCAGCTTCCACAATGGTCGGCGTAGGATAATAGGGAGCCCGCCCCCACTGCTCTTCGTCGAGAACCTCGCCCATCGCAGACCGTAGAGCCAAGTCGATGACCTCTCGCAGTGCTCCGCCATGCACCAAGATCGGCCGATAGACACCGTCCCTATCGGTGTGGAGTTCCATAGGACCCGATCTCGGAGCTTCTGTAACAACAAGGATCGGAACGATCGACGCTGAATGACTGGCCTTGTGGAAGTTCTTCAGGTCCAACGCATAGTCCCACACTTGATCAATGGCTGCCCGATCAAACCCGCGGTCACCCACCTTGAACTCGAGGACAAACACGACCGGTCCGATTAGCAGAACCGCGTCGACCCGTCGGCCCATTCGCGGGATACTGAACTCCAGGAACAATGAACCCGTCAGTTCGACAAGGCAGTGCTGGAGCAATGCGATCTGCTTGAGCCAAGCATCCTTCTGCGTGAGGAGCAGCGTGAATTCGTTGTTTTCGGCCAGTCGTGCAAAAACACTCTCAGGTTGGGTCTGCAGGAACCCACTTATGGAGGCGCTGTACCAAGCGCGAGACGATATGCCTCCGGCGTGAGCTGGTTCAGAAGATGTTGCCATTCAGGGGATTGTACTCCAAAAGACAGCCACGGTGAAGCATGTACCGTGGCAGTCTTTGGCAAACTCACCCGTCAGAACCCAAGCTCGCCGTCCTCGATATGGAGCGACAATGAGATCGCCAGGGCGTTTCGAAGCATAAAGGACCCGTTCTCGCGCGCCACGCGGAGCAGGTGGGCAGCGGCTTCCGGCGTCCAGTCCGCCTCCTGCGTGAGTATGGCTTCGAGCGAATCCGATGCTTCGCTGTCTGCCTCTGCCAAGAGGGTGCGATATTCTTCCACCAGACCGGCGACATTCTCCGCAATGTCCATCACAGTTACCTCCTTTGCTCTCGGTGGAACCCATGTGCTGCCCCCATTATGCCACGCGGCGTGGGCCGGTAGAAGGGCAAATGCACCAACAGGACGAAGCGCAGAACGCCGCCGACGGGATTTCCGGGATGTCAGACGGAAGCCGTGGAACCCCAAGGGATTCGGTGTCTCGCAAAGGCGCCAAGACGGCAAAGGTCGATCATGTCAGGAGGTTGTCTTCTTGGCGCACTTTGCGTCTTGGCGAGAGAACAGGTTTGGTTGCGGCCGGGGTGGTGCGCGGGGGCGCGCGTGAGTTGTGAATTCTGTGGATAGGTGTTTGGCGAAATGCACAAAATGGTACAATAGCACCCCGTCTTCCCCGACTGCCTGCGTTATCAGTACTGATAGATGCGATTTCGCAGGCCGCGGGGTGGAGTCCGCTGTGCACCGGTTATCCACAAGTGGCACTTGTGACGTGCATAACGTGTAGAGAACAATAAATTTTCTGACGTAAAGCCTGTGAGGGGCGGTTTCTCGGTCACGTGGATAAGAAATCGGCCGAATGCGTATTGATTTGCCCGGCGGGC
>Ga0068713_1003616_pt1 | contig 13153 bp, 19 predicted proteins | sample MTBAKSrepl2MetaG_FD_62223 | JGI IMG/M metagenome (GOLD analysis project Ga0068713, IMG submission 62223) | Enrichment culture microbial communities om Arthur Kill intertidal strait, New Jersey, USA, that are MTBE-degrading - MTBE-AKS2 (Arthur... | ecosystem: Environmental > Aquatic > Marine >...
GGTAACAAGAAGGGCATCGTGGGGATCGGCCTCGGTAAGGCCAAAGAAGTCCCTGATGCCATTAAGAAAGGCCTTCAGAGAGCCCGAAAAAACCTTATCCGCGTGGAATTGAAGGAAGACCGGACCTTGTGGCACGCCATTGTGGGAGAACACGGGGCTGCCCGTGTCCTGCTGAAACCCGGAAAACCCGGTACAGGTGTCATCGCCGGCGGTGCAGCACGTGCTGTTCTGGAATTAGCGGGATTTAAGGATGTGTATGCCAAAAGCCTTGGTTCCAATAATCCCCATAACCTTATCCGGGCGACTGTGGACGGGCTGCTCAGGCTGACTGATCCCAGGGAAGTGGCTGCCAAACGTGGAAAAACCGTAGAAGAGATTCTCGGTGAGTAAGCGATAGGAGGCAGAGATGGCTAAGAAAAAAGTAAAAACGATAAAGATAAAACTGGTTCACAGCATTATCGGACGTCCCGAGAAACACAGAAGGATCATTGAAGCGTTGGGGTTGAAAAAACTTCAAAGTGTCCGCGAACACCAGGATACACCGGAAATTCGCGGTATGATCGCTAAAGTGCCCCATCTCGTGGAAATTATTGAAGAATAGGGGGGAAAGTCATGGCTATGAAATTAGACGACCTGAGACCTGCCGAGGGGTCCAGCCGTAAAAGCAGGCGTATAGGCCGCGGAAACGGCTCCGGCTGGGGCTGTACAGCAGGCCGGGGAAACAACGGCCAGAAAGCCCGTGCCGGGTATTCCAGACGTTTCGGTTTTGAAGGCGGTCAGATGCCTCTTTACCGCCGTGTACCTAAGCGGGGCTTTAAGAATCCTTTCCGGGTGGAGTATGACATTGTCAATGTCGGAGACCTGGCCCGGGTGGAGGCTGAAGTCATTACCGTTGATGAGATGAAGAAAAGCGGCCTTGTGCGGATTAATGCCGACTTGGTGAAAATATTGGGAGAAGGTGACCTGGAGAAGCCTGTAACCGTTGAAGCGCATCGTTTTTCACAGACCGCTCGTGAGAAAATTGAAAAAGCTGGCGGCAAGGCTCAGGTGATATCATGATATCCAATCTGAGAAACATCTTTAAGATCGAAGAGCTGAAAAAAAAGATATTCTATACCTTTTTTCTCCTCTTCATTTACAGGCTTGTCTCTCATGTTCCTACACCGGGGATCGATTTTTCGGCTCTTCAGGAATACTTTGCCGGCGCTGCCGGCGGGAAAGGGATCCTGGGGCTGCTTGATGTCTTTGCGGGAGGGGCCCTCAGCAGGGCTACTGTCCTGGCTCTGGGGATCATGCCCTACATCAGTGCCTCCATCATCCTTCAGCTTCTCACAGCAGTGGTCCCGGCCCTGGAGCGCCTGGCCAAAGAGGGAGAACTGGGACGGAAAAAGATCAACCAGTATACACGTTACCTCACCGTCCTCATCACCCTGTTCCAGTCGCTGGCTCTGGCCCGCTGGCTGAACGGCCAGGGTTTTGTCCCGAATTACAACACAGGATTTCTCATCATGACCATGCTCACCATGACAGCGGGCACCATGTTTGTCCTCTGGCTGGGAGAGCTGATCACCAAGAAGGGGATCGGCAACGGCGTTTCTCTCATCATCTTTGCAGGGATCGTCGCCCGTTTTCCCAATGCCGTGGTCCAGACCGTGGGACTCGTGGTTGAAGGGCAGCGGATGAACATGTTTGAACTGGCTCTTATCGCTATTATGATGTTCGCGGTCATCTATTTTATTGTCCTCATCCAGGAAGGACAGAGGAAGATCACGGTTCAATATCCGAAACGTATCGTCGGACGGAAGATGACGGTGGGACAGACGACCTATCTGCCTCTCAGAGTCAACCAGGCCGGTGTTATCCCCATCATCTTTGCATCATCCATTTTGATGTTTCCGGGGACCATCGCCCAGTTTGCCGGCGACAAGAGCGCTTTCTGGAGTAAAGTCGCCCGGGTCTTCGACTACGGGACATCGACTTATATTCTGGTCTATATCGGCCTGATCATCTTCTTTACCTATTTCTATACGGCCATCACTCTGAATCCCATCGATGTGGCTGACAACCTGAAGAAAAGCGGCGGTTTTATTCCCGGCGTCCGTCCGGGAAAGGCCACAGCCGACTACGTGAACTATATCCTGAACCGGATTGCTTTGCCGGGCGCGATTTTCCTCGGAGGTATCGCCGTATTGCCCATCATCCTCTACAGCAGGCTGAAACTACCCTTCTATTTCGGAGGAACATCGCTGCTTATCGCTGTGGGAGTGGGTCTGGACACCATGAAACAGATCGAAGCGCATCTGCTTATGCGCCATTATGACGGGTTTACCAAGAAAGGACGTTTGGGACGGCCCCGGAGGTCATAAATGAAACGATTCATCTTTTTGGGGCCTCCCGGAGCCGGGAAGGGTACCCAGGCGGATTTTTTATCGGAAAAGCTTTCCATTGAGCATATTTCAACAGGAGAGCTTCTTCGGCAGGAAATCGCCGCAAAGACAGCGCTGGGTGAAAAGGCGCGCCTCTTTGTGGAATCCGGGGACCTCGTCCCTGATGAGATCGTTATTGAGATCTTGAAAGATCACATTTCAAAAATCCGGGGAGCCGGCTATATCCTGGACGGTTTTCCCCGGAATACAGCCCAGGCAGAGAGCCTGGAAGTGCATGAGATCGGTGTTGATAAAGTCATTCTCTTCGATATTGACAAAGAGACGGTCGTCAAGCGATTGAGCGGGCGTCTCTATTGCCCTTCCTGTAAGAAGTTCTATCATGAAGAGTATCGGCCGCCCAAAGAGGATACCCTGTGTGATATCTGTCACCGTACTCTTGTCCGGCGCAAAGATGACGACCCGGAATCCATTGAAAACCGGATCCGCGTCTATCTTGACCAGACCCATCCTCTCATTGAATATTACGAGAAGTCGGGAAAACTGGAACATATCGATGCCAACAAAGGGGTGGACGCCATTCATAAGGAATTGCTGCAAAGGATCGGCCGATGAAAGTTTCCCTGTCCAAGATGCAGAGAGCGAATGCCATCATCGCAGATCTTTTGTGTGACATCGCCCCGCTGGTCAAGCCCGGGGCCTCCACTTTGGAACTGGATGAGTGGGCAGAAGGATATATCCGGGACAAAGGGGGGAGGCCGGCGTTCAAAGGGCTTTACGGTTTTCCGGCCACCCTCTGCGTCTCCATCAATGAAGAGGTGGTTCACGGGATCCCGCGCGAGGGGCGCCGTATCGCTGACGGAGACCTGGTGAGTGTCGATGTAGGAGCTGTGGTGGAAGGGCATTATGCCGATGCCGCCCGTACATTCGGCGCCGGGGAGATCTCTGAAAACCTCCGCCGTCTCATGAAAGTGACCCGGGAATCCTTTTTCATCTCTTTGGAGTATGCCCGTCCGGGGTTTCATATCGGGGACATGGGCCATGCTGTCCAGCGTTTTGTGGAAGAGCAGGGATTCAATGTCATCCGGGACTTTGTGGGACATGGTATCGGGCGCAAACCTCATACTGCTCCCGAGATCCCCAATTTCGGCGAACCCGGAGAAGGCGACCTCATCAAAGAAGGGATGTACCTGGCCATTGAACCCATGGTGGTCACAGGAGACTGGCCCATCCATATTCTGGATGATCACTGGACTGTGGTGACTCAGGATGGCGGGATTTCAGCCCATTATGAGAATACGGTATTTGTATCAAAGGAGGGACCTATGATTTTATCAGCAGGGCGTTGCGAGGGAGATTATGGCCAAAAATAATGAACAGGTGTTTGCAATTGACGGTGTGGTCACCGAACAATTGCCCAATGCCATGTTTCGAGTGAAACTTGAGAACAAGATCCATATCATCTGTCATGTTTCAGGGAAGATGAGGATGTTCAACATCCGGATTTTGCCCGGGGATAAAGTAAAAGTGGAGATCACTCCGTATGATCCCACAAAGGGTAGAATAGTCTACAGATATAAATAAAAGGGTTGACAGCCCGGGGGGGCTCCTATAGAATGCACTCCCGGAGGTTAAGGAGGTTACAAAGATGAAAGTCAGGGCATCAGTCAAGAAGATGTGTGACAAATGCAAGGTAATCAAAAGAAAAGGCGTAGTCATGGTCATCTGCGAAAATCCCAAACATAAGCAGAGACAAGGCTAAAAGGAGGTTAGGACGTGGCTCGTATTGCAGGAGTGGATCTTCCCAAAAACAAGCGCATTGAAATCGGCCTGACTTACATTTTCGGTATAGGAAGGTCATCTTCCAACAAGATCCTCCAGGCAGTGGGCATCAGCCCCGATGTCAAAGTAAAGGATCTCACCGAAGAGGAAGTCGCCAATTTGCGTAATGAAATCGAGAAAAACCATAAAGTAGAAGGAACTCTCAGAACCGAGACAACCATGAACATCAAGAGGCTTATCGAGATCGGTTGTTATCGCGGGCTGAGGCATCGGATGGGGCTTCCAGTCCGCGGTCAGAAGACCAAGACAAATGCCCGGACGAGAAAAGGCCCCGCAAAGGCCATCGCTAAAAAGAAAAAGTAAGGAGGAAGCGCCTTGGCTAAGGTAAGAGGAACTATTCGCAAAAAGAAAATCAAGAAAAGAGTCAGTTCTGCTGTCGCGAAGATCAAGGCCACATTCAACAACACCATTATCACCATCATCGATGACAATGGAGAAGTGTTGACATGGGCCAGCGGCGGGACAGTAGGATATTCCGGTTCTAAGAAGTCAACGCCCTTTGCGTCACAGATGGCCGCTGAAAATTGTGTCAAGGTCCTGGCTGACATGGGTGTGAAAAGCATGGAGATCAATTATGCAGGCCCCGGCCCCGGAAGAGAGCCGGCCATCAAAGTCTTCCAGAACTCAGACATTCGTGTGACCGGAATCAAAGACGAGACCCCCACCCCGTATAACGGGTGTAAACTCAAAAAACGTAAAAGAGCCTAGTTAACGCTGGACGAAGGAGGAAGAAATGGCTAAACATACAGGCCCGGTTTGTAAACTTTGTCGTCGCGAAGGCACAAAACTCTTTCTTAAAGGAGACCGCTGCCATTCGCCGAAATGTGCCCTCGACAGGCACCCCTACCCGCCGGGAGTTCACGGGAAAAACACATTGAGAAGAAAAGCAAGCGATTATGCCATGCATCTTCGCGAAAAACAAAAAGTCAAAAGAATGTATTTTTTGATGGAACGCCAGTTCAAAAAATATTATGAAATGGCTGATAAGAAGAAGGGTGTGACAGGGACGAACCTTCTGGAGTTTTTGGAGAGGCGTCTTGACAACGTGGTCTTCAAACTGAATTTTGCTCCGTCCCGTCCGTCTGCCCGTCAGCTGGTTAACCATGGACATTTCACAGTCAACGGACGCCTGGTGAATATCCCTTCCTATCTTGTTAAAGAGGGCGATGTCATCGAGATCAAAGAACCGAGCCGTAAAAGCAGTATGTTCAAAGTCGCCATGGAGATCGTGAAACAGAACGGTACCGGCGCTGAATGGCTTGATGCAGATCCTGACAAATTTAAAGGTACAGTTAAAAGAATGCCGTCGCGTGAAGAGATGCCTTTGGATATCCAGGAAAACCTTATCGTTGAGTTCTATTCTAAGTAAGGAATGAAGGAGAAGGTCAATGAAGTGGATTAATCTGGAACGTCCCAAAAAACTGGAATGGGATAAGGAAACCAAATCCAATGCTTTCGGGCGTTTTACCATTGAGCCCTTTGAAAAGGGTTTCGGGATAACGCTGGGAAACGCATTGCGCAGGACCATGCTTTCCTACATTCAGGGGACCGGCCTGGTGGGTGTCCGTATCGACGGTGTCGCCCATGAATTTACATCCATCAATAATCTGAAAGAAGATGTCCTGGATGTCGTCATGAACCTGAAAAAGATGCGGGTCCGTTATACAGGTGAAAACCTGAAGGTCGTCAATTTTACAGTCAAAGGGCCGGCCCAGGTCTTCGCACGTGATTTCGACAACCTCGATTCCGAGATCGAAGTCATGAATAAAGACCTCTATATTTGCGAGTTGAGCGAAGGGGGAACGCTTTCCCTGGATCTCTACTACGACCACGGGCTGGGGTATAAACCCGCCGAGGAGCATGGCTACGAGGATATCCCGGTGGACTTTATCGCGGTGGATACTGTCTATACTCCTGTGGTCAATGTCAAATTTGAAGTGGATCATGCTCTTGTGGGCAAGAGTGTGGATTACGATAAACTGACCATGGAGATACAGACGGACGGAAGCATTACCCCTGAGACCGTGCTGAAAAGGTCTGTCCGCCTGATCAAACAGTATCTCGACGCCTTCGAGATGGACAGCGACAATGTAGAATATCCCATGGAAGAACCCAAGGATGATAACACGGACCTGAAGAATATCCTTTCCAAGAGTGTGGAAGAGCTGGAGCTTTCTGTCAGAGCCGCAAATTGTCTGAAAAATGCCGGAATCAAAAGCATCGGGGAACTGGTTCAGAAAAGTGAGCCTGAAATGCTCAAGTACCGGAATTTCGGCAAGAAATCCCTGGAAGAGATTAAAGAACTTCTCATTGAGATGAATCTCTCCTTCGGGATGGACCTAGATGACATTATGGACTCATAAAGGTGAGGGGAAGGTGAACATAAGATGCGTCATAGAGTAAAATCCGTGCGCTTGGGGAGAAACTGGTCTTCAAGAAAAGCACTTTTAAGAAATATGGCCACATCGCTCATTCTTCATGAAAGGATCGAGACGACTGAGGTCAAAGCGAAACAGATCAAGTCCTATGTGGAAAAACTGGTGACTTTAGGGAAGAAGGACACCCTCCATGCACGCCGTATGGCTGCAGCCCGTCTTTTCGGGAAAGAAGCTGTCCAGAAACTGTTCAGTGATATCGCTCCCCGTTTTACAGAGAGGAACGGAGGATACCTGACTCTTTATAAGACCGGCTTCCGTAAAGGGGATGCGACACCCACAGCCATCGTCGAGTTTGTGGTGCGTCCTGAAGAGAAAAGCACAAAAGAGAAGGAAAAGAAGAAGTAAGACTTTTCCATGTCTAAAAAAAAGATGATGACATTCGTCTGGCTAATCCTGACCGCCATTCTGGCGGTCTGGGTTAGCAACAGTGCCATCCACCTGAAAAACCTCCTCCACATGAAAGAACAGAAAAAGAATCTTATCCGTGAGCGGGCCGAGCTCATGGCGGAAAATAAGCGGCTCGAAGCCTATGTTGACGAGATCCGTCAATACGACTATATGAAAGAGCGTATAGCCAGGCTCACCCTGGGGCTCAAACGGAAAGATGAAATCATTTTTAAATTCAAAAATGGGGTTGACAAATAAAAGTGTGTTGGTTATACTGCCAATCGATGACGCGGGGTAGAGCAGTTGGAAGCTCGTCGGGCTCATAACCCGGAGGTCGTAGGTTCAAATCCTACCCCCGCAACCAACTTTTCCCTGACATGGCGGGATAGCTCAGCTGGCTAGAGCGTGCGGTTCATACCCGCAAGGTCCCCAGTTCGATTCTGGGTCCCGCTATTTCTCTTATCTGTTATCTTCAATCGTGACATTACTGATTTCCGGAAGGATCTCTGAGATCTGATCCAGCATCCTGTCTGTCTCACTATTGGGAGTATAGACATAATGGTTCCTTGAGTGGCCGATCTGAAAAAGGAGCTTGCCGCGGGAGAGGGATATCTTCTGAAGGGTTCCCAGCGGAAAAGATTTGTTGTTCACGGTGATGTGATGCTCATGCAAAGCGATGGTACTTACGGGATGAACCGCCAGAAAGATGAAAAGATCAGCGGCTCCCAAGATAAGGCTTCCGATGACCAGCCAGGGAAGGTCCCGGCCCAGTCCCACCCAGACGCCGAATATGATGATAAAGAGTGTCACCAGAAGAAAAAGCCTTTTGATGATACGGTTTTTTTCAGGACGGGAGAAGTCCCATCTTTTCTCCATATTTTGCCTCCTTGGTCAAGTTAACTTATTATAGCACAAGGGATTCCGTTTGAAACCCAAATCTAGAAAAATGTTGACGTGATAGCCTTTATGTGTTACATCTTTAAGGGAAATGACTGCACAGGAATATAAATGGAGAGTACACCTTTTCAAAAAATTTATAACAAGGGGGATCTTGATCACACTATTTTCGCTCTTTCTCGTCTTCTTTCTGGCCGTTTACGTGAATGCCTTTTTAGCGGCTCTGGCCGTTGTCCTGATCTTTGTCCCCAATATGAATTTTTTCCTGCCCATCCGTTATGATCTTTCATCTGAAGGGATCAAAGTGGCCACGCCTCTGAATGTGAAAGTCATCCCGTGGAGTGATGTGAAAAGATTCAGGATCGTCAACGGCGGGCTTGTCCTCAACCCCCCCAGGGGACGTTCCTTATTCAGGCGTTCCAGGACAACTATTCTTTATGATATCCCCGATGTCGACGGAATCCGGCGTCTGGCAGAGGAGATGGTCGTATAATGTACCTTTATGAAGACATCCCCGAAGAAGAACGCTATGCCCTCCTGGATAAACTGGCCCGTGAAGTCGTCCGCTTTCATATGGCGACTCCTGCAGTGATTTTTCTGGAAAGCACGAAGTATATGAACCGTGTGGGGTCACAGTTTTTAATCTTTATCTCTCCCATTGTCACAGCCATCTTTACAAAATGGGAATTGCAGAAATATGCTGTGATCATGGAAGAGAGGAGTAATATCGAGTATCTGCTGGACAAGATCGAAGAGTGGGACCAGGAACAGCAGGCCAAAGAGAAAGAGTTGAAAGCGCAGCGAAAAGAAGAAAAACGGAAGAGAAGACAAAACCGAAAAAGCATTTTTAAGAAAATAAGCGGTAAGTAGAAAGGAGTCGTTCATGGGAGATAAAAAAGAGATGAAAACCATTATTGCAACCGACTGCGGAAGTACAACAACAAAAGCAATTTTAGTGGAGAAAGTCGACGGGGAATACAGGCTGATCAGCCGTGGAGAAGCCCCGACCACTGTCGAAGCCCCTTTTGAAGATGTGACAAAGGGAGTTTTGAATGCGATTAACGAGATCGAAGACCTGTCCGACCGGACCTTTATCAAAGATAACCTTCTGATAAAAGAAAGAAAAAGTGAAAAAGAGGGAATGGATATCTATGTCTCCACATCATCAGCCGGCGGAGGATTGCAGATGATGGTGGCAGGAGTGGTCAAATCAATGACAGGAGAATCCGCACAGAGAGCGGCCCTCGGCGCAGGCGCCATCGTTATGGATGTCATCGCTACCAATGACGGACGCCTTCCTCATCAGCGTATTGAGACGATCCGGAATCTCAGGCCGGATATGATCCTTTTGGCAGGCGGCGTGGACGGCGGAACCACCACCCATATCGCTGAACTGGCTGAGATCATTTCTGCGGCTGACCCGCGTCCCCGGTTGGGGATCGGTTACAAACTGCCCCTGATCTATGCGGGCAATTCTGCACAAAAGGCCAGAGACATCGTTCAGGAGACCATAGGCGGCAAGATGGCCCTGGAGATCATCGATAATATCCGCCCCACCCTGGAGCAGGAAAACCTGGGCCCGGCCCGTCATAAGATCCACAACCTCTTCATGGAGCATGTTATGCAGCAGGCGCCGGGATACAAAAAACTCATGTCCTGGACAGATGCACCTATAATGCCGACTCCCGGAGCTGTGGGTTCCATGATCGAAACCGTGGCCAATGAGCGCAACATCGCTGTTGTAGGCGTGGATATCGGCGGAGCCACCACAGACGTCTTCTCTGTTTTCGAGTCTGAAAATGAGAAAGGCGACATTGAGAAGGTCTTCAACAGGACAGTATCGGCGAACCTGGGGATGAGCTACAGTATATCCAATGTCTTTGCGGAAGCCGGCCTGGATAATGTCATGCGATGGATGCCCATCCACATGGATGAGAAAAAGCTCCGAAATATTGTCAAAAATAAGATGATCCGCCCTACGACTATCCCTGAGACGCTGGAGTCACTTGTATTTGAACAAGCCATTGCCAGGGAAGCCCTGCGTCTGGCTTTTGAGCATCACAAGTCGCTTGCCGTTGGCCTGAAAGGTGTCCAGCAGCAGAGGACTATCTCCGATGCCTTTGAACAGACAGAAAGCGGACAGAGCCTTGTGGATATGATGGAGCTGAATATGATCATCGGAAGCGGCGGAGTCCTCTCTCATGCTCCCAGAAGACATCAGTCTGCCTATATGCTAATCGACGCTTTTCTCCCCGAAGGGGTCACGACTCTCACTGTGGACAGTATTTTCATGATGCCTCAGCTGGGTGTGCTTGCCCAGGTGAATAAGGAAGCTGCCACACAGGTCTTTGAGCGTGACTGTTTGATCTACCTCGGGACGTGCATCGCGCCTGTGGGACGCGGAAGAGTGGGGCGCCCTGTCATGGAGATCATTGTTGAGCATCCTCTGGAAAAAGAGGCCTTTATCAAGAGAGCCAAAGAAGAATCACCACATTTCCCTGTGGTGGAAGATATGACCGGGCATGTCATCAAAAAGATGATGAACTACGGTGAGATGTACCGTATTCCTCTTGACCTTGATGAGACAGCCAAGGTCACGGTCAAACCCGTGAAGGGATTTGATGTGGGGAACGGGCCCGGAAAGGAAATGACTGTGACTGTCTCCGGCGGGACCACCGGTATCATCTTTGATACCCGGGGACGCCGGCCGTTCACAATTCCTGCCGGGGATAAAGAGCGAGTACATAAACTGCTGGAATGGGCCGCCGTCATGGAAGCTTATGATGTGGAAGCCCTGAAAAAATATATTAGCGAATAAGGAGGTCGAAGATGGCTCAAGCATTTACACCCGGGTTAAAAGTAACTCAGGAAACCATAGTCAAGAAAAAAAGAATCCTTCCTCTGAAGGGGGAAGTCCTGGTCAAAGAGGGAGATAAGGTCTCCTATGATCAGGTCGTAGCCAAAACTGACCTGCCGGGAAACGTTATTCCGGTAAATATTGCCAATCAGCTCGGAGTCGCTGCCAATGAAGTCCGGGAATGCATGATGAAAACAGAGGGCGATAAAGTGGAAAAGGGCGAAAAAGTCGCCCTCTATAAATCCTTCTTCGGCCTCTTCAAGAATTACTCCATTTCTCCGATCACCGGGACCATTGAGAACATCTCTGATGTCACAGGACAGGTGCTTTTGCGTGAACCCCCCATTCCTATAGAAGTCCGCGCCTATATTGACGGGATCGTCACAGAGATCTATGCCCAGGAGGGCTGCCAGGTGGAGACCATGGGCGCCTTTATCCAGGGGATCTTCGGACTTTCCGGAGAACGCAGCGGGGAGATCGCTGTGATCGTGGACAATCCCAAAGAAGAGCTCACAGCAGAACTCATCAAAGCGGAACATAAAGGGAAGATCATCGTCGGCGGATCACTGATCCGGCTTGATGCCATTAAAAAGGCTAAACAGGTGGGAGTATCCGCTGTGGTGGTGGGAGGTGTGGATGACAAGGATCTCAGAGCCCTTTTAGGGTATGATATCGGGGTCGCCATAACCGGCCATGAGAAGATCGGTTTTACACTTATCGCCACTGAAGGATTCGGCGAGATGTATATGGCCCAGCGTACCTTTGAGCTTTTGAAAGCCAATGAAGGGAAATGGGCTTCTGTCAACGGTGCGACTCAGATCCGCGCAGGCGTCATGCGTCCTGAGATCATTATCCCCGTGGACAAGGCGTTTGATAAGAATAAAGGCCTTGATGAAGACGGACGGGGCCTTCAGGTGGGAGATCCTATCCGGATCATTCGCGAACCTCTCTTCGGTGAGCTTGGAACGATTACGGAAATGGTTCCGGCCCTTCACAAGATGGAATCCGAGACCATGGTCCGTGTATTCCGGGTAAAGCTCTCAAACGGTGAAGAACGAATCGTTCCCCGCGCCAATGTGGAGCGTATCGAGGTGAAATGACAGGGCCTTCCCTGCAGAAGCTTCGTGCTCTTGCTGAAGCGTTGATTCAGAATTCCTACAGCCCCTACTCGAAATTTCGGGTAGGGGCTCTTCTTTTATCCCGTGACGGCAGCCGTATCTTCAGCGGCGTCAACGTGGAAAACGCCTCCTTCGGATTGACTGTCTGCGCAGAACGGAATGCGGTCTTTAAAGCAGTGGGAGAAGGAGAACGTGAGTTTTCGCGCCTCTACATCCTTTCAGACGGTGATGTCCCCCCTCTTCCCTGCGGAGCGTGCCTGCAGGTGCTCAACGAGTTCTGCTCCCCGGATATGCCGGTGACATGTGAGTCCATGTCGGGGAAACGGGAGACTTTTCAGTTCGGGGAACTGCTCCCCTTCGGTTTTTCTTTTCATAAAAGTGAATAATTATTCAGTTAACCCTTGACACCGGGGATGAACGTCCTTATCATTGCTCTATGAATGACTATTCATTCATTATATAAAGGAGGAGATATGGCACGTATTAAAAGCCAGACCAAAGGGCGGGAGATCATCCAGGCCGCCATGGAGCTTTTCGCTGAAAAGGGTTTTTTCTACACCAATGTCAAAGAGATCGCAGAGCGGGCCAATGTGGGAGTAGGCACAGTCTACATCTACTTTGACAATAAAGACAACATCCTCATCGAGTTGTTTGTGGCGTTTCTGGACCGGGTGATCAGAGATATTCAGAAGATTCTGGATACCCAGCTCCATCCGCTTGAAAAGTTTAAAAGAGTCCTGAGGACAGTGGCCGAGATCCTGAGTGAGAACATGGATATGGCCAGAGTCTTTCTGGTGGAGCTGAGGCAGACCACAGAAGCGTTGAGTTATCTTGCGCCAAAACTGGAAAAAGAGTATAACTTTCTCATCAAGAAACTCCTTCAGGAAGCCAAGGACCAGGGTTATGTCCGCCAGGATATCAATGTCCACATCGTTTCCATTGCTTCTCTCGGCCTTATTGAAGCTCTTCTTTTCGACTGGGTGACAAACAAGTATTCCAAAGAGAAGCTTTTCAGCATGTTTGACCAGGCCATCGAGTATTTTGTCTTCGGGTTTGAAGGGAGAGAACATGAATAAGATCATCCGCCTGATTCTGCACTATCCGAAACGCATCGTTGGACTGACCCTGGCTCTGACGCTTTTTTTCGCTTTTTTTATCGGTCAGATCCGTTTTGATAATGATATTAACCAGTATATTCCGGAAACAAACAGAGAAGAGGTCTTTTTTTCT
>Ga0068713_1003618_pt1 | contig 13149 bp, 4 predicted proteins | sample MTBAKSrepl2MetaG_FD_62223 | JGI IMG/M metagenome (GOLD analysis project Ga0068713, IMG submission 62223) | Enrichment culture microbial communities om Arthur Kill intertidal strait, New Jersey, USA, that are MTBE-degrading - MTBE-AKS2 (Arthur... | ecosystem: Environmental > Aquatic > Marine >...
CACCAGTCCCTTGATCGTCAGAAACGTCAGGGCAAGACCTGTCAGGCCGGCCCCTGTCGTCAGGAGCAGGCTCTCCGTCAGCATCTGCCGGAGAAGGCGACCTCGCGAGGCGCCGACGACAATCCGCGTCGCGAGTTCGTGCCGCCTGCCGGAGACGCGGGCCAGAAACAGGTTGGCCACGTTGCCGCAGGCAATCAAGAGCACGAATCCCGCGGCGCCGAGCAACAACAACAGCAGGCGGGGATTGTCTTCCAGCATCTTGCTCTGGAGCCGGTCGAGATAAACCGTGTGATCGCCGCATCGCTCGGGATCCGCTTGTCGCAAACGCTCCGTCACGACGGCCATCTCCGCCCGCGCCTGCTCCAACGTGGCGCCCTTCTTGAGACGCGCGATCGGAGTGATCGGCCGGCCCTGTTTCCAGATGAAGTCCCGAGTGAGAACCAGAGGCGCCCAGAACGGCGCGGGCCGTCCGAAAGGGAACTCGAACCCGGCGGGCATGACGCCCACGACGGCATACTCTTGCCGGTCGAGATTCAAGCTGAAATCGGGATTCAGACGGTCCTTTGTGAGGCTGATCGTCTTGCCAAGGACATTGGGATCTCCCCCCAAGTGGTCTTTCCAGAAGCGGTGGCTCAAGACCACGACGCGGGCGTTTCCCGTTTGGTCTTCCTCCGGCAGGAATCCTCTCCCCAGCAGCGGTTTGGTGCCCAGCAAGCCGAACAGGTCGGGGGAGACAGTGCCTGCCAGGACCTCCCGGGGCCTATCGATGCCGACGACGTAGAGCCGCTCGCTTCCGTAAGCGGCCATGCCCTCAAACGAGCGGCTCTGCCGATACGCGGAGAGGAAATCTCCGTGGGCCGTCTTCGTCGACCCCCACTTCGTCTGTTCCCAGAGCACGACGAGGCGGTCGGCGTCCCGGTAGGGCAAGGGCTTGAGCATCACGATGTTGACCACGCTGAACACCGCCGTATTGGCGCCAATGCCCACCGCCAGAATGATCACCACGACCGCCGTGAAGCCCGGATTCTTCGCCAGCATCCGCACGCCGTATCGAACATCCTGCCACAAATTCATCATTTCAGGACTCCAGTTCTCAGTCACCAGTTGTCGGTTCCCAGTTCACGGCCGTCGCCTGCTGCCAACCGGGAGCTTGCCGTTATTCGTCTCTCAACGCCACCATCGGATCGACCCGCGCCGCCCGGCGGGCCGGCAGCCAGACGGCCAATAGCGCGACGAACATCACGGCGGCCGTCACGCTCAGACCAACAGTCGGGTCGTACGGGGAAACAACCGCCTGGGTTATATGGGTCGTGCCCAGGCAGCCCGCCAGAATCAGGCCGAACAGTAGTCCCAAAGCGAGTTGCCCCGCCGCCTCAAGCAGGACCCGTCTCAGGATGCTCCCGGGCGTTGCCCCCATAGCCATGCGGACGCCGAACTCCTGCCGGCGCTGCGTCACCGTGAAAGACATGATCCCGGCCACGCCCACGCCGGCCAGGGACAGCGCCGCCAGGCCGAAGGCGACGAAGAGGACCGCGACGATTCGCAAGACCGAGGTGGCTTGGGCCGCCGCGGAGGGCAACGTGACAATAGACGGCACGAGACGATCCGGGGTCAGAGCATGGATCGCCCGCTGCAACGCGGGAGCCAGTGCCAACGGATCACCCTGGACGCGAACGAATACCGTCATCTCGCTGTTGAGACGTTGAGCGTAGGCCAGATAGAATCCGGCGCCGTCGAAGCGATTCGCCTGTATCCCCTGCATGTGGAGATCCGGCGCCACCCCGATCACAGTCAGCCACTGAGGTCCAGGGCCTAGGAAGCAACGGAAGCGTTTTCCGAGCGGATTCTCGGCCGGCCAGTGCTTGCGGGCAAAGGACTCGTTCACGATCGCCACCGGCATGGACTCCAGCGTGTCCGTCCCGTCGAAATCGCGGCCCTGAAGCAGATTCCTCTCCAACGTTCGGAAGTGGCGTGGTGAGACGACTTCCAGAAAGGCACTCGAACGTTCCTGAGGCGAAGTCGGCGGATCCCCCTCGAATTCCATCTGGACCCGTGGCCCCACCGCGCCGCACAAGCTGTCGCTCAGCGAGGCCGACAAGACGCCGGGAATCGCGGTCAGACGTCGCAGCCATTCGTCGCAGGGCTCCGTGGAAGATGTCAGATCGAGCCGGGCGACCAGCACGCGATCGGGATCGCCGGCCGGAAGGGATGTCGCCGCGAGAAAGACAGTCTTGGCCATGGCGCCCGCCAACAGCAACAGAGGAATCGACAGAGCGATCTCCGCGACGACCAGTCGCCGATTGAACCGGCCGATGCGCAGACCGCTGCGGGAGCTTCCGCTGTGCTGGAGGACCCTCCCGACGTCCAGGCGACTGCTGCGGAGGGCAGGTACCAGTCCCGAAGCGAGGCCCGCCACTCCCATCGCCAGCAGCGAGGCCAGAAACACGCGCCCGTCATGAACCAGGCGAAGCCAGAACGGGACGTGCGCCTGCTGCGCCAAATAGGAGGACAGGAACCGCCCGCCCCACGAACTGAGGATCAGACCACCGAATGCCCCGAGCGCCGCAATCAGCATGCTCTCCAGGAGCATCTGCGTGATGAGACGTCCTCGGGAGGCCCCCAGCGCCGCGCGGACGGCCGTCTCCCGTGTACGGGTCGAAGCACGAGCGCAGAGCAGCGTTGCGACATTGCCGCAGGCGATGAGCACAATGCAGAATCCCAGACCCAGCATCGCCCACCATGCCCAGGTGCTCCCTTCATCTTGACGGAACTTCTCTTTGAAACCCAGAGGCCGAACGAGTGTGTAACCTTCGTAGTCCCTCACCTTCCCAAGAAAGTACTCCGTCTCCGAACGCATCTCCGGGGTCGCCGCCAGCCAGTTCGAGAAACGGGGTACGAGGTCCCGCGCCCAGCGCCGGCCCAGAACCTGCAGCTCGGCGCTGGCGGCCGTACGGGAGATACCCGGCTTGAGCCGGCCGATGGGCACCAAAGGAGTCGCCAGCGGACGATCCCAGCGCAGGTTGCTCCATATGTCCTGGTTATCGGGAAAATGAAATCCCTCCGGCATGACCCCGATCACCGTCGCCGGCTCGCCATCCAGACGGACGTCACGACCGAGGATCTCCCGGTCGGCCAGGAAGTCGCGCTTCCATGCTCGATAGCTCAACACCACGAGGGGAGGGTCGCCCGGACGTTCCTCGTCCGCCATGAACCACCGTCCCACCAGCGGCTGGACCCGCAAGACGTCCGGCAGATTGGCGGTGGCCCGCGCGCTGCGATAGCGATGGACCGTCCCGGCAGCGTCCGTCAAATTGAAGTGGCCAGGCAAGGTTGCGTAGGCGGCCAGGGACCCGAAGCTCCCCACGGCCTCCCGAATGGAAGGCCATTCCACCGTCCAGAACGACGTCCGCTCCTGGGTCTGCGGATTGATGCGTTCCAGAAGCAGCAGCCGACGCGCGTCCTCGAACGGCAGTGGGCTCAGCAGCCAGCAATTGACCAGACTGAACAGAAGGGTAAAGGCCCCGATGCCGATAGCGAGGACCAAGCCGGCCGCCAGACTGGTCCCCGGTCGTCTCAGCATCTGGCGAAACGCCAGTCGCACATCCTGCCTCAGCGTCATTGTTGCATCCCTCGAAAAGAGAATCGGAATATTGCAGGAACAACAGCACTCGCACCCTTTGCCCCGCGATTCCGCCGTTCCATCATTCCACTCCTACTCGCATCTCAACGCCACCATCGGATCAATCCGCGCCGCCCGGCGGGCGGGGAGGTAACACGCCAGCAGAACCACCAACGCGATCACGAGGGCCGCGGCCGCATAGGTCAGCGGGTCCCAGGCGCTGGCGCCCTGTAAGAAGAACTGGTCCCACTGGCGGATCTGTGGGAGCTGGGTGACCAGCAGACGTGTGCCGGCCAGGCTCAGGCCAAGACCCAGGCCCAGCCCAAGGATCATCAGCAGCGCCCCCTGGAGCAGCACCGGCGTCAGAACGTCCCGGCCCGCGGCGCCCAGGGCCATCCGGATTCCGATCTCGCGGGTCCGTCGGCGGACAGCATAGGCCATCACGGCGTAGATCCCGGTGGCGGACAGCAGCAGGCCGACGACGCCGAAGGCGTTCAGAATCCCGGTCAGGATCCGCTGCGTGATCAGCAATCCCCAGATCCGCTGCGACACCGTGCGGATATCGAGGGCCGCGGGTGCCCCAAGAACCGAGGCCAGCTTGCGGAGCGCCGGAATCAGCGCTGCGGGACTGCCTGCGGTGCGAACCAACAGGACCGGCGTCACTTTCCGCGCGTTCTTCTTCGGCTGGTCCAGAGCCAGGTAGACAATCGGCATGGGTTCTTCGAGGATCGAGCGAAGCTTGACACATTTGACTACGCCGACGATCTCCCGGATGTCCGGCTCTTCGCCAGGTCCGACGCGGAAACTGATGTGCCTGCCGATGGGGTTCTGGCTCGGCCAATGCTGCTCGGCCATGACCTCATTGATCACGATGATTTTGGGGACATCGGGACCATCCCCGATGGTGAAGTCCCGGCCCGCCAGCAGAGCCTGGCCGAGCGTCTGGAAGTACCCCGGGCCCACCACGTTCGTCCGACAACTGATTTCGCCCGTTACGGGTGTCGCAGCCCCTTCGATCCCCACGATGCTCCTGCCGCCGCTCGTCTCGCCCACGGGAGCACAGACCGCCAGACCGGTCGAGGCCACCTCGGGTAGCCTGCTCACGTGCTCCTGCAGGTTCTCCAGGAAGCGATCCAGGTCGGGCCGGTCCACCTGCCAGCCCTCCAGGTCGAAGCGTACGACAAGAATCTGTCGCGTGTCGTAGCCGGTGTCGGTGTGCTGCAGTCCGAGGACGCTGCGGAGGCACAGGCCGCTGAAGACTATGACAACCAGTGCTACCGCGATCTGCGCCACGACGAGCACGCTGTGCGGATTCCACCGGCGGCCGGGCAGTTCCGCGTATCCGACCGTCTCCTTCAGGACCGGTATCACGTCCCGACGGGTCATTGCCAGCGCGGGCCCCAGGCCAAACGCAACTCCGGCGGCCAGGGAAATCCCCAGCGCCAGCAGCAGCGCCCGCGGATGCAATCCCGGCGTGATCCGCACGGGGGCGATACCCATGAGCACCGCGCACACGATGCGGTCCAGACACAGCGCCAGGAGAATGCCGTAGGCTCCGCCGAGCAGAGCCAGGAGCATGCTCTCGACGAGCAACTGCCGCAGAACCCGCCACCGGCCGGCGCCCATCGCCTGCCGGATGGCGACCTCCTTATGTCGTATGATCGCGCGGGCCAGTTGCAGATTCGCGATGTTGGCGCAGGCGATCACGAAGACCAGCGTCGCAGCGCCCAGGAACAGAGCGAGAGGATAGGAAGCTGCGCGGGCCTCGGGCGGCACGTATCCCTGGCTGCCGTCGAAGGCCAGAGCCCGGATCACGGGCTCGTCGGGCCGGGCTGAATCCATCTGAGCATCCAGCACCTGCAACACCGCCTGCGCCTGCTTGCGGCCGACCCCCGGCTTGAGCCGTCCGAGCACACAGACGCCGTGCAGGTGGTGGGTCTCCTTGCCCTCCATGTGCGCGGCCGTACCGAGGGGAATGAAGACCTCCGCCGGACAGCCGACGACCGTCCCTGTGAAGTCGGCCGGGGTGACTCCAATGACCGTCAGCACCTGATTGTCGAGAAGGAGCTGTTTCCCGACCACGTCCCGGCGTCCCTCGAAATGCCGCTGCCACAGCCGGTGGCCGATCACCGCAACCGGCTGATAGGCGGTCGGCGCCTGCCCCGCTTGCGGCGTAAAGAGGCGGCCGCAGGTCGGTCGCAGACCAAGCGTCGAGAAGTAGTTCGTGGAGACCGCGACCCCCTCGACGCGCTCGACCGTGTCGTCGATGCGCAGGGTCCACGTCCCCTGCTTGAAGCCCATCACATCCGTGAATACCTCGGTGCGGTCGCGATACGCTTCATAGTAAGCATAGTCGTATCCGGCCAGGGCATCCTCCCAGGTCCCGTGGCGGTAGCGAAACTGCACCGAGACCAGTTCCCGCGGTCTCTGGACTGGCAGGCGGCGCATCTGCACCTGGTCAAGGGCATTGAACAGAGCAACGTTGGCCCCGATGCCCACACCCACGACCAGCACGACAACCGCGGTGAAACCGGGACTTCGCGCCAGCATCCGCAGTCCGAATCGGATGTCCTGCCAGAGGGCATTCATATCGTTCCTTCTCCACATTAGAATGCTCGAATAGCGGAATGACGGAATACTGGAGGAGCGCCGGTCTCTGCGCCGATCATTCCAATACTCCTGTATCCCACCGTTCCAGCTCTATTCATGTCTCAGCGCCACCATGGGATCGACCCGTGCCGCCCAGCGGGCGGGAATCCAGGCCGCCAGGACCGCGACTATGACCATGATCGCGATCGTCCCGACGATCGTGACAGGATCGTGAGGCTCGATGCCGTAGAATCCAGCCCTTATCAAGCGGCTCAGAGCCAATGCAACAGGCAAACCGATGGCGACGCCGATGGCGGCCAGTGTCAGGGCCTCTCGCAGGACCGGCCACGCCACATCCCAGGAACGGGCGCCCAAAGCCTTGCGAATGCCCATTTCGCCCGTTCGTCGGGCGACATTGTAGGCCATGATCCCATAGAGGCCGATGCAGGACAGTGCCAAAACCAGGAAGGCAAGACTCCCGGAAAGAGAGGCCAGGAGGCGTTCATATCTAAGAGATTTCTCGAGCAAGAGTCTCTGTGTTGTAATCCCCTCAATGGGAAGGTTTCGATCGATATCGGCCACAGCCTTGCGCACGGCAGGTATTAGAGACACCGGTGGAAGCGCACTGCGTATCATGCAAACCATTGCGAGCTTCTGGTTCTGTGCATAAGGCATATAAAGGGTTGGTGAAATGGCATAACGCAAATGCTCACAATGGTGGTTCCTACAGACACCCACGATTTGATGTTCTCTATCCTCGATCATCATCATCTGGAGAAGAGGATTCTCGTTCGGGAAAAACACACGTACGAATTCCTCATTGACGATGGCGACGCGCCCGGAGTTCAACGTGTCCGTAGGACGGAAGTCGCGCCCACTCAACAGGTCGATCCCCATGGTCGCGAAGTATCCGTCACTCACGATAAGCCCATGTGTATCGCGCTGCTTGGTCTCGGGACGGCCGGGGATTGATATGTCTGCCTTCCAAATCCATCCGCTCAGCAAGGTCTCGTTTGAGAAGGCGACCGACCGGACGCCGGGGATGCCCGCAATTTGCTCACCGACGGCATTAAAGAAACCTCTATAATCATCCGGAGGGGACAGGGACTGGGGCGGTGTCATTGGAACCAACAGGAGATTCTCTATGTCAAATCCCGGATCTGTTCGGTAGAAATTGACCAGGGTCCGGCATAGGAGCCCGCCGAGCACGACGAGAATGACGGACAAGCCCACTTGCGCCGTGACCAGCACCTTCCCCAGACGGAGCCGTGGCGCGCCGCGGGTCCCGCTGTCCTTGAGACCCTCCGAGGGATCGGTGTTTCCGGCGCGCAAGGCCGGAAGCAAGCCGGACAACAAGGTGGTAACCACGCCAACGGCCAGCGCAAACAGCAGAACACTCACGTCAATTCGCAGATTGAAGTGTTGATGATCTGACGGATCAATGATATAGTCCCTTAGGGTAGTCTTTATCCATGTCGAGAATACCAATCCGAGACCAACACCCACCAGCGACAAGATCATGCTTTCCGTGAGGGACTGTCGTATGAGACGCCAGCGTCCGGCGCCCAGCGCCGCCCGCACGGCCATCTCATGGTGACGGGCCGCCCCTCGAGCCAAGAGCAGACCGGCCAGATTCGTACAAGCGATCAGCAGGACCAAGCCCACCCCAGGCAATACACCCCATAGGACTCCCGCGGTCTGTTGACGTCCAGTCACTACGCCGCACTGACCTTTCTGCAACAAGATTCCGGGCCGGTCTATTCTTGTTTCAGAGCGATTGACAGCATGACTGAATACAAGCTCCAACGAAGCCTTTACCTGGGCCTCATCGGCCCCGGGAGCCAGTCGTCCCATCATCTGGACCCACCATGCGTTGTCGGAGTTCAGTCTCTCTTCACCGACAAGTCGCGCCTGGGTTGACATAGGCACATAGAAATCGATGCGAGATTGACCGCCCCAGGGACCTACGTGTTGACGAGGGAGTATGCCAACGACAGTAAAACCTGTGTTACCTACTATGAGAGTCCGTCCTACGATGTGCGGATCGAGACCAAAGACACGTTGCCAAAAAGGATAGGTGAGGACAGCCACCGGGGGCGCATCAGGGCGGTCATCCTCGATCGTGATTGCTCTTCCGATCAGGACCGGTGCGCCGTAGCCTCTGAAAAAGTTGCCCGAGATCATCTGCGCGTTGGCCAAAGCCGCAACACCGCTTGCATTGATCGTCATCTCCTGAGGGTGGGAAAAGGCAACAATATCGGAGAATCCCTGCGCCTGTTCCACGAAGTCCTGGTACGCGGGATATGGAAAGGACCCGCAATAGCGCATATTAGACTTGGCGAGTCCCCAGCCGCCTTCACGATTACGCATCATCGGCCAATTATGGGTTGGATCGAATGTCCAGTTGATCACCCGCAACTCCTGTGGATTGCGAACCGGCAAAGACTTGTACAGAATGCCGTTGATCAGACTGAAGATCGCCGTATTCGCTCCCATGCCCAGGGCCAGTGACAACACCGCCACCGCCGTGAAACCGGGGCTGCTGTGCAACTGACGCAGTCCGTAACGCACATCATGCCACAAGGTGCTCATGTCATCTATCCTCCGCGTAGTGAGATTGGAATGGCGGAAGGATGGCACGCTGGAGGAGCGTCGGTACCCACACCCATCATTCCAGTATTCCAGCGTTCCATCATTCCATTCCTATTCGTGTCGCAACGCTACCATCGGATCGATCGTTACGGCCCGGCGGGCGGGCAACCAGACGGCAGCGACGGCCACCGCGAGGAGGGTCACTCCGGAGAAAACCAGCGTTGTGGGGTCGTACGGGGCGATGCCAAAAACGACGGCGCCGAGGACACGGGCCAGAGCCAGAGTCAGCGGCAGGCCCAGCGCGATCCCGTAGAAGGCCAGCCGTACGGCCTCGCAGAGGATAGGGCGTGCCACATCCGCCGGGCGCGCCCCCAGGGCCATGCGCAGACCGATCTCGCCCGTCCGGGACGCCACGTGGTGAGCCATCAACCCGTACAACCCGAGGCAGGAGAGCCCCAGGCCCAGCACGCCCAGACTGACGAACAACAGGCTGAGAGTCCGTTCCTGGGAGAGGGCCTTCTCCAGCAACAGCTTCTGAGTGGTGAGCTCCTGCAAGGGCAGGGCGGGATCGATCTCGGCCACCGCCCGGCGCACGGCGGGCACCAGCGACAGCGCGGGCAGGACGCTGCGTACGGCAAAGCTGGCCCCGTGGCGCAGATTCTGCCGCTGACAGAAGTAGATCGCCGGCTCTGCCTCCTGGCGCGCATTGCGCCGGCAATCGCTGCACACTCCCACGATCTGGTGCGGCTCGGGTCTGCCACTCATACCTCCCGTGGCGACCGACACCCCCACCGGATTGGCCCCGGGAAAGAAGCGGCGGGCAAAGGCCTCATTGATGATGGCGACGGGCTCGGAGCCGCCGGTGTCCGCCGGGGTGAAATCACGTCCGGCCAGCAGGTTCACTCCCATCGTCGCCAACCATCCGTCGCTGACAAGGTTCACGCCAATAGTCTTCTCGGGAGGGAAGCCAGGAATCCAGGCTTCCGTCCACCAGCCCCCGCTGGAGAACGCCACCGACCGCACGCCGGGGATCCCGGCCAGATTCCCGCGCACCCTGTCGTAGAAGCCGGCGAGATCCTCCTCCTTGACCACCGACTCCAGGGGACGGAGATCGAAGACCAGGAGGTTCTCCGTATCGTACCCGGGATCGACCTGGCGCAGATTCATGACGGTCCGCGTCAGCAGCCCGGCCCACGTGACCAGCAGCAGCGACAGAGCCATCTGCACCACGACCAGCATTCTCCCCCAACGCGACCGAGAGACGCCTTGGACGCCGCTGGTCTTGAGCTCGGCCAGGGGATCCACGCGTGCGGCCCGCCAGGCCGGCAGCAACCCGAAGAGCAAGGTCGTGAACACCGCCGCACCTAACGTAAACAACAGGATGGTCCGATCGATCCCCTGGCCGAAGTGGACGCTCGCGGAAGACCTGCCCATGTATCGCAGGTCACCATAGATCTTGCGTATCAGATTGGTCATCGCCCCGGCCAGGGCCCCCTTGAGCCATACGCTCACCAGCAACCCGGCCGCCGCTCCTGCCAGGGACAAGAGCAGGCTCTCTATCAGCGATTGGCGGATCAGGTGCCAGCGTCCCGCCCCGAGGGCGGCGCGCACCGACAGCTCCCGGTGGCGCCCGGCGCCGTGCGCCAGCAGCAGGCCCGCCACGTTGGCGCACGCGATCAGCAGCACCAGGCCGACCAACCCCTGGAGAAGCATCAGGTCGCGTGTCCGGCCCCAGGGGTCGACCGCCAGTCCGTGCCGGCCCTTGACCAGCAAGAGTGCTGGCCGCTCCTCTTCGGCCGGGCGGTGGGCCAGACTCCGTTGGAAAAGCACTTCCAAGCGAGCGAGAGCCTGAGCCTCGTTGGCGCCCGGGGCCAGCCGTCCCATGATGCGGATCCACCCGGAGCGGGGGTGTTCCAGAAGCCCCCTCTCCGACGTCAGCAGCACCTGGGTCGCGAGAGGCACGTAGAAATCCGTCGGATCGCCGTTCAGGGGCCCCCGGTAGCGTTCGGGCAGCACGCCGACGATCGTGAAACCGGCGTTGTTGATCATCAGAGTCTGGCCCAACACGTGGGGATCGAGGTTGTAGTAGCGCTCCCAAAGGCGGTAGGTGATCACGGCCGCCGGATCAGCCCCCGCGCGGTCATCCTGCGAGGTCAGGGACCGGCCGAAGAGGACCTCCGCGCCATAGCCTTCGAAGAAATTGCCCGATACCATCAACCCGTAGGCCACCGCCGGCACACCGCCGGCCTGAATCGTCAGCCCCCCCTCAACATAGGAGAAGCCAAACAGGTGGGAGAACCCCTCGGCTTTCTCGGCGAACTCGCGGTACGTGGGGTACGGGAAGGCCAGCCAGGACAGATTGCCGGGGACCCGGGGTCCGCGCATGTCGCCCGACAGACCGACGATAGGCCCAAGGGACCCTACCCAGGCGACCACGCGCAGGTCCTGCGGGTCGCGCACGGGGAGGGACTTCAGCAGAACGCCATTGATCACGCTGAAGATGGCCGTGTTGGCGCCAATGCCCAGGGCCAGCACCACAATCACCACCACCGTGAAGCGCGGGCTCTTCCTCAGCATCCGCACGCCGTAACATATGTCTTTCCACAAGGTCGTCATTGCATGACTCCAGTTCACAGTCCCCGCTTGTCAGTTCTCGGGGTGTGCGGTGCACACCAATTCCAAAGACCGATAGAGTTGTGGCGTGCACAGCTACGTCTGCCAACCCCTTCCTATTCACATCTTAAGGCTGCCATCGGGTCGACTTTCGCCGCCCGGCGGGCCGGGAGCCACGCGGCGGCCACCGCCACCGCGAGCAACACCAGCCCCGAGCCGATCATGGTCGGCGGATCGTACGGAGCAATGCCGAAGACAACGTCGCTCAGGATGACGCCCAGAGCCAAGGCCATCGGCAGCCCGATCACAACGCCGAGAACGGCAAGCAGTCCCGCCTCGCGCAGGATGGATCGTACCACGTCAGTGGGCCGGGCTCCCAGCGCCATGCGGGTGCCGATCTCGCTGGTGCGCCGCGCGACGTTGTAGGCCATGAGCCCATAGAGGCCGATACAGGAGAGCCCCAGCGCCAGCAACGCCAGGCTGACGCACAGCAGCGCGAGGGTACGTTCCAAGACCACGGACTTCTTCAGCAGCAGTCTCTGCGTCGTGACTCCCTCCAAGGGAATCGTGGGATCGATCTCCGCCACGGCCCGGCGCACGGCCGGCACGAGCGACAGCGGCGGCAGGACGCTGCGCACGGTGAAGGTCGCCCCGCGATGTGTACTCTGACGCGTGCAGAGATAGACGATCGGCGGAGCCTCGCGACGCAGGTCGCGTTTGTAATTGCCGCACAGGCCCACGATTTCATAGTCCTCGTCTCCGGACTCCATCTTCAGCGACTGGCCGACAGGATACTCGCCCGGAAAGAACCGGCGGGCGAAGGCTTCATTGACGATGGCCACCCTTGGGGAGCCGGCGATGTCCGTGAGCGCGAAGTCGCGCCCGGCCAGCAGGGGGACCCCCTTCGTGGCGAGCCATCCGTCGCTAACGATGAAGAGCGGTACTTCGGGCTCCTCGGGAGGGCGCCCACGAACCGAGACGTCCGTGTACCACCCTCCTTCCACGTGGGAGAGGGCCGCCGAGCGCACGCCGGGAATCGCGGCCATCGTCCTGCGCACGTCGTCGAAGAAGCCGACGAGTTCGCTTCTCTTATGCGCCGTCTCCAGAGGCGTGAGTTGGAAGACGAGCAGGTGCTCCGCGTCGAATCCCGGATCGACCTGACGGAGATTGATGACGGTCCGCGTCAGGAGTCCGGCCCCGGTGACGAGCACCATAGACAGAGCCGCCTGCACTACGATCATCATCTTCCCCAGGCGCAGGCGAGGCATCCCTCGGCCGACATTGTTCTTGAGTCCCGCGGAGGGGTCCACGTGCGCCGCGCGCAGCGCGGGAATCAGCCCGGCCAGGACTGTGGTGAGCGCCCCGACCGCCAGCGCAAAGAGAAGGACCCTGCCGTCGAGCCCCTGCACCAGACGAACGTTGGCGGAGGGGTTGCCCATATAGTCCAGGTCGCCCTGCATCTGGCGCAGCAGAGCGGTCACGGCTCCCCGGACGGCCGCGTTGATGCAGACGCTCAAGACCACTCCGAGCGCGGCCGCTCCCAAGGACAGGAGGAGACTCTCCACGAGCGACTGGCGGATCAGCCGCCAGTGTCCCGCACCGATTGCCGCCCGGACGGACATCTCGTGGTGACGCGTGGCGCCCCGGGCCAGCAGCAGGCTCGCCACGTTCGCACAGGCAATCAGCAGGACCACGCCGACCAGCGCCTGCAGAAACATGAGGACGACCATGCTCCC
>Ga0068713_1003628_pt1 | contig 13115 bp, 7 predicted proteins | sample MTBAKSrepl2MetaG_FD_62223 | JGI IMG/M metagenome (GOLD analysis project Ga0068713, IMG submission 62223) | Enrichment culture microbial communities om Arthur Kill intertidal strait, New Jersey, USA, that are MTBE-degrading - MTBE-AKS2 (Arthur... | ecosystem: Environmental > Aquatic > Marine >...
CCGGGAATTTTGTCGCGAATGTGCTGCACAAGGTCGCGGTACTGTTGTCCCGTGTATCCTCTGCGCATATTGGCAAGCACTTCATCGTCTCCAGCCTGGGCCGGCACCTCAATGTGCGGCATGACTTTGGGAAGTTCGGCGACCGCGTCCAGCAAGTCGTCGGTGAAATAATTGGGATGTGAGGTCAGGAAACGGAGTCGTTCGATGCCATCTATCTCATGGATGCTGCGCAATAGATTGGCAAGTGTAGGATATTCCGGGTTATCTTTCCCGTAGCGGTCCACGATTTGACCTAACAAGGTGATCTCTTTCACCCCCTGACGGGCTAAAGATCGGGCTTCCGAAAGGATTACCTCAGGTGACCGGCTTTTCTCAACGCCGCGGCGGTAAGGGATCACGCAGTAAGAACAGGCGTGCGAGCACCCCAAAACGATGGAAATATATGAGGAGATGAGGCTGCCCTGTTCATTGACGGGCAAGATGAGTTCTTCATCCATTCGGATGAAACGTTCCTCTGTCTGGTTCTGCTCCAGTTGTTTCCCTTCTCTTTCCAATAAATATCTTAAAAGAGGTTCGGGGTTGGAGGGAGCAGAGAGGACATCCACAAAGGGGAAACGCTTTTTGAATCCTTCATTGCCGCGCACCCCAATCAGACATCCCATTACATTGATTACCAGATCAGGGCGTTTTTTTTTGAGAGGGCGAAGCGAATTCAACCGCCCATACGCTTTATCTTCAGCGCTTTGTCTTACAACACAGGTGTTTAAAACAATAATGTCGGCGTCATCCGCTTTTCTCGTTGCCTCATAACCCAATTGTTCTAATGAGGAGGAAACGTGATAGGAGTCAGCGACGTTCATTTGACAGCCTTCTGTCCAGATGTAGTACTTCATGCGCAAAATTATATCAGGAATTTGGAGAGAAATGATACGGATTAGCTGTCTGGGGGATGGCTGGCGCTTAAGGTTAGACAGTGTGTGGAATTTGGACTGTTTCTGGTAGAATACACGTTATGAAATGGAACTGGAAAAAAAATGGCCCGCTGAAAATAATGATCGTTTTCATGCTGCTGGCCAGTGTCTTGATCGCTGCTTATGTTTATCCTCCTATCAACAGAAGATTGAGTTGGCGGGTTGACGCGGCTGCGACGGCTTTGCGGCGTGCTTTTGATCCGGTTGGCGCTTTGCCTACAGCGGTACCCGACCTCAAAAATGCGACTGATCAATTAGCAACCCCAGTAGAATGGACGACTCCTGCCCCGACATTGCTTCCAACTAAAATCATGGAAAACAAGGAGTTGGCACCCACACAGGAAACCAGTCCAACCTCAACACCGGCTCCAACGATTGTTCCCACCCAAATTCCAGATCGTTTTTTATTGCCTCCCCCTGAATATCGATTGGGAGACGCCCAAGATTGGAATAACTGTGGGCCCGCCACGCTGGCTTTATATCTCCGGTTTTATGGATGGGATGGTGACCAGTACGCTATTTCAGATGAAATCAAACCCATTCGCGCGGACCGGAATGTAAATGTGGATGACCTGGCTGCTTATGTGACACAAAATTTATCCTGGCTGCGAGCAGAATACCGTGTAGGTGGTGATATTGAGTTGCTTAAAAAATTGATCGCGTCGGGTTTGCCGGTTTTGATTGAGGAAAGTTTTGTGCTGGAGGAAGACGCTCAGGGTGTGATGGGGAAAAGCGATGACCGCTGGACCGGACATTATCTGCTGTTGACAGGCTACGATGATTCCCTTAAAACATTTTTTGTTCAGGATACTTATCGTGGCCCCAATCAGGCCGTAACTTATAAAGACCTGGACGCGAACTGGAAATCATTCAACCGGGTTTATGTTCTTGTTTTCCCTCAGGAGCGTTTGGAGGTTGTGAAAACCCTGCTCGGCGAAGACTGGGATCCTGATCAGAATCGGATGAATGCTTTGAAAACAGCCCGGGAAGAGGTTTCACGGAACGCCTTGGATGCTTTTGCATGGTTCAATGTGGGATCAAACCTGGCTTTTTTCGAGCAATATGGCGATGCTGCACAGGCATATGACCGCGCCAGGGAAATTGGTTTGCCGCAGCGTATGCTTCGCTATCAATTTGGCCCGTTTCTGGCTTACTTTCACAGCGGACGCTTTGATGAATTATATACTTTGGCGGAGTACGCGTTAAAAGTAACCGCGAACTCAGAGGAGGCGCTTCTCTGGCGCGGATGGGCGCTTTACCGCAAAGGGGAAAAACAGAAAGCGATGGAATCTTTCCGCGAGGCGCTGGAAGCCCGGCCGGGATATGGGGACGCGGAATACGCGATTAATTTTGTCGCCGCGAATTAATTAAGCCATTTTATTTCTGAATTTGGTTGGGAACAAACAGCTCAATATCAGAAAGCTTCTCAAGTCGTTTTATGAGATCGCTGAATGGTTTTAAGTTTTGTTGATACAATACTTCCAAACTGGTTGTTGAGAGGGTTTTCAATGCTGAAGCGCGTACTTTTGACTTTATTAACACTTCTGGTGGTTGCCTGTGTCGTTGGAAGTGTAATTGCGATGGCTGGATCTATCCTGCTATTGCGGCAATAGCACTGGCAGGAATCAGACCGGCTTGCCTGATTGTTATGCCACGGTTAAAAATTCTATTTTGGAATATTTACTTCCAGGAGTATGTTGGATGACATTGGATATTCATCGAATAAAAGCACTATGTTTTGATGTGGATGGCACGCTGAGCGATACAGATGATCAATGGGTTGATAAACTTGCGGGCTTGCTGTCGCCTTTCCGGTGGTTTTTTGCGCGCCAGGATGTTCGCCCGTTCGCCAGATGGCTTGTGATGGGCATGGAATCACCCGGGAATATTGTTTACAATTTGCTGGATTGGATGCGTCTGGATGATGATGTGGCAAGGATTTACAGCAAAATGGCACGGAGAAGAGCGATCAAGCAATCTAAAAAATTCTGGTTAATCCCAGGTATCCGGGAGGTGCTGATCCAGCTAAGCCAGCATTATCCCATGGCTGTGGTCAGCGCTCGAGACGCGGAAAGCACCTACCGTTTTTTGGAACAATTTGAGCTTACGGAGTTGTTTCAAGCAGTCGCTGCTTCCCAAACCTGCGAATTTACCAAGCCATATCCTCACCCGGTGCAGTGGGCAGCGGAACAGATGGGGGTAGAGCCAGATGAATGTGTCATGATTGGAGACACCACTGTCGATATCCGCGCGGGCAAACTGGCCGGAGCGCAAACCATCGGTGTCCTGTGTGGTTTTGGCCAGGAACGTGAGCTTCGAAGGGTTGGCGCTGATCTGATCCTTTCCAGCACGACCTGCATACAATCTTTGTTCCTTCCTGAACAGTAAAACCAGATTTGATTTCTCCAGACAAAGCTGCATCCTTTTTCAAGTATATTCGTATAACTATTTAAAAGATACTATTGTGTTTTGTTAAACCACTTGAAGGAGAATGGACCATGGAGAATAAAGGGCGGCTGGTTTTCGGGGGAGGCCTGATTTTGTTGGGAGTGATACTTTTAATCGGGATTTTGACGAATATTGACATCTGGACGTTTTTTTGGCCAGCCTTTCTGATTGGGTTAGGCCTTTGGCTGATATTCAGGCCGAGTTTTTCAAAAGAGAGAGGAGGATTGATTTTTCGTCCGCTGGCTGACATCAAGCGAAATGGGGAATGGGTGGTTGAAGACCAGGAGATATGGCTCTTTGTGGGTGATGTAGATTTGGATTTGACCCGGGCAATTTTGCCCCCAGGTGAAACAAAGATTCGGATATTTGGATTTGTGGGGGAGGTAAACCTGCTCGTACCGGAGGATGCGGGGGTCACGGTGACTTCCAATGCTTTTGTTACAGATGCAAAGGTGTTGGGGGAAGAAGTGGATAATATTTTTGTTCCCTATTCGTGGAGCAGCAGGGATTATATAGCCTCAGAACGCAAGCTCGCGATGGAAACCAATATGTTTGTTGCAAGCATAAAAGTCGATCAACTCCAGGCATCATCGTAAACCGCTCGAAGAAGTTGATCTGTTCTGATCCTTTGGCCATGCAAAAGGCTTAAGGATTATTTATTTAATTGCATCAGTGCTACAATGTATGAAAGGCAGTTACACAAGCCAATGGGGACTTTTGACTATTGAATCTTAATGGGGAAAAACAAACTTTTTCGCAAAAAAATCTGGCATGATTCATGTATCTAATAATCCAGACTTATCCAAGTTGTAAATCTATGCCAGGAGGGAAACAGAATGAACAGGTCTGGAGGGGCTTATTTGTGTGGACTTTATCGTTCCTGAAACCAGTACCTGTTCATCAGGTATCCAAGGTGGATTATTTCATAAATCAACATAGCATGCGTTCAGAGTAAGCGTATAACCATGGAAAAATTAAGAAAATACTGGGAACAATTGGTTGAGCCAAAATTCTCGTCTCAAGATCATGAGGCATTTCATAATGCCAGAATTCTGGATACATTAATCCTGGTGCTTTTGCCGGCCGGGTTACTGGTAATAACAATTTCATCTCTGCTTGATCCGGGTCACAATCCATTGCAGCGGTGGGATTTTGTCGCGCAATTTCCCGCGGCACTGGGGTTGTATTTTGCTTATTATCTCAGCCGCAAAGGGGAGTACAGGCTGGCCTCGCGGTTAACCATTCTGGTGGTTTCCTTGTTCATTTTCTTGGTGGGTTGGGGAAACAATGATGTACACGTATTTTCCTTTGTGATCGCACAGGTTATGTTGAGTGGCATGCTGCTTTCGGAGAAGGAGACCACAGTCATTGCATTGGTAGACATGGTTTTTCTGGCATTCCTTGGCTTGTTAAATCCACAAATATCATTTGCCGAAGTTTTATCAGGTCCCGCGGTTTTTCTGATTATCGGGATCATTTTGATTTATGCTGGTAAAAAGCATCAAAGAGTTCTGGAGCGATACCGGCGCGAGGAATTAAAAGAAAGCGAAACCCGTTACAGGAACCTTTTTGAAGCGACATTTGAAGGAATGGTTGTCCACAACCAGGGCATTATTCTGGATGCAAACTCTGGCTTTGCGAATATGTTTGGTTACAAAATAAAGGATGTGATTGGGAAACCTCTGGTGCAATTCGCGGCTCCTGAATCCCAACATTTGCTGCGCGGTCAGCCCAAAATGGGAAGCGCGATAGAAATATTAGGACTGCGTAAGAACGGGACAAAGCTCAATGTGGAAATCATTTCAAACGAACATTTTCACAACGGGCGCAGGGTATATGTCGCGGCTGTCCGGGATATCACAGAGAGGAAGCGCTCTGAAGAACAGTTGCGGCACGACGCGCTGTATGACGCGCTCACAAATCTGCCAAATCGAACTTTATTCATGGATAGGCTGGAACTGGCTATTCTAAGACAAAAAAGACGCAATTATCATAAATTCGCGGTTCTTTTCCTTGATCTGGACCGGTTTAAAATTATTAATGATAGTCTGGGACATGATATTGGAGACCGGTTGCTGGTTGAGGTCGCGAAACGGTTGAAGAATTGTTCGCGTGCGGTTGATACAGTTGCCAGGATTGGCGGTGATGAATTTGTGGTTCTGATTGAGGATATTCGGGATAGTTTTGACGCCATCCATACGGCTGAAAGGATCCTTCAAAATGTTCAAATTCCCTGTATTCTGCAGGATCACGAAGTAACCACCACAGCGAGCCTGGGAATTGTGATAAGCGATTCGCGTTATACCCGGCCGGAACAATATCTGAGAGACGCAGACACGGCCATGTATCACGCAAAAGAATTGGGAAAGGCGCGTTACGAGGTTTTTGATACGATTATGCGCCAGAAGATTATGAACCGGCTGGAAATGGAAATGGATTTGCGCTCGGCGGTTGAAAGAAAAGAGTTTGAGATCCACTATCAACCGATCTTATCTCTGGTGAGCGGTAATATCATTGGGTTTGAGGCGTTAGTACGCTGGCGGCATCCCAGATTGGGTCTGATTTATCCTATTGAGTTTATTTCGTTGGCCGAAGAAACCGGATTAATCATAGAAATTGGTGAGTGGGTGCTTGAGAATGCCTGCGCTCAAATCTATCAATGGCAGCGTGAATACTTCCGCGTTCCACCAATGTCGGTCAGTGTAAATCTTTCTGGAAAGCAGTTGATGCAGCCTGATCTGGTAGATCGGGTTAAGATGATTCTGGCGAAAGTTGATCTGGATCCTACGAGCCTCAGTCTTGAAGTCACTGAGAGCGTTATTATCAGCGACATTGATGCCGCTAAGAGAGCTTTAAGGGAGATCAAATCATTGGGCATTCAGGTTCACATGGATGATTTCGGCACTGGATATTCTTCCTTGGGACATCTGCACCAATTCCCAATTGATCAGATTAAGATTGATCGTACCTTTACATCCAGCATGCTCTCGAACAAGAATAATATGGGGTTAGTTCGATCCATTGTCTTGATGGGACACGAATTGGGTTTGAATGTTGTCGCGGAAGGTATTGAAACCACAGAGCAAATGTCCAGATTGGGGGAGTTGGGTTGTGAGTATGGGCAGGGTTATTATCTTTCGAAACCTCTTCGGGTTTCAGAAGTCAATGGTTTCCTTACCCGGGGCGATCACAAATAGAACCGGTTTTTTGCTTTTGCTACAGCCCCCATCCGGGAGATCTCCCGGATGGGGGCTGTATTGGTTTATCTTTTGAAAAGTAAAGATTTTTAGTGAACCAAAGAAGGGAACAGTTATGTGGTCAGCGAATCGGCTGAAATTATGGGCAGATCTGAGGTACCAAAGTGCAATATCGTTCCATCAACACTGCCTAAGATCATGTATTCGCCGTCCGGAGTAAAATTGATTTCGTAGGGATAAACCGCGATATTGTCAAAACTTTTCAGCATTGTGCCGGTTTTTACATCCCAGAACCTGATATTTCCGTTGATGTCACCGGATACAACAACCGACCCATCTGGTGTGTAGCGAATAACATCGGGCTCGTTCGGGAGAGAGGTGATTTCGAGAGAATTTCTTTCATATGATTCTGCATCCATGAAATAAATCAAAGGGGTTGCCTCGCGAATGTTTCTCTGCACTTGAATACCGCTCAACACGATCGTTTTGCCATCTGGTGAATAATCCAGATCGGTGATGTATTCCGCGGAGAGTGAGGCTTTCTGTCTTCCTGTTTCACAATCCCACAAATACAGACCGAAGTCGAGGTTATCAGATGCCAGAACATTTCCTTCTGGCGCAAATTCCATGGTGCGATGTCCTGAAACAAGATGTTCCTTTTTTCCCGTCTCGGCATTCCAAATTGAAATTTCGCCTTCACATAGTGTGGCCAGGTGAGTTCCATCAGGTGAAAAAGACATTCTGTCAATCTCCCAGGTGTGGCCAGTGTTAAAGGCAAGTTTCTGTGTGCCGGTATCAAAATTCCAAAAAATAACCTGTCTTTCGCCCACCACTGTGGCGAGTGTTTTGCCATCCGGGGAAAACGCAAATACAGAAAGCACATCATCCACTTCGCCGAACGACCTCTCGATCCTGCCAGTTTTTAAGTCAATCACATCTATCCATCGTCGATAAGGGGATGCTGTCGCCACTTTGCTGCCATCGGGTGATAAAGCAACTCCGGGATTAATTGTTTCAACATAGTAATAGATGTAAAATTTATCCATGACTCCTAATGTTGCCAGCGATAGATCGTAATGGTACTCATTGATCAAATCCAGATTAGCAGCATCATGAATTGCGATGGTGCCATCGGCGGTGCCGAAAGCGACTTTTTGACTGTTCGGGGCAAACGATAGGGTGGTAACAGGTGAGTCAAAAGAAATCGTTTGATCCAAAGGTTCTCCTGACATCAGATCCAACCTTTCAACATCGCCATTCCGGTAGCTGATTAAGATTGATTCTTCATCGGGGGTAAAAGCGAATAGCGTTGCTTGTTTCGCAAGGTTAAAGTTGGTGATTTTCTGTCCATTTTCTGCGTTCCAAATTGTGATGTAGGTCGTTATTTCCGTACCAATGTTATAACGGCCAATGGCTCCCACTTTTTTTCCATCCTGTGAATATTGGATGTCATCCATCCCGCGGCTGATTCCATTGAACCCTCCCAGGAATTTTCCGCTCTTAACATCCCACTTATTCATCAGGAACTGGTAACTATAGTTGTAACCGGCGACCAGCAAAGTTGAATGGTCGGGTGAAAATGCCACCGTGGTAACCCAATACGGGATTGATTCGTTGGGAATAATCTGCTGCACTTTGCCCTTGTCAGGATCCATGACGATAACTGTTTGATCATCCGCAACTAGCGCCAGATAATAACCATCGTCAGAAAGCTTTGCGAAATTTATGAATCGCAAAGGGTTATAGGGATCAGAAATCATTTTTCCTGTGGCAGTCCCCCAGGTTCTTAAAACGCCGCTTGAAGTGGTTGACTGAAGTTTTTTCCCGGTTCTCATGAAAGCAATATCTGTCAGAACAGCTCCGGTTTCCTGTGTCCATTCCAATTCGCCAGTTTCCGCGTTAATCTTTCTGAGGTGGTTTGATGTCAGCACAGCTAATTCTTTACTGTCGTGTGACCAGGACACTTCCTCCAAAAAACCATTTCCCATCCTTCTAACCATTCTCAAATTGTCGGCAGTGGTTACTGTGATCGGTTCGGGTTCAGGTGTGGGAGTAGGACTGGGTGCCGTGGTAGGTGTTTCTGTCGGCGGAAGTGTGGCTGTTGCTGTGGCAGATGCGGTGGGTTCAGACTGAATGGCCGCGGTTTGTGTTTCAGACTGCGTGTTCGGTGGGTTTTCTGAAACCGCACTCGTAGCTGCCGGCGCGGCTGTACATCCGACAAGACACAACAAAATCAGGAAAGCCAGAGCTTTTTTAAAAGACATATTACCCCTCCAGTGAAAACCAAATTTTTGTAGACGAATTGAGTTCTTTGCTTTGTTCAGATTACTGTGCGATATTATTACCCCCTGGCATCAGGCTATAATCGTATTTTAATATTTTACAAGACTCTTGAGACACAAATTAGTCATTTATGTCATATTCGGGGGTGTATTCTGTCACTTTGGTCTTTTTGTGATTTTGTTTCGAAACAGCTTGTGTCGGGGTGGTCCATGCCTGTGGTATGATAGTTCAATTGAATTTTGAAAGCGTATTATTTATTTTGACAGGGATTTATGGAAAATCACAACCTGCTGGAAATTGTCAAACAATATTATGAATTCAGGGGTTTAACCCAACCCGATAACAATCAGGCCTTTTTATTCTTAACATCAGAAGTCGGGGAATTGGCGGATGCTTTTGTCGCCGACCAGGCGGATTGGGTGCGCAACAACCCCAATAAGCACAGAAGTGTCCCCGACGAAATAGGTGATGTGTTGATGATGTTAACCGTTTTTTCTATCACCATGGGGATTGACCCGGTTCAGGCTATGATTGAAAAGATGAAACGCAAAGGATTCACAACAGAAGGACAATCAGATTACTGATCGGTTAGGGTGCCGTGTGGAGATTACTGCACTTCAAATTGTATGGGGATGGATGAAGTCTCATTTCCGGCGAGGTCTTTCACTTTGAGCATGACCTGATGAAGCCCAGTGGTTGGAGTCCAACTGAAAGAATAAGGGGCCTGTGTGAATGTACCAACCAAAACCTGGTCGATGTACCATTCAACTTGATCAATTCCAATCGCGTCTTCAACCTGAGCTTGAAAAATGATTTGTTGATCGGCTCTCTTTTCGAACTGTTGGTTGGGTGAAGGGTAACGAACCTGCGCGTTGGGTGGAGTGTTGTCCACGGTGACTTGGATTGTATGGTTTTCGATTTCCTGATTGGTTCTGGTCACTGCCAGCCGCAGCGCGTATAAACCATCTTCCTGAGTTTCCCATCTCCCTAAAACCCCATTATTGACAGATTTTGTATTGGTTTCGCCAATTTGCTGCCAGGCTTGCGGATTTAATCCTTTTCCGACTTGAATATTGTAGGATTTAAATTCCGGACCAGCCGCTGTTCCCCCGATTGAGACATTTCCTCTTACATAAGCAAATAGATTCGGGTTTGTGATCTGAACATTTGCATTAATTGCAGGAGCCTGAATAATATCGTAATCTCCTGGTGGCACAGGAATATTGTTCGCTTGAGCCCAGTCTTGAGCCTGGGGAGGAATGATCATATAGGTGTTTTCCTGGATCAGTTCTGGAGGTGTGAAAACTGTGGCGAGCCGGCCCGTTTCTCGATTGATCTGGAAAGTTTTATAAAGGTCATCATATTCAGTTGGCTCGTTTCCATTGAGAAATACTTCCTGAACGGTGGTCGGACAATCCAATGTTGGAATTTTCCCTGATGGGCTGCACACTTCCACGGTGGTTATTCCCGGTGGGATTGACCAATCTTCCACCGCCATACCACGGCTCGCATATTGAATGATGGCGTGCCACAAACCGGTTACAACTCGGGGATCGATTCTTGAATTTTCCTGAGTGCTATCCGGCGTTCCAAACCAGGTAATGTTCAAAAGCTGGCGTGTATACCCGACTGCCCAGATTTCATTGCCGGTTGCGATCTGTCCCACTTTGGCTCCCACTGGCCGGCCGATTTCAAAGGGATTGGGATAACCCAGGCTGGGCCACCTCGCAGTTTCATCGGATAAGATGTGGTGTACCATGTAAGCCAGCTGGGGGTTGATCACGGATTTGCTTTCCGTTTGATCTGTTGAAAACAAGGTCTGCCCGTCGTGAAATGAAACGGATTGTATCAATATGGGTGACAGCACACCACTGTCGTCGTTTGAGGGATAGCCGGTTTGACCACCCAATTCGGAAAATGTGCTGAAAGCCTGCGCGAGACTGATCAGATCCGTTTCACCGCCTTTGAACAGTAGTTGATCTGGCAAGTTGGAATCAATCAGCGAGTGGAGTCCAACAGATTCGGATATCCTCCACACGTTTTGGGGGCCGATTTGCAATAATAATTTGGTGATGGGGGCCAGGTAATCATTGGAAATGGCAGTTCTCAAATGTTGCGGGCCATGGTATGTGGTATTTGAATCGAAGTAGTTAGAAACCGGTTCGGGCAGGAAGCCTGGAATATCCCACACCAGATCTGCGGGATTCAATCCACGCGCAAAGCCTGCCAGCGCTACGAAAGGGGATAACAAACTACCTGGTTGGTGCCTGGTAAGATATTCCAATTCACCAGATGTAAGGCTGGTATCACCAACCATGGCCAGGATTTGTCCGCTTTTGTTGTCCATCAGGATGCTGCTGGCGGAAATGTTCTCCGGGTAAGGTTCCAAATTTGAGGGCAGGGCAGGCAAAAGCCGAGCCGCATCGCAATTTTCATAAATTGGGTCTTCATTTGAGGTTATGCGCGCGAGTTGAGTCACCAGCGAACAATTCATCTGAGTTTGGAGATCGTAATCCAAGGTGGTGATGATTACGAGGCCGCCTCTTTCCACGGTATGGCGGCCAAGGCGATCCTCCAGCTCTCGGATCACAGTATGGGTGAAGGCTTTGGCAATCTGGTTGGGTGGAGAAGGGCGATCCATGAAAACCAGCGGGTTTTCCTGCGCGGCAGCATATTCATCCGCGCTGATAAAACCCTTCACGAAGAGTGTTTTGAGGGCATTCTCTTCACGTTCACGGGCAGCTGAAGGAGCATCAAAGGGGTTGAGTGTGGGGGCTTCTGCAATGGTTGCCAGCAGAGCAGCTTCTTGAAAAGTAAGATTGCCGGCCGGTTTGCCGAGATATAAGTGAGCAGCGGTGTCTGCGCCGTATGCCAGGTTTCCAAAATAAGCGCTGTTAAGATACCATTCAAGGACCTGAGCGCGTCCATACTCGGCGACAACCTGCCCGGCCAGCAGCCGCATTCTCAGGTTCCGCTTGAGGCTGAAGGGTTCATTTTCCAGCAGTAAAGCATTTACCAATTTCTCCGCGATGGTTTGTGGTTGGGGGTCCAGAATTTTCCTCCAGTGGAACCCCGGGCTTTTCCAGAAATCTGGTTCCATCAGCGCGATGGTCGTTTGCGTCAATTGTGGTGAAAGGAATTCCGTGAGACCAGGCTGGATTTGCAGATAACGCCGTGGAATTCCAGGCTGCTGAAGGGAAAATAAGAGGTGTTCGCCGGATTTATCGTAAACCTGTAAGGGTTGAAGGAGTAAACCGTTTTCGGCATTGAGCAGGATGGGAAGTTTTTCAACGCTGGGCAAGTCATTGGCGATGCTGGAATAGAGCAAACCCCCTGCCAGAATAAATATGGCAACAAGAATACTGAACGATGCCGCGCAACCTGCCGCAAGTTTTTGAAGTTGATTGCGGAGATGATCTTGTGTTTTTTCCCGTCGCGATCGTCGCCGGTTTGTCAGCAAAACATGATCCAGAGAGCGCAATTCAATAACCTCAGGGTGTTGGTGTCTGAGTTGGCCAACGTGTTTGTGTTGGCGCCAGGGTTACGGTAGGCTGTCTTGTGTTTGCCGCGGTAGGGGTGATCGGTGTGGGGGTGCTGGTGAAAGTATCAGATATGCGTTCTCCAGCTGTACGGATCCATTCCCGGGGAACGATTTCTGGATCAAGCCTGAGAAGGGCTTGCCAGTCACGCAAAGCGGCAATATTTTCATTTAACCGCTCAAGGGATTGGGCGCGCCAGTAGTAAATTTGCGCCCAGTCGTAATCTCCCTCGGCGTAGGCCTCGGAGATACTGAATTGCTGGTAAGCATTCCCCGCAAAGCCCAGAGATAAATAATTGATGCCCAGGGTGATATTCGCGGGGAAAGATTCCTTATTGATGGATAAAGCTGTCTCCAGGTCTTCCCGAGCTTTCTGGTGATTTTCCTCCGCGGTATGGATGATGCCCCGCCGCAGATAAGCATCGAACAACCGGTTATCAATATCGAGGGCCTGGTCAAAGGCTTTGAGGGCGTTATCTAAATCATCTGTGGCGTAATATGCCATTCCCAACCATACCAGAGCCTGCGCGTCTTCTTCTTGGAAGGCCGTGTAAGTTTCCAGAGCTTGCACTGCTTCATCTGCCCGATCAGCTGCGATATAGGCTTCCGCAAGCAAGCGATATCCCTCTAGAAAAGTAATGTCCAGTTGATTAACCTGGCTGGCGTCATCGATGGCGG
>Ga0068713_1003655_pt1 | contig 13031 bp, 11 predicted proteins | sample MTBAKSrepl2MetaG_FD_62223 | JGI IMG/M metagenome (GOLD analysis project Ga0068713, IMG submission 62223) | Enrichment culture microbial communities om Arthur Kill intertidal strait, New Jersey, USA, that are MTBE-degrading - MTBE-AKS2 (Arthur... | ecosystem: Environmental > Aquatic > Marine >...
ATACACCCGCAGTCTGGGCAGGCAGTCCGGGGCGTCGTGGAGCACCTGTGCGAGATCTTCGATGCCTCCCCACACCAGGACCCATAGCGGCCGCGGATCCTCTCGCCGCGCGCATCGGACGATCCACTCGGACCCTTCCGTCGGCGATCCGAATCCCCCATATCCTGCGCTCTCAATGGCTCCCTGTTTCGTAACGGCCCGCAGTGCATCAGGCGTAGGGTATCTCTCGGAGTACGTTCTCAAGTTGGCGTAGTCGCGCTCATAGAGGTCGATGACCTGCAGAATGTGTTCCTTGCGCCCCGGGCCATACGGCGACGAGACCAGCCCCTCGATGTCGAAGCAGTCTGCATAGACGAACAAATGCACCATGGACTGGAAATCATCCGGATCCGTACCCCCGATATCCGTAGATACGATGATGCGGTAACGCTGGCCGGCAAGCGCGCCACCCTTGGTCGTCGTTTCCCTCTCAGGCTCTTGCGATGCCCCGGCTTGAGCCCAATCGCCGATCGCACCCAGACCGCTCAACACCAGAATGGCACACTTGATCAAACGCGAGGTCGTCATGCTCTCGTTCCTTCAGTAATCAAGCGGGAGCCAGACAGTCATCTCGGATCGTCCACGGTTCGACCACGTAATCCACGAACACAGTCGGGTCAGTCCCGTTGACGTATTCCTCGACGTTGGTGTAGCCGTCACCGTCCCCATCCTTCGGACCATCGGCCGCGTCGTTTGAATCAAGCCTATATCGACTTTCCCACTCGTCGGGCATGCCGTCGCCATCGCTGTCCGGAAGCGCGGGCAGACTCTTAAGCTCGGGCCAGCCGCCGACGTCTGTCTGCGAATCTATGATGCCGCACGTTGTCGGCCCATCGGGCGCCCTACCCTTGTAGGTTGCCCCTTCATATGTCGCGTTGCCGTTGCGGACTTCACCAACAATGCGCGTGTCAACGATGTCGCGTTTGGGCAGGGAGGCCCCCACACGATCCAGAACGGAGCGATAGGCCTCTTCCGCCGTTTGCTGGTTGATGGGCATGGAGGCCCAGGGCTCCTCAAGCTTCAATCCCGCAAGATGGGCACTGCCACCCTGAGGTTGCACGCCGCCATCCCAGTTGTTCGCTGTGACGGCCGCACTGCCATAGACCACGTTGCCGGCAACGTACCATTTGCCAAAATCATCGGCCCCGCTGCGCGAGGAAGGACTGACGATGCGGCAGGCTGTGTCGCCCGGCCTGGTGGCAGGCCCAGGCTTATAGTAGTTAGCGACCACGTTGATGGTGGAGAATTCAATCGGCGGGTTGCGCCTGTCGCCCTGCTGATGTGCTTCCGCACCATAGCAACTTTGATATCCCCAGTTGTACAATACGTTGTTCCTGTAGTCGTTGTATCCGCACCCGGACGCAAGGCGGGGATTCCGACTGCTGTGATGCGCCAGCAGATTATGATGGTAGCTGCCATAGTTCGACCCCCATATGCCTCCGAACCCATGCGCGCCCTTGACGTGGTTGGAATTATACAGGCTCTCCGCAACCAGACACCATTGCACGGTCACATTCTCGCAATGGTAAATGGACAGGGTTTCATCGACGCTCCAGCTTGCCGATACATGATCCAGGATGATGTTCTTCTGGTACCTGCTCGATACGGCATCGGCGTCAACACCCGTCTCATCTCCCAATCGCACCCGGATATACCGGATGATGACCTCACTCGCGTCGATCGAGAGAGGGTACTTCCTGAGGCAGATACCATCTCCCGGGGCGGTTTGGCCGGCTATGGTGATATAGGGCTGGGAAATCTTCAGTGTACTCGCCAGGGTAATCGTACCCGACACGCGGAACACAACGATCCGCGGCCCTGCGGTCACGCAGGCCTCGCGCAAACTGCCAGGTCCGGAGTCGTTCAGATTCGTCACCGCGATCACCTTGCCACCCCGCCCCCCGCGCGTCACCGAGCCGTATCCCTCGGCGCCTGGAAATGCCGGAACTTGCGGAGTATCCGCAGCCAATGCGTTCGGAATCAGGGTGAGAATACAGATGATAGCGCACAATGACCCACTCCGTTTTGTTGCAGTCATAGTTCCATCCTCTCCGATTCTCCCGTATACGGACCCACGGGTTTGCAGGTGTTCATGGTTTGACCTCAACAATCACACGCTGGTAGCGCGTCAATCGCGGTGTGCCGGCATCGGTCACCTCACAGATCACGTGGATGGTCTTCCCTGCACCGGCATCGCCGGGCACCGTGAACGAGGCATCCTGTTTCCCGGCGTCCCGGATTTCGATGCTACCGTCGTAGGATCCTGCTTCCGGGTACTGCCACCAATGAAAGGCCAATTCGTCCCCGTCCGGATCGGTGGTTCCCCTGGCGCTGAGTGACACCTTGTTTCCCGGGCGAACCTTCATGTCCAATGGATGGGCCAGTTTCACCACCGGCGGGTGATTGGCCTCTTCGTAAGATTTGACGCACCAGTCGGCTCGTGCCGCAAAATCGTTTTGGATTACATCAATCCAGCGCCACTGGGGCTTGAGATACGCGGTGAGTTCCGGGTCATTCGGGATTTTCTTCTTGAGGCGGGTACGTCCCCAAGCCGAACTCGTATACCATCTGCCTTCGGGATATTGGTAGCCCGGCTCCAACACGGGATCGAGCCAGGTGTTGTCGCGGACCCGCACGAAGCGGCCGCCCCAGCCGCCCCAGGCGGGCGACTCGGAGCTGCGCAAGCCGTTCGGGATGACGTGCAAGAACGCCGGCGAATCGCCCTCGGACCGGAAACGCCCATCCTCGTGCGCTTTGTACAACGTGAGCAGAGGACCGCGGTCTTGCAGGATGTTCTGCTTCATCCAGGCCGCGGAAAAGTAACGCTGCTCTTCCTGGGGTATGACTCTCCTCTGATTGTCGTACGCGATGGCGAGGAACTGGTCGGAAATGATGGTCGGGATCCCAAACCTGCCCCAGCGCGGACGGATGTAGCTCTGATAGGTGTTGTCCTGCTCCCAGATGAAATAGAAGTGGATCTTCTTCGCGACTTCCGCCATTCTGTCCGGATGCTCTTCTTCGATGGTTTTCAGCGCCCGGGCGATGGTGTTGGGTCCGCCCCAAGCCTGGAGCCACACGGGACGGCTATCGGATTTGTCCAGTAGCACCTCGACGATAAGCTGCGATCCTGCCGTCACTTCCTCCATTTCCCCTTCCGCCTTGACGTTCCCCAGGACCGTTCTGGCCCGCAGGTACTCAGGGGTCGGATACGCCGGATCATGCTTCACCAGATTCGGATAGACCTTGGCGTAGGCATCCAGGTACGGCTGCGTCCAGTCATCGCCGGCCCATTTATGTCCTTGCCAGTGGTATTGTGAGCTCGAGGTGATGATCCCTTCGATGTCCCATTCGTTGGCATAGAGCAGGAACCGGACCATCGAGCACTCGTCGTCAATCTCCCCGTCGGTCGTGGCGATAACGCGCGGTCTGGCCTGGGCCCCGGCCTTCTGGACAGGCATTTCGCCGGCGAACCCCTGAGCAGCCGCAAGGCAACAGACTCCCAGGAGCAGCAACAATAGCCTATTCATCGGCAATCCCTTCAGAAGGTCACAACAGATGTAAGCTTCACACCATGCCCGAGGCATGAAGCCGGGCCTGCATTCTCAATGAATGCAGGCCCGCCAAAGGAGGACTAAAGAGCCACTTCAGAACGGCTTGTGCACCGGGTCGCGGCGGCCGGCCAGCCACAGAAGCTCCGCCTCAGATACGGCTCTGTCGTAGATGCGAACATCGTCCATCTTGCCCGTCAGCTCGCGCTGGATATCGTTATTGTTGTTCCACGCGCCGATGCAGCCGTTGCCGAGGTACATGACCAGAGGCGTGGTGAAGCCGCGCGAGTCCTCCCGCTGTCCGTTCAGGTAGATGACGGCTTCCTTGTCCGAGACAGTCAGTGCGAGATGAACCCATTCGTCCGGCCCGAAGATGGTCTTGCCATTCATGTCGCCGCCGGCAAGGGCGTTGATTCCCGCATTGGCGTGACCATCAACGATCTTGCAGTGGATTCCACCTGTACCCCAATTGTTGCTGTTGATCCCGCCGATAAACCCGGCCGTCGCCGGCTCCCGGACCGAGTACATCCACATGGAGTAGGTGCACTGGTTGAACGTCGCGTTCGGACCCCCGAGTCTCGGGATCGAGACCGCATCGTCAATGCCATCCAGGACCAGGAAACTGTCGGCAGCCTGAGCATTGCCGAGGAATGTCCCATTGTGGCCCTTGCCGGAGCTGTCGGTCGCGCCGTTGTCGAACAGATACTCCGCCAGCAGGCCGTTCTTACCCGGATCCACCGGCACAATGACCTCGGGCGTCTTCGGATACAGACGGATGTCGTCGACGTAAATCACACCCGCCGCGCCGGCGCCCTCAATGCCAATCGTCAGCTTCGTGACGTTCTTCAGGCTCCCACTGACGGCGGACAGATCGATATTCCACGGCTGCCACTGCTTTCTCTTGATGTCCGCCGCATCACCGCTGTTGGGCACCTTGGTGTTGTTGATCTTGAGGCACAACTGACCGGTGTTGTCCGGATCGCCGTAGAACCACAGCGACAGACTCTTGATGCCGCTGGCGGTCCAATCCTGGGCGGCCCCGAAGGTCCGAATCGCTTCCGAGGTCTTGCCGCCGGTATTGTCGTAAGTCAGCGGCATCGACTGGGCGCCCCCGTGAATGATGGTCCTCTCGGCAAAGGGGGCTTGGAGGTTGCCGACCTGCGCACCGTTGGTCGTCGTGCCATAGCCGTCGATCCAGGTCTCGTAGATGCGCGTGCCCTGGTTCTCCTGGTCGTTGTAGCTCTCGAAGTCATCTACCACGCCGTACGCCTTCGTGGCAAAGCTCCAGACCTCGCCTTCCCACTGGTCCGGCGTCGCGGCCTCGTTGACCTCGTTGACCTTCCAGTAGTAGACCTGCCCATAATCCATCACGTCCGGCGTGAAACGACTCGCGGTCACAACCTCGAGCGGCGCCGTGCCGTCGATCACCGCCTGCTCATCCGTACTGAGGTAGACCTCATGTATAACCGCCTGGCGTCCCGCTCGCCAACTGAGAACGCTGTCCGGCGCCACATCGTCGGCCCCGGCGGCCGGCTGCGGCGCCCGGGCCCGGACCGGGAGGTACGAGAACCGCACCTCGCTCAAGCCCGTCTGGGGAACGAAGCCGCTCCAGTTGCTGTTGATCGTCAGCCGCACGAACTTCGCCAGCACCCCAGCCAGATCGACGGCCATGCCGGCATAGGCATCGATCCCATCGGCCCGGGCGATCTCCACGTCGCCCAGCGTGCTCCACTCGGCCCCGTCCAGAGAGTACTCGATCGTGACATTTCTGGCCCCGAAGCCGATGAAAGGCTCGATCTTCTGATTCGAATTCCATACCGTCATCCCGTCGAGCTTGTAGACTTCGTCGAACTCGAACCGGATCCAGGCCGGCAGCTTCGTGCCCAGGCCGCTGAGCCACATATCCGTGTCCAAGGTCGAGTGCTGACCGTCCGTCAGGCCCGCGCCATTGACGGTCTTCTCCGGCCCCATGCCATTGGCGGCGGAGCTTGCCGTGGCGTTCAGGCTCGCGACCGGGTAGGAAACAGGCTCGGTCGTGAAGCTCCAGACCTGTCCCCTGTCCCACCCACTCACGGCGTTAGCTTCGTCAATTCGCCAGTAGTAGGTGGTCCCAAAATCCAGGGCAAACGGGAGATCCGCCGTGTCAAACACAGGATCGCTCGTGATCGCCCGGCTCACCTCGACAAGCCCCTCGTTTACGTCGTCAAAGCTCGTGCTGAAGTACACCTGATGCCCATTGCCGGCGGGGGCGTACTCGCCGGCCATCCAACTGAGAACTACGTCCAGCGGTACATCGGTTGCTTCATCCGACGGATCGGGGGCCGTCGCCTGTGCCCGACTGGCCTGGATAGCCACCGCGCTGGTGATACGGATCTCGTCTACGGCGAGCCAGCCCCAGCCTCCGGCAAAGGCGTCCACGACTTCGATGCGCACCTTCTGGCTGGCATAGGCAGAGAGATTGAGGGTGTCTTGCCGCAACGTTCCTTGGCCGTTCGTAAGGACACTGGCCAGAAGGGAACCATCGACCGCGGAAATCACGGCGATGCCGGAGGAACCGTCGGTATACCCCGCCAGCGGATTGGAATCCAGGGCCGGCGCGTGCGTACCCGAGCCCCCGCCGTGCACCCAAACGGTCAGAACGGCACCTTCACCCAACACCACCAGCGGCGACTTGGCGATCTGGTCGTTGGCCGCCGTGTGGACGTTGTCGCCCCACCCCGTGAGATTGTAGGTATTGAGATAGCTCTCTTGGCCACGCCCGTTTGTGGGAAACCCAAAGGGATGATTCGTGCCGGCGCGATTGTATTGCATGGTCCCATCGGCTCCGGCTTTGTCACCTTCCTGGACGGCGGGTTTTGTGCCATCGAATTGATCCGGACGTCCGACACACCAGGCGACGCCGGCGCCCGGCAGGCCCTTCGGCCCGCCCACGCCCGTAATCGCTTCGTCACCGGCTACAGCGGGGTCATCAGGGGCGGGAGTGGCGGGATTGACGCACGTCAACTCGAAGCCATGGTCGTTGCCGTTCTCAAAATCCCAGATGACGTCTCCTCCACATGCTGCCGCCGCCCACGCCAATGTTACGGCCATTGCCCCCAAGACCCAGGAAGCGCCCTTGGACATACTGTTCCGCATCATTAGGAGTCCTCCTTCGAAAAACCTGCATTACCCCCATCCCAACGTTGTCCCGCGATGCCACTCGTCGGCAAAGACCGGCGACGATGGCAGCGGATGTGAAATACACTTCCCATGCGTTGGACTGCGCCCGGGTCTCCATGGAACCATCACCTCACAGATCATTACAGCCACAAGCCAACCACCCAACTCGCCCATATCCCCCATTCCGCAATCCGTTTCTCTGAGATCACGGTCAGGAAGCTAAGGCGCGTCAAATGGCAGATCCTTCTTGGGCCAGGCCAAGCGGAAACCCTCGTCCAAATCCTCGACCCGCCGCAACAGGTCCACGTGGCCGTCCACAAAGACGAGATTGGCGCCGCCCTGATCTCGGTCGCCCGGCGCGTTGTGGAAGGTCGCGTAGTTATCGATCAGTCGCCTCCGATTGCCAACGGTGAAGTGCGTGTCGTTGAACGGATACGCACTGTAGCCCTCGATGGTCCAGGGATTCTCCTCCGTGAACACGATCACCCTTGACGGATTGTAGACCTCCGTCTCTTTGGAGACGCCCTTGACACCAGACCCCAGCCAATTGGACCAGATCTCGCCGCCCTTGCCGACGTAGGAATTCATGACATAGCTGACGGCGGTGTCCTGCCAATTCGTGCCCTTGGCCCATGCATTGAACCTCGGGCACAGGTGCACATCCGATGCCTTGAGGTACGGCCAGAATACCCCGTCCGGCTCTTCCCCCTTTTTGGCGTAGTCGCTGCTCTTGGACTTGAGCCATTTCGACGCATCGGGAAACTTCTGCTGGCTCTCGTCGAGATACATTCTCAGGCCCATCCCGTACTGCTTGAGGTTGGATCGACACCCGATGGTGCGCGCCTGCTCCCGAGCCCTGCTCAGGGCCGGCATGAGGATGGCCATCAACAGGGCGATGATTGAAATGACAACCAGCAGTTCGATGAGTGTGAATCCCGAATTGCGTCGCATAGTTCTTACCCTCGTACCTTTAGGAAATGCCAGCATTTGGTCACCGCCCTCGGCCAAGGCAGATGCTGCTGGCTCCCTGTGGCAGCGTCATCACATCCTAATTTTCGCACAACGGTTCCTGCATAACTACCGGCAGAAAGAGAATTTCTTGCGGGATCCTAAGGTCCAGGTTATAGCCTGAAGGAGGCGGAATCGGGCAACTGCCAATGGCGGAACTAGCCGGTCACCACCGCGTGTCGGAGCTGGCTGTTTCCGCCTAGTGGCGGAGAAAAGTTGCCGCGTTGTCATGCGCGGCAATCGCGCAAGGTCATTCTGCTGCTGTTCGACAGCGGCTCTTTGCATGCTACTTCAACTTATGCAATCTGCGGTATTCGCGCGGCGTGCAACCAAAGGACTGCAGGAATGCCTCATTGAAACGGCTGAGCGAGCCGAAGCCCGAACTGAACGCGATGTTAGCGATCAAATCCGTGGTAGTTACAAGCAGTCGTTGCGCGTGCGACAACCGATACTGAGTAACGTACTTTATCAGCGTGGTGCCGAAAGTCCGCTGGAACAGCGTCATCGCGTAGTTGGGGTGTAAATCCACATGCCGACCGATCATCTCAGCGGTCAAGGGCTGCGTGCAGTTCTGAGCAATGAAACAGGCCATCTGTTCCGCCCGGCTCAGGTCCCACTGGTCCAAAACAGCCGGCGATTCCCGCCGTGAGTGCGGCGGTTCTTCCGTCGCGACGCTCAGCGCCAACCGCCGCAAGCGGGCTTCGATCTCCAGCAGGCTCGCTTGGCGGTGTTCTTCCGAGCCACTCTGTATGTCCTCGATCCATAGTTCAAAGTTCGCCCCATCCGAAGCCAAATGGCCCTCGTCCGGTTCGACTATGATTCCTCCGTGCAAGATCGATTGTGTGAAATGGTCCGGTAGTTGCCACTGGAGGAACCACGCCAAGGGAATCGTCAGCACGAAATATTCGGTCAAGCCTTTGAAGTCGATAACCTGATGCGGGACGCAAGCCCAGAACGCAGACAACCGTCCCGCAGGGACGGCCACCTTCCTCCCGCCCATAAGGTAGACCACCCTTCCCCCCTCCAATAAGTTAAGCTCAATTTCATTGTGGCGGTCACAACGCGGCATCGTCGTCGCCGTCCAGCGCGTACAACTGAATCCATACGGCGAGAACTCGGGCCTGGTTGGATCGAAGCGAGCCATAACCTTAGTATCCAGTAAGAGACTGTCAATTTCAAGCGGTGCTTCAGGAATCATTGTGAAAGAATGAAGAACACAAGGTTGTTGCAGCGGTTCCTTGTGGCAAGCATTCAGGCCGCCGCGAAAGCAACGCCGGTCGAAACAGAGCCCGCGGACCAATGATCCTAGACCCATTCAGAGACTGGCAACTGATTGATTGCCTGCCGTAGCACCGGATCAACATTGGTATACACGTCGTTCGTCAACTGCGGACTGGAGTGTTCGAGCAACCGTTGCGTTACGGCGGTCGATACGCCTCTCTGCGCCAGCAGGGAAGCAAATGTCTTGCGCAGATCATGGGACTTCAGATCAGGCAAACTGACAGCCCTCCGGACCTTCTCCTATTTCTTGGGGCTGAATCTGTCCGTGAAGATCTTCTCCCGCCCATCTGGGAATGTGGTGACATAGTTGGATAATGCCGTCACGATTTGCTCTGGAATGGGACGCTCCGCCATAGCCTTCCCGGCCTTGCGGTTATGGGTTGCGATGGTGTTCCGGTCAAAGTGAATGTCGCCCACGCGAATTGCTTCGATATCACCGCGTCGAAGACCTGTTGTCACTGCCAGCAGCACTCTCAGCCGCAAGGCTGGATACTTCGAAGCTGCGGTGAGTAGATCCCGCACCTGCTGTGGCGAGAGCGCCACCACAGGCTTCTGAGCCACCCTAACCTTTTTGACTTCCAAGCCCGAAGCCATGAAACGATTCCGGCTCGCCCAGGAAAGAAATGCACTGAGGTTGCGAATGTCCTTGTTCAAAGTACTCTTTTCGACTTCTTGCCCCCGATCCAGGACGAACTGGTCAAGCACGTTCTGTGTGACCGATCTCGATGAATGGGGCTCAGCCAGGCGATTGAAATGCCCCAACGTCAACCTGGCTTCGTAGATGGACGCTTCTTGAAGTCCCTCGACCTGCTTGAAACGCCGGTACTCCTCAGTCATCTGCGGCCAATCGAGGTCAACAATGCTGGTGAAAACATCTGCGTTGAATTGTGTGTACTTGATGTGGCGAAAAAGTGCTCGGCGAGACTCTTGCTCGGCAACGCCTTGGCTTTCCGTTTGCCTCCTTCATACCATCCGGTCCACCATCCCTTGATGCCCTTGCGCTTGTACACCCATGGCTTTCTCATGGTGTCCATTATATCGTCGGCGTTTTGGGCCCCAAAGGCCATCTGAGCCGCTGTGTCGCGGTCCGGATGGTGACAAAACAGAGACACGGGTGGGCAGGGCAAGAGGCTACGCACCATAACCGCAGCTTGAAAAGAGACTTACGGACGTTGACCCTCACGGCGCAAAGTTCAACCAGTACTATGCCCCAAGTTGCGCACTAGGAAATGTCCAACCATGTCAGTAGCTCGACCGGCGTGGGACCCGTTTTCCCGGTGGCATCGATTACCTTCTGGCAGATTCCCACAGCGAAGGGCGAGGTCGCCAGCATCACGATTCTGTCGAAGCCCGCATGCCTGATCTTGTCGATGTTCTCCTTCACGTCGGACTTGCCTGTCTCGATCTCTACGGCCACCTTCTCGCCGGGTCGGGTCGCCAGGATATCGATGGCGCCGTTGCCTTTGACCGGGTGCTCGTAGGCCACCTCGTAACCTTTGGCCTCGAACCAGTGGGCAGTCTGGCGGACCCAGAACCGATGCTCCAAGCTCTCGCGAGGCTTGGGGCCTGGGTCAATGCCCAGGGTCGAACAGAGCGCCCGGCCGGCGTCCGTTAGCTCGTACAGGACGACTTGGCCGCAGCGGGTGGCGATGACGACCCGTTCGATGGCGCCGGCGGCGGCGAGGGATTCGCGGACGGCGTTGCCGCGGCGGCGGGAGAGGTTCAGCCGCTGGTAGCGGGTCACGGTGGTCGAGAGCGGATGGGCCGCTACATCAAAGAGGAAGCGGATATCTTCCCGCGATAGATGCTTGTCGGGTGGCTCTGGATCGCAATCGCAAGGCTCTTCTTCTCTTGTCGATTGCCTGGGGGATGGTGGGCGGGTGTCTTTTGTTTCTGTATGGAGGTGATTCCGGTAGTTTTGATCTGTCTTATCCGGCGGTGGAATCGGTGGAACTGCCGGCGGTTGGTTCTGCGGAGGCCTATTCGGCCTGGAATCGCTGGGACAACCGCACCATCGGGCTTGGATCTGGGCATCCGAGACACAGCCTTCCCGCACCGAGCACAGGGGTACTTTGACCAGGAAGGGCTCCGGATGCTCGTCCGCCAAGCGGACCACGGCGGTACCGATGGCCAGCGTATTGAGGGTCTCCGTCTGTTCATCCGAGAGGTTCATGGCCCCCGCCATCGTCTGGACATCGGAGCGAAGCTTCTGACTCAAGGCGAGCGTGGCATAGGAATTCGCGAAGGCCACCTTGCTCAGAAGAGAGGCCGATTGGTCCACGAACACGTAACCCAGCCCGTACTGGCGGACCATGCGAATGGAGGTTTCCAAGACCGATTCCTTGGACTCGGTGGACTTCTTCAGCAGCAGATTATGCGCCTCCTCCAGGATGATCACGTTGGTCAATCGCTTCTGCGGGCCTACCGCCAAGCGATGGCGGTACAGGTACAAAGTCAAAGCTTCCGAGAACATCACCTTGTCCGAGGAACTCGATAATCCATCCATTTCCAGGACGACATTGTGGTCCAGCAACTCGGCCACATGGCTATTGTCCTTGGTGTTGAGCACCGCTCCGAACTCGCCGTAGGTCATCGCCAGGAGGATCCTCTCGGCCGAGACCTGCCACAGGGCCGCCCTGCCCTTGAGCTTGGCGGTGCGCAGCCATGCCAGCAGATCCTGGATCGTGGGCCAGGCCCTTTGTGTCTGGTCGAAGACGCCGAACTGCGAGTACAGATGGTCCAATCCCGCGACAAGAAGGCTGATCACTCCCTCGCCTCCGAGGTACACCGAGGCCATGACATCGATGATCAGCTTGATCCACAGGTGTGGCTCACAGCCTGCCGGCGGGATCAGAGGATTGAAGCGAAACGGTACCACATCCCGGCCGATCGTATAGACCCGCAGGTCCTTGTGACGGCTCCTTAGGTCCCGGTAGCCTCTCTTCCAGTCCAAAGCGAGGACCTTGATCCCGGAGGAGATGATCCCCTCCATCAAGACGAACGTCAGGTTCGTCTTGCCCGCCCCGCTCCTGCCGGCGATCAGAATGTGCTCTTTCAGACGGGAGCTTTTCAAATAGAATGGGTACAGTTCCCGGCCGCCGTAGGACACGTTGCCCAGCCGGATCTCGCCGCGGAGGGCGAATTCCTTCGCGGGCGGCGGGAAGGGCGAGCGGTCGGGCTCGTAGCTCTTGCCCAGGTGCTTGGCCGCCAGGAGTTCGAGCGTCTGCTCGATGTCGGCCTTGCCCTTCATGTCCGATTCCGCCAGCATCGAGTTATGGGTATAGCACTTGCCCAGCTCGATCAGCCCTCGACGCTGTCCGAGCGGCAAAGACCCAGCTTCTTTTTCAGGTACTGTACCTCCATCGTCAACCGCCCGATCTGCTGATACAGCCGAGCCTCCGTCTCCACGTCCCGATCCGCCGACGCCCGCCGACCGTCCGACAGAACCTCCGGCAGACCCTTCAACCCCTCCGCCTTCCACTTGGCCACCTGCGAGGGATGGACCCCGTAGGATCCCGCGATCTCGTTCACCGTCCGTTGACCGCCCATCGCCTCGACCACAACCCGCGTCTTGAGAGTCCCGTCATGCCGCCTACGCTGTGCCATGGAAACCTCCTGTCAGACCCCACCATACCACAGCAACCCTACCTGATCCACCGGTCCAAAAAAGCGGGAGTATTATAATGGCCGCCACACCGGCAATCGGAACTGCCGAAGTCCGGCACCGCCAACTCATACAACTTGGCGAGTTCGGCCGCCAATTCGCACTCGGCCACGTACCCGTCTGGGATGAGCAGGGCCCCCAGCAGCCGGGCATGAACGGACAGGCAGTCGATGTGCCAGCGGAGCGGTTTGTCGGCCCGACCGTGGCGTTCCAGCCTCGCGGCGAGACTTCTCTTGGCACTCCCCACGTACAAGTACAGGCCGGGCTCGAAGGTAAACCAGCCCAGGCATCCGACGCGAACGCGTCGACGTTGGGGCAGATGGAATACTGCG
>Ga0068713_1003658_pt1 | contig 13019 bp, 9 predicted proteins | sample MTBAKSrepl2MetaG_FD_62223 | JGI IMG/M metagenome (GOLD analysis project Ga0068713, IMG submission 62223) | Enrichment culture microbial communities om Arthur Kill intertidal strait, New Jersey, USA, that are MTBE-degrading - MTBE-AKS2 (Arthur... | ecosystem: Environmental > Aquatic > Marine >...
TATTAATACCTGGCTTTCAGCGTTTGCGGAGAGGTCAATAATCCAAAGGAATTTCCCCCAGGGAGCATCATAATATTCCCCGGCTGGTAAGGGCTCGGGATTTTCATTGACACGGATTTTGGCCGATTCACCTAACCAACCCAATTGATCATGAAACCATGTGCCCTGATCATTCTTTACACCAGAGAATGCGATATATCTTTCAGAGCTGGTACTGGTTTCCACAGCATAAGGATTATTGTTATCGTAAATCCAAACTTGATATTGCTCCTCATCCAATTGTTCAATCGCATAGGGCGTGATTGCGTGTCCTGCCCGATTTCCATCCTCATCTTCATGATATATTCCCAAATTCAATGGATGTGACGAGGCATACATTTTGTTCAGGATATCTGTCAGGTTGTCATCCAGTCGGGATTGGTTTCTTAAACTGTTAATTGGTTCTACACTTTGTATCACCTGACTGATATCAATATTCCCCCAAACTTTTTCGGATGGATCTAAATACCAGGTTTCATCTGAGCCTAATCTGGAAGAATCATCTGCTCCGGAGTAAAAATTTGCGCTGGTAACTGCCATTCCATAGCAGTGCCCTCCCAGCATTCCAAGATTTTTTTCACCTTGCCAGAGGAGTGCGCTCATTTTTGGAATACAAGTATCACCGATTACTTGATTACACACTTCTTCATCTCCAAAAAGTTGACGCACGTCTTCAATGTCCAGGACACCAAGTTTTGAAGGATTCTCAAATTTGTAACCACCGGGATATGGACGGAAACCGGTATCATATAAGGAAGGTATATTTGAAAAATCGGATAAAAGCCCGGCGCTGTTTCTTGTACGGGCGACAAAATACAACCTTTTTCCCACTGGCAGGCCGGTTATGGTGATCTTATCCTTGCTGCCAACTGAACCCGGTTTGGGTTCCCCCGGCAGGTCGGTGGCACTGTTCCACCAGGCTTCCTCGCCACCCGCTTCGCTGACCGATTGATCGTGGTACTTGACAACATAAGTCGTGTAAGTACTTAAACCAGGCACGTTATAATCAGGGGCTGTCCAGTTTAGTTCAATATTCCCATACGTTTTATAGGGTTCAAATAGTATTTCAAGATATTCTACTTTGGGCGGAAGCAGCTGTTGGGTTTTGGCCCAATCCGGATCTTTCGCGTTCAGGAAGGAGATCACTACCGGATTACCGGAATATAGATGATTGTAGCCAATGTCCAGATGGGTCAGGGTGTTCAGGTTGACAAGGGTTGCAGGAACTTCTCCCCTAAGCTCATTGTGCTGCATTTTAAGTGTCTCGATCTTTGTGTAATTCCCAATCGATGCGGGGATTTCTCCGTTGAGCTGGTTGTTGCTTAAATCCAGGATTTCCAGTTCGGTGATGTTCCCCAGGCTGTCCGGGATGGACCCGGTTAATTGGTTGTCGTTGAGGTACAACCAGAGGGTGTCAATTGGTAAATTTCCAAGCGTGGTGGGGATGGTACCGGTCAGGTTGTTATGGCTGAGGTCGAGGATCTGGAAAAAGGCGCCGAAGTTTCCAAGCGAGGCCGGGATTTCGCCGCTTAGCTGGTTATCGCTCAGGTAAATCCAGCGGACAATTGGCAGGTCCCCCAGTTCTTCCGGAATGCTGCCTGTTAAATCATTTCCATAAAGATAAAAAGCGAAAAGCTCTGTCATGCTTCCGAGCTGCGGGGGGATTTCGCCGGTGAGATGGTTGTTGTATAAACCGAGGTAGCCTAATTCGGTCAGGCCGGCCAGCTGCGGAGGAATGGGGCCAGATAAATAGTTATTCATCAGGGTCAGGTGGCTGACATGCCCATTTGCACAGGAGATTCCATACCACTCACAAGGGGTATTGCTTTGAAGCCAATCCGTATTATCCCGCCAGTTTGGGCCATTGGTACCATTGTACAGGGTCACCAGCGCTTCACATTCACTTTGGGGTATCCCGGATACATTGGCACAGGTAGTAAAGGGTAATTCCTGCTGTGTGGCTGCCCAATCCGGGTCTTTCTCGTTGAGGAAGGCGATCACTGTTGGGTTGCTGGAGGTGAGGTAATTGTAACCAATGTCTAAAGATGTTAAATTTACTAAATTTACAATTTCTAAAGGGATCTCTCCGCTTAGCATATTGCTGTGCAGATACAAATTTTGTAGGGAAGTCAGGTTCCCCAACGCTGGAGGAATAGAATCTCCGATTTGGTTACCGTGGAGACTTAAGATTATGAGTTTAGAGAGATTACCCAACTCTGGGGGGATAGGGCCACTGAGATGGTTGTAATTGAAATATAAATATTTTAAGTTTGAGAGATTTCCTAATTCTGGGGGGACAGAACCACTGATTTGATTGCCCCAGATATCTAAATGAATAAGGTTTGAGAGATTGCCCAACGCTGGAGGGATAGAACCACTGAGCTGGTTAAGATTTAGAGACAAAAATTCTAAATTTGAGAGATTTCCTAATTGTGGGGGAATTGAGCCGCTGATTTGGTTTTCCGAGAGAGATAAATTTACAAGGTTTGAAAGATTACCCAACTCAGGGGGGATGGAACTGCTGAGTTGGTTTCTATAGAGATATAAAGTGCGAAGGTTTGAGAGATTACCCAACTCTGAGGGGATAGAACCGTTGATTTGGTTGTTGGCGAGATCTAAAGATATAACATGTCCTGCATCACAGGTCACGCCGTACCAGCCGCAGGGATTGTCTGTCTGAAGCCAGTTGGTACTGGTAAACCAGTTAACGCCGTTTGTGTTGTTATACAGCGTTACCAGGGCTTCACATTCGCTTTGGGGCATACCCGAAACATTGGCACAGGTGGTAAAGGGCAATTTCTGCTGTGTGGCTGCCCAATCCGGGTCTTTCGCGTTCAGGAAGTCGATCACTGTTGGGTTGCTGGAGGTGAGGTAATTGTATCCAATATCTAAAGATGATAAATTTGTCAGATATGTAATTTCAAGGGGTACTTCACTGCTTAATTGATTGTGATGAAGATTGAGGTGTTGCAAATTTGTCAGGTTTCCGATTTCCGGAGGAATATTCCCAGAGAGCTGATTCCGCCCCAAGTTTAAATACCATAGATTCGATAAAGTCCCCAAAACCGGGTTGAAGTCACCGGAAATCGCATTGTCATACAAATAAAGGTATTCCAAATTGGTTAAATTATCGATCTGGTCTGGTATAGAGCCATTAATCTGGGAGCCTGAAATACTTAACCATCTCAACTGTGTCAATTGGCCAATTTTCGGAGAAATTTGCCCGGACAAAGAAGAATTTCCAAGATAAAGCTGTTCCAAATTCAACAGGTTATACAGCGTCTCCGGAATCTCTCCGCTGAACTCATTATTTACAAGACCGAGATAATATAGCTGGCTCAGATTGCCAATCCAGGTGGGGATGGTGCCATCCAGTGAATTCGTGCTGAGAGATAAATATTCAAGCGATGTAAGATTTTGAAGTTCGTTGGGGATGTTGCCCGAAAAATGGTTAACACGAAGATTAAGATAATGCAGGTGGCTCAAATTGCCAATCCAGGCAGGAATGCTGCCATCCAGTACGTTACCGTTCAGTGAAAATCTTTCAAGCTGAGTAAGGTTTTGTAGTTCGGCCGGGATATTTCCAGAAAGTTGATTGTCGTTCAAGAATAAATCTGTGAGATTGGATAAACCTCCTAACCCCGCCGGAATGCTGCCAGTAAATGCGTTTAATTGAAGTTGAAGGTTCAGCAAGTTGCTCAGGTTTCCCAGCTCTCCGGGAATCTCTCCGGATAAGTTGTTTCCTCCAAGACACAAATTGATCAAATTGGGCAGACTGCCAAGTTCATTGGGAATGGTTCCGGTTAATTGATTATCCCAGAGCCAGAGAGATTCCAGTTTATTTAAAGAGCCAAACCAGGCTGGTATCTGGCCGGTTAATTGGTTTTCTGCCAGGGAAATACTGGCCAGCTCTGATAAATATCGAAAATTGTCGGGGATCGCTCCGGTGAACTGATTATGACCAAGATGAAGGTTGTATAGATTGCTGAGGTTTCCCAGCTCGGAGGGAATTGTACCAGTGAGCTGATTTTCGGATAAATCCAGGACAGCCAAATAGGTTAAATCCTCCAGGGTGGTTGGAATCGCTCCGCTGAGGTTATTGTCCCAAAAGTTAATTTCTGTCACATGTCCTGCGTCGCAGGTCACGCCATACCAATCGCATGGGGAATCCGTCTGGAGCCAGTTGGTATTGGTAAACCAATTATTGCCGCCCGTGCTGTTATACAGCGCCGCCAGCGCATTGCATTCACTCACCGGGATCTGCGTCACATCGCCACAGGAAGTGAAGGCACCCGCAGCGATCACCTTCTCATCTTCAAGGATATTGTCTGCGGCTATTGGGAGATGTTCCTGCTGCGTGGATGAATATGGAGATGGATAATAAGGAAGCGCTGTGGGCAAGAATGGAGGATCGCCTGGGGGCGTCTGCAATTGCGCGGGGTTGGCGGCTGCTTTGGAGGGCTGGAGAATATTGAAAGAAAAGATAGTGAGAAGCAAAAATGAAAACAAACGCTTTTTATTTGAGAAATTCATGCATTCCCCCTTTCGTGAGCCGCAGCGTGTGGGTTGATTTTTCCAGTTTACCAGATTGAGGATCGTTGTACAACAGGTTTCTGGCCGCCAAAACAATAAATCCATCCTGGGTCGCTTGCGAGCGGAGCGGCCTCATCTCTATTGAAATGAGGGGGAGAAAGAAATAAATTTTTTGATTGCGATCCCGAGGCAAGTTCAAATGATTTGGGATGTACAGTAATCTGAAGTTGACCGGCCTGACAAAGCATGCAATGCAGAACCGCAAAGGTTTTGGGAAAGAAGTACCAGCGCCAGCCGGTTGCCGCGCTGCGGGAAAAGCGGCTGGCGACACGCCACGGCACAAAAGGGGATGGAGAAGGCCGCAGGGAAACCCTGATAAATAAATCCATTTTTGTGTGAATAACAGCTGATCTGATGTTAGAATTGTAAACATAAGGCAGGTTTGTTATGTTTTCGACACTTTTTGATGAGCTGTTCGTTATTAATAGTGTATACACATTGTGTGTACAGTTTCCTGAGGAAGCAGATGCCAGTTTTTGAAGACCAAGAACTAGTACTTCGTGCACGCCAGGGTAGTGGAATTGCTGCTGGTGAATTGTATGAGCGATACCATCAACAAATTTTTCGATACGTGTTTTACCGTACCGGGAATCAGGGCGTCGCTGAAGATATAACCTCTGAAGTTTTTTTGAAAATGGTGCAAAAAATTTCAGATTTTCAGACTAAGAATGGTAATTTTCAGGGCTGGTTATTTCGGATCGCTCATAACAGCATCATTGATTACTATAGAAAGACTCAGGTTCATCCAGAAGTTCCAATTAATGAGGATCTCACCAGGGATACAGAAAGTGTGCTTTCTGAGGTGTCGAAAAATATGACAGAAGAAACCTTGTTGCAGGGATTGCAAAAAATAAATGAGGATCAACGCAGCGTTATCATCCTGCGGTTTATTGGCGGTTTGCCTATCGCCCAGGTTGCCGGAACTCTTAACAAAAGCGAGGATGCGGTAAAGGGTTTGCAGAGACGTGGGCTGCTCGCGCTTAGAGAGGTGCTGGATCGTTGGGAGGTTTCCTATGACGCGTAAAGATGATCTTTTAGAGCAGCTCATCGCGGAAATTGAAAAGGGGCAGTCTCTGGACAGCGTCTCCTCAAATTCTTCCTCGGCGATAACGCCGGAGGAGGATGAAAGACAACTTTTGGAACTGGTTTGCGCTATTCGAAACCTGGACCAACCTCAAATGCGCTCCGAGACGGCCGATCTGCAAAAACGAGCCGTGATGAACGAACTTCAAAAAAGTATTCAACCCCGATCTGAGCAGAACAGAGTTTCTGGAAAATCCACTCCGGTGTCCGGCAGGGGATGGCGGTGGGTGTGGGCTGGCGCGTTTGCCGCTCTGGCGTTGTTCGCCGTTTTAGTTGGCAGCGCTGGAATCTGGCTGGCTGGACCGCGGGACGCGCACCGCGCGACAGTGGTGGATGTGACCGGTATAGTGGAGGTCGCTTCTTCCCGGGCTGGCGCGGAATGGGTTTTACTGGAAGATGGAGATGTGATCAAAGCGGGTGATCATGTCCGCACATCCGCCGACTCGGGCGCCGCGCTGGTGTTCTTTGAAGGCAGCAGGACTGTCCTGGGCGAAGAGGTGGATCTGATCTTATCCACCCTGGATGGCGGGTGGAATAAATCGCTGAAGGTTTCGTTTAACCAGCTGGCCGGCGAAACGCAGCACAGTGTTATCCCGCTGCGGGGGCAAAAAAGCTTCTTTGGCGTGGTAACACCTTTTGGCCAGGTGAATGTCCACGGCACCCTGTTTGGTGTCAATGTGGACCAGGATAAACAGGCCATGGTCTCGGTGGATACCGGTAAAGTGCAGGTTGTTCAGGACAGCGCGGAAGTTTACCTGACTTCCGGGCAGGCCACAACCGTACGGAAAGGCCAGGCGCTGGAAAAACCGGCCTACCAGTTCTCTGTTCAGGGTCGATTAACTTCGATGGAAGAACAATGGACAGTGGCCGGCGTGCCGTTCACCGTTGCCTCAGACACATTGGTCTTGCAGAATTTCCAATTGGGCGACCCGGTTCTTGCCAGGGGGCGCATCCTGGAGGATGGCACTTACCTCGCTGACCGGATTGACATACCGAAGAACAAACACGAGAAGGCAAAACTGACCGGAGAAGTGACGGCTGTTGGAAGCGATTATTGGGTCATCGGAAACACCACGATCTGGTTTGGCGAGGAGACGGAATTTGAAGGCGCTCCTGGCATTGGAGATGTGGTATCAGTAAACTTTGTTGTCATGGGAGACCAGCGCTGGGTGGCCAAAGAAATAGAGCTGTTGAATGAAGATGGCAAAGGTAAAGCGGACGATACAGAAACCCCAGAAGGGACTGATACCGCGACACCTGAAGAGACAATTACGCTGACACCTTCCGTGGAAGAAACCGAGACTCTCCCGCCTTCCGAAACACCAGACCCGACTGAAGAAGCATTTGAGCAATATTGCACCGGGAACACGGATCACCATCCAGATGGGGTCAAGCTGTCTGAAAAACACCATGTTCCTTACGATGAGATCATGGGCTGGTTCTGCCAGAAGAATGGTTTTGGTGAAATTGATCTGGTGTACAGCCTGAGCCTGGAAACAGGTGTATCTGTGGAAGAAATCTTTGCCATGCGCCAAGCCGGAATGGGATGGGGAGAGATTAAAGCCCTCCTGCAGCCCAAACCCACAAAAGAACCAAAAGAAAAGCCCACAAAAATTCCAGAACTGCCTGCACCAACACAACCGCCTGCACCAACACAACCGAATTCACCAGCGGTACCGGCGGTTCCAGGTGGGCCAGGAGAAACAGCGGTACCCGCTGTGCCGGCATCACCGGTCAAGCCAACCAAGAAGCCAAAATAATCCAAGCTACCCCACTTTATTCGGGGGGGGAGGTTTTTGGAAGCAGGTCTTTTAGATGAAGACCTGCTTTCATTTTAATTTGATCCTGCGGAAAGACCTGATGTGAGTCTGATCCGGTCCGAACAACGCTTTTCTGTTGAGAACAGTGCACGGGGCGGTGAGCGAACAGGATTCCGGTCGATGAAAGGTGAAGAAGTCGCCACGCGTGGCGCGCGATAAGATTTGATATTGCATTGAATCACAGTTGATTCTTGAATATTCCAGCGCGCGACCTCAATTGGTTATATTGCCCGTTGACAGGCGAAGCGAAAGGGAATATATATAGGTAATGATGAGCCGTGAGAATCCTTGTTTGAAATGCGGGGCATGTTGCGCTTTTTTCAGAGTTTCATTCTATTGGGGGGAGACAGACCTTAACCCTGAAGGCAGTGTGCCGTATCAATTTACTGAGCAATTGACGAGTTTCCGGCAATGTATGAAGGGAACCAATCAGAAGAAGCCGTATTGCGCCGCGCTGGAAGGAGTAATTGGCAAATCGGTGCGCTGCGCGATTTACGTGAACCGGCCTTCGCCTTGCCGTGAATTTGGCATGGTCATGGAGAATGGAGCGGCTCGATTGAACGCGGAGAACTTGAAGCGATGCAACCGGGCCAGAGCCGCCTGGGGGTTGGCGCCTTTTTCGCACCATGCTTTCCGGAATACAACCCCGGGTGTGCCCACCCGATTCCTGTTCAGTATTCACGCGCCGCACACCTCCCGGCTAACCGGCAGGTTGATCCACTCTGTGAGGGTCCCCCGGAGCGGCAGTCTTCATTTGCTCTCTATCCCGGACCGCGCCGGACAGAGACTCACGCAGCGCGCGCTATTCTAGAACCTTGTTGTTTAGTGTTATCAACCCGGCACCGCGCAATGTGCCGGGCGGCTGCAGCCTGAGGCAGTGAGGGGGATGCCGCCGCGCCGCCGGAAAAGTTCCCGGCAGGCCGCGATGGCACCGGCGGCTCTATCCTGCGTTCCGTTTCATCTCTGCAACTCTCGTTTTCCACAAATCCACAAATCCCAGACGAATTCCTTTTTTTGATCCGGATCACAATGCCCTGGCAGTTTTCTTGCAACTTAATACTGCAGACGTCAATCTACTTTGTTAAATAAGGATGGTCAAAATGAATATCAATTCTAAAATGAAAGAGGAAATCCGGATCAATGTTAAGAAGTTTCTTCCCCTGATCATTTCATTGTTTCTGGTTAGCGTGGCAGCTTTTCTGATCCTTTCGAGCTGCAAACCAAAAGATAAAGATGCGGAGACCAAAGTGGTGATCAGCGAAGATGGCGAAGTGATCAGTGAGCCGGAAGGCGATTACTCGCTGTGGCAATACCGGACGGTAGCCGCAAAATGCGGCATTGACCGGCAAAGCGGAGATGTCATCTGCACCCGGGTCAAGAATGGTGACGCTTCGCAAATCAACAATCTCCTCGCGGAGAACGGTAAAGAAGGTTGGGAGCTGGTGGACACGTTGACAGCCGGAGACGTGAGCACGTTTATTTTCAAACGGCCAAAATAAATTGACCTGTTATTCAATCCATCTGAAGCATCCATCCAATTGTTGTGTTGGAGGGTGCTTCAAGCTTTAAGCCATCGAGCCCGGATGGTTTATTTGAAAATCAGCGGGAGGTAAAAGATCCAGGGTTGGATGTGTAAGGTTGCCAGGCCGATCAGGGAACCAAGCACAATGCCGGCCAGTACATCCGACAGATAATGAACCCCCATCGTAACCCGCGCCAGGCTGACCAGAGGCGCCCAGATGAGGAGCAGCCAGCCAAACCAGGCGGGGCCCAACCCCAGCGCCAGAACAGCCAGCAGGGCGGCCCGGGAGGCATGGCCAGATGGAAAGGAATGCGGGTCAGTGTTGCGGTAAATCGCGCCCCATTCCCCTTCGGGCCGGCGGCGGCGAACGGCGAACTTGAGTACCAGCACTAAAGCCGATTCGATCACCAGCACAACGCCAATAAAAGCCGCTTTGTTGTGCCATTCGGTTTTTCCAAACAACCAGATCAGCCCCAATCCGGCCAGCCAGAACCAGGAGTCACCGGAATGGGCAAAAAAAGAGAATATCCGGTGCCAGACAGGGTGTTCAGACCGCAACCGCAGCGATTCGGTCAGGCGCGCGTCAAGTTTAGCCAGGTTTTCCATAAGCCAGATCATTATACCTGTCCCGCCAGATGCGCGCGAACCAGATCCAGTTGGTAAGGCTTGTCCACGTCCATCCCCAGTTCCGGGTAGGGGCTGAGCACCGCTCTGGCGGTAACCCCCAGTTTCGCGCCAAGTTTGATGGCGGCCTGTTCCAGGGTTAACCGTTTAAGCAGGATCAAAAGAAGGGTGTCGATACCCAGGAGAGAGGCCTGCTTCAGGGGACTTTTCCTGGCATCTGCAATCTTTCTCCATAAGGGATGTTCGCCTGCGATCAATTTTAAGCGCATCGCATTGAAATCGCCGCCGCACAATTCCTGGCTTTTCAATTTCAGGTAGGTGCGATTGGAACCGGGAAAGCGTTGTTCCATTGTCTGGCGCGCAATGGCTGCGTAAAACACTTCCTGGGCGGATTGTTCCACTTCTTCGATGACCCAATCCACGTGGCGGGTTGTAATGGTGGGGATATCTGATGAAATGGTCAGGATGAAGTCTTCCGGCTGGTGGAAGGGTGCCAGAAACGGGGCCGCGGCCTGAATGTTGTCGAGCATGGAGCCCTGGTCGGGCAGAATGGTCAGGGGGCGCGGAAATACCAGCGGCGTATCCTCAGGCAGTCCGGCCACAATGACCCGGCCAACCCGGGCGGAGCCGGCCAGCGCGTCCAGTACCCACTGGATCATGGGCTTGCCGGACACATCCAGCAGGGCTTTGGGGCGGTCACCGGTTTGCGGGTAAAGCGGGTCGCCTGGTTCGGGGGTTCCCCCGGCGGTTACGATCGCGTCCATGTTAAAGCTCCTGAAACTGCGGGCTCATCTTTAATTCATCTACCATTTGGGCCATCCAGCTCAGGTACTGGCTGGCATGGTTGTAGTCCACCGGCTCTGTGCGCCCAACAGCCGCGATAATAGCCGCTTCCATCATATTGGTGCCGAAACTGCGGCCGTCGAACATCGGCGTAGTGGTCACCAGGTGCCTGACCCCACAACCGCGCAGCAGATCACGGTCGGTTTGGGTGGTGGTGTTGGTAACGATGATCTTTCCGTGCATGTCATCTGGCATGTAGTGGGTAATGTAATGACAATCTCCAGCAATAACCGAAGCCCAGTTAAAGTATTTTTCGAACTTTGGTGTCCGGGTTTCCTGTTTCTCGCCGGTTGGGTACAACCATTCAAAAGGAACGCGCCCCAATACCGGAATGAGCATATTGGCGATCCGTTTCAGGCTGCGGTCTGTACGCAGGGGAATGGGCAGCCCGACGGTAAACATGAGGTCGCCGATCACGCATTCGTATCCCGCGTCCATGAAGGAGCGCGACAACCCATAACGGTCAACCCCGCTGATGAGGAGCGCTGTCCGGTTTTGGAGCTGGCCGCTTAAACGCGCGTCGATAACCCCAGCTGCTTTCCGCTCCAGGGTCATTTTTAGGCCGGTGCCATCCACTACCGGGGTCTGGCGCACATCGCGGATCAAGGATTGGACGGATTGCAGGGTGTACCATTTGTCATCCAGCATCAGGCCGAGGACAGCCCCGCCCACCCCAAAGGCATCCACTTCTCCATCCAGATCGCGATACAAACGGGCAGCTTTTTTCATGTCGCCGTCGGTGCCGATCCGCTCCAGCCGGACTGTTTCTCCCAGCAGCTCAATTTCAACCGCTTTGTCCCGTGAGGAAGAACCTATGCTGATGCTCACTGCTCGTTTCATCTCGTCATTGCTCCTTGTCGTTGGTGTGGAAATAGTATAACCTTAAGCCGGTAAATCCGCATGGTTAAACACCGTGAAATGAGAAAGTTACTCATCCATTGCGGGTGAGATCACCGTAACGCCATAAAGATGCCCCGGCATGCGTGCTGCCGCCCCGCACTTCAGCAAGACGCGGCAGACGGCGGGATAGAATCATTAAAAACCCTGATACACATTGATTCAGCGAGCGCATACCGGGCCGGAATCCGCTATAATCGAACTATAAACCCGTTGTTCTGCCAGCTCAGGAGAAAGAATATGGTTCCCTCCGATCAAAAAACCAATAGGATTGGCCGGCCTGGTTCAGGGTTTGCCTGGCGTACCGCAATTGTTGTGTTCCTGATCGCCAGTGTATCCTGCCGGTTGTCCAATGTTGAAATCCCCGCTGTTCAAAGTGTACCCAGCACTACACCCGCCCTCCCCACGGCGCTTCCGCAGGCAGTGGTGGAACCCACCCCCACCGCCACGCAGGCGCCTTTACCGCCCGCGCTCTCGGAGGTATGGCCCGCGCCCGGCAGTGTGGTTTCACCGGCGGAGGGCTTCGCGATCACATTCAGCGAGCCGATGGACCGCGATTCGGTGGAGGCGGCGCTGCAATTCCAGCCGCCTGCCAGCGGATCTTTGAGCTGGGAGAGCGATACTTTGCTTCGCGTTTACCCGGACCCCGCGGCGCAGCCAGATTCGCGGTTTTCTGTACTGATCAGCGATGAAGCCAGCGCGGCCAATGGGCTGGACCTGCTGGCCCCGCTTGAACTTAATTACAAAACCCCCGAAGAACTTAAATTGATTGACCGGTTCCCGGGCGCGCAGGCAGTGGCGGTCAACCCGGCGGCGCCGGTTGCGGTTACCTTTAACCAACCCGTTGTACCGCTGAGCGGTGAGGGGACAGATCTGCAGCCCGCTTTCAGTCTTTCTCCGGCAGCGACAGGCGTCGGCGAATGGCGTAACACCAGCACGTATGTTTTCTATCCTGATCCGCCTTTAGCGGGTGGAACCGCTTATACCCTCACCCTGGCAGCGGATTTAGAAAGCCTGGCGGGGATGCCCCTCTCGCTGGAGGGAAAAAGCGGCGCGTGGCAGTTTACCACCGCGCTGCCTGAGGTGGTATCTGTTTCTCCCGACAATACCGATCTGATCTTCCTGGACGATCTGTTTTCTGTAACCTTCAACCAGCCGATGGATGCGGAGAGTGTGGCACAAAACTTCACGCTTCAGGATGAAAAAGGAAACCGGATTGAGGGAACAATCACCTGGGATAAGAACGACACTATTTTGCAATTTACTCCGGCAGCGCTGCTGGAACGCAGCACATCTTACACGCTGATCCTGCCCCAGGAGGCCCGCTCTCAGGGCGGCGCGCCGCTGGGGAACGCCTATTTGAGGGATTACCAGACCATCAGTTCCCTCAACCCTGTTGTGACCAACCCGCCATCCGGAAAGCCGTTGAACGTGAGCGGCGGTTTCGCGTCTCTGACCCTGACCTTTAACGCCCCGCTGGACAACCAGGAGCCCGGCTCACTGATCAGCATTACCCCTCAAGTGGATAATCTTTCTGTCTTTGTGGACAGCAGCAGGCAAAATGTTTTTATCTCCGGCTATTTTGAGCCGAGCATGGA
>Ga0068713_1003664_pt1 | contig 13006 bp, 11 predicted proteins | sample MTBAKSrepl2MetaG_FD_62223 | JGI IMG/M metagenome (GOLD analysis project Ga0068713, IMG submission 62223) | Enrichment culture microbial communities om Arthur Kill intertidal strait, New Jersey, USA, that are MTBE-degrading - MTBE-AKS2 (Arthur... | ecosystem: Environmental > Aquatic > Marine >...
CTGTCTTATATAGTCATTGATCAAGCCACGATCTATTCCTATCTGAAAAAATAAATAAATTAAAATGAAAATTATCGGTGTAATTAAAACATAAGAAAATTTTTGTTTTGTTATCAGAAGTATCAGCAACCAAGCAAAAATTAATGCCAGATAAACCCCACGTTCACCAGAAATTAAGAGTGGATAAATACAAATGAGCGCAGAAATCAATGATAAGACTTTTAATTTTTTGTTTGGAAGCAGAAAAAAAAGCAGAATACCAGATAAAAATGCAACCCCAATCATACTTGCATAATTTTTAGCTCCACTTGAGCCGATTGTCAATAATTCCCGGGTTCCTAATGAATTAATCTCAAAATAACCTAAGATTGTTGCAAAAATGCTACTGGTAAAAAGAACTATTAGCAAAGCGTTTAATTGCTTTTTTGTATTTGCCTGATCAAAAATAATAATTGCTAACAACACCATTTGTAGTAGAGTTGATACTCTGGTAATAACAATTTCAGTGTTGGTTGCCCATATCATTGAGAAAAAACCAAAAATCGATAAAGGAATTAACCATTTTAAATATGGGGGAAGAATTACTTTACGATGTTTACTTATCGTATTCACTGCCCATAAAAGCAATAAATAAACACCTAAAATTCTGTTAAAAGTTACACCTGAACTTGTAAATAGAAATGACGACTCTAATGGAACCATTCCAACAAATAACAAAGTTCCCAAAAAAGGATTCTTAAAAATTAAGTAAGCACAACAAAATAAAACAAAAAAGATAAGAAGATTAAATCCTAAATCTCCAATAAAGTAACCGATGAGTAAAGCGGCTACAATTGTAGCAAATAATATAATTATTTGTAATTTTGAAAAATCAAAAAATGTTATTCGTTTCATTTTTGAATATCTTTACCGTTTTTCATATTGATGTTGAAAATAAAATTCATATTAGAAATGGTCTGAATAAGTGAAAAATCAATTGAGAAAATTTCTCTTGAGATCTAAAATTTTTTTAAGTATTGAGCTCGGAATTCTTGACCAAAAGGACCACCAAATCCACTTTTGTTTATATTTTTTGTTGTTTTTAATTGAATATAACATTCTTTTAATATATTTGTTCTTCCCTTCTACTACCATATTACTTACATATTGAAGTTTTAGAAAAGCACAATAATCTTTTATATCATTTATTAAAGCAAAAGGCACATCTTGTTGAGTAATCAGGTTATCCAATAATGTAATTGCTTCAACCTCACGGTCAAAAATTTTAGAAGCACGATTTGTTGCATCTTGATGATAAATGACTTGATTGGTCGCGGTAAAAGCAATAGGAAATTTCATGCCTAATTTAATCCAAAGTATTTTATCTTCCCCTCTTTTAATACCTTCTGGAAAACCATTTAATGATTGGAACACTTTTTTATTTAATACAATAGAAGATGTAAAAAAGGGACTTCCCCCTTGCATCATTTTAAATAAATTTGGAATGATCCCCATCCATAGTGCGGGTGGAACTTCCAAAATTTTTGGGTATTTTTTTTCTCCATTTTCTGCAATAATCTCGTATGATGTTGCATATGCCCCGCAATCCGGGAAGTTGTTATGCAACCGCCTGATGTGTTCCAAGAAATCTGGTTTCCATTCATCATCTGCATCCAAAAAAGCTACATAATCGGAAAATGCTAATTCGACTCCTTTATTTCTAGTAAAACTTACGCCATGATTTTCTTGCTGAAATAATTTTAGTTTGGAGTACTTTTTAGTTAAAACATGAACAATATCATAACTTTCATCATTTGAACCATCATCAATTACAATTAATTCACTAACTGGGAAGTTTTGATTTATTACCGATAAAATAGCTCTTTCTATATGGAGTGCTTTATTATAAAGTGGAATTATTACTGAAATATCCATTTAAATTATTTTTTCATTTTTTTGATTTTGCTATTCAACTTCAATAAAAAATTTGGCATACCAGATGGTAAATGAGAAATGTACCACCAAAAAATCCATTTCTTTTTAAATCTTTTTGTGTATCTACTTTTTTTTAATATTTCAATCCCTCTATTTCTTTCGCCAGCGATAATATTATTAATTGCCACTGTTATTCGTGATTTTGCTATATATTCAATTGCTTCATTTCTCAATTCATCTGAATATATTTCTCGATTATTAATCATATTTTCAATAGTGCTTACAACAGGATATTCATCCAATTTAGGATGTTTAGGAGCAGTCCGATTTATTGCTTCCTGGTGATAAACCACTTTTCTTTTTGGATTAATAGCTATTGGAAAGTTAACGCCAATCTTTACCCAAGTTTGGATATCTCCAGTGTAATAATTCTTTGGAAATCCCCCTATTTCAGTAAGTATCTTCTTTGGTATCACAATTGATGAGGAATTAAATGCTAATCCATGAATTAGTAAAGTAAAAATATTAGGAATGATACCAATCCATGGTTCAGGGGGTATAAATGACAAATCTGGATAATAAATCTTTCCATTAGGTCTTATTGTATAAGAAGAAGTTGCATAAGCCCCACAATCGGGAAAATTATTAACCAATAATCTTATATTATCAAGATAATCTGGTAACCATTCATCATCAGCATCCAAAAAGGCTATCAAATCATTCTTTGCTGTTTTTACTCCGGAATTTCTTGCTGTAGTTGGACCCTGATTTTCCTGGGAGAGTAATTTTATAATTGGATTACTCATTTCTTGAACAATTTTTGCACTTCTATCAGTAGATCCATCATCAACAACAATAATTTCATTTACCTTTATCGTTTGACTCATTATGGAATCGATTGCTCGTTTTATATGGGAAGCTTTATTGTAAAGTGGAATTACTACTGAAAAATTCATATTATAGTTATATGTAATAGATTTTTTAAAAAATATTTCCAAGTTGATAAACTTCGAATGTATCTACTATAAGTGAAAGCTTGCTTGCCTAACATTACCGCGTCATTGTTTGTTTTATTTATTTTTTTATCACACAAAAGAATATGACTTAAGGTAGCGATAATTTTTTTTCTATTTTTTTCACATGATAATATGCCTTCAGGATATAGGTTTTGTAAATTTGGATAGTACCAATTTTCAAAATAATTTAATATATCAGGAGTTGTTGTTTGCTTATTAAACTTAGCACTCAAATAACCTTCCGATGCCACCTTTTGAATTGTTTTGTCTAAATCAAATAATGATTGGGGATAAGAATCAATAGACTTTTGTATGTAGGCTTTTCCTTTCTCCCAGTCATTATATAATAAACTCAAAAATGCAGATTTTTCATAAGTATCAGCAATGGCTTTTCTAAAATCAATTTCGGATATCATTGATTTTGGAAATCTTTCTATTAATTTTAATGTGACAAGTAATTTCTTGTCTATGTCACTATATTCTGCCATCCCTTGTTGATTTAAATTGTGTATTCGATAATAAGTAAGTGGTTTATCAAAATAGATAAACTTAAATTTTTCTCGAAGTTTTATCAACAAACCTCGATCTTCAACAGGCGGTAGATCAAGATCAAATCCACCAACCTCCTTTACATAATCTGCAAAATATAACGCATTGCTGGGAGGGGCAAATATGCAAGGCCGATAAAGGTATTCAGAAAGTGGAACTTTTTCAATATTTTTAGTACGACCTGATAATTTTCTTGTAATTAATCCGCCATTAGAATCAATTAACCAAACACTTGAACAAACCAATGCAATGTTTTTTTCTTTCTCTCTACGTTTTTCAATTTCAAGGACTTGGTAATATAATTTTTCAGGATGCCATTTATCGTCTGAATCCAAAAATCCAAGATATTTTCCTTTTGATGAAGATATGCCCAAATTTCTCGCTGCTGATCTACCTTGATTTTTTTGCCAGATATATGTTAATTTTCCTCCATATTTAGATTTTATTATTTCCTGAGTTTTATCGGTAGATCCATCATCAACTACAATAAGTTCATAATCTTTGTATGTTTGAGAAAGGACACTCTCAATCGCTTCTTGCACATATTCCGCACGATTATAAGTTGGAATGATTACACTAACAATAATGTCATTATTCATAATTTATCTTAAATCAATATAAGGAATAAAAAATTCACTTAAAGGTAAAATTAATAAATAGATATGGGTATTTTATTTTAATGCGTTCTTAACACGCGAAAAATAATCCCCTCCAACCTTTTTTGTTGTTATCAGCCAGGCTATTATATAAATTAAAAAAGATGTAATTTTTCTTCCTTTAGATGAAAAAGTGTTACCGATTCTTTGCAGTCCTCTTGAAAAATAAAATCTTGCTAATTGAAATGAAGGTGAAAAATTTAATTCTCTATTAATTCCAAGCAACAAGAATGTTTTGGATCGCTCTAAATCAAATTTATAAATTTGTGTCATAGTTTTAGACGCATTATGGTAACGCATACAAACAACTAATTCATCAATCGTTGTTGGATGATAACCTTTGGCCAGGGCTTTCAACATCCACTCGAAATCCATTCCAAAATGTAATTTTTCATTCAACTGACCTACATCTTCTATTATTCTTTTAGACCAGAAATGGCTTGGTTGAGCAATCCTAAAATCAAAACTGTTACCATTTTTAAAACACTTATCAAATTTCTTCAGTTCAGGTCCTTGGGCGGACGCAAAATTAATTAATTTTCCATCTTCTTCGATGTGTTTCGACCCGCCAACCACCCAATCATGATCCTTAATTGCATTGGCTACTGTGATAAAAGCATTGGAGAGATAATAATCATCACTGTTGATCCAGGCGAAGATATCCCCAGTGCAACGCTCAAAGCCTTTATTTATAGCGTGACTTTGACCCTTGTCCTTTTCACTCACCCAATATGCAAGCCAAGGTTCATATTTTTTTATAATTTCCACACTTCCATCAGTGCTACCACCATCAATTATTATATATTCCAAATTTGGATAACCTTGAAGTAATACGGATCGAATAGTCTCTTCCAGAAATTGAGCCTGGTTAAAAGAAGGAGTGATTATACTGATCCTTGGCCAAACGATTTCTTCATCAAAATTATTGTCAATTTTGGTGGAATTAATTGACCAAGGCCATTCATTTTTTGAAGTATTATGTTGTAGTAAATCTCTTTGATACATTTTATTTGAGAATGATTTAAATTACCTTTACAAGAATTTTCATAAAATCGTTACCAAATTTAGTAACTCTATTTTCAAATTCCTGTTGGGCCTTAGTCTCCATCATCAAATCAGGACCAGGATGATTATCTTTGAAGACTTTTATTAAGACACTTGATAAATTTTCTGGATCATTTGGATTAAAAAAATGAGCTCCAGGGGGATTTTGCTCTCTATGAACAGGAATATCAGAAATTATTATCTGTTTTCCTAAGGTCTTTACTTCCTCAACCGTAGAACTCCAACCTTCAAAAATAGATGGTTGAAGAATTGCAAGTGATTGCCGCATCAACTGAATCAAATGATCATAAGGTATTATTCCTAAAATAATAAAGTTTTCCCGAACATTATATTCAGAAACAAGGGTGAAAAGTTTTGGCAAATATCCAGGGTCACGATAATCATTCATTCCACCAGAGCATACAATTTTTATTTTTGGATCTTTTTTAATAGCTATTTTTAGTGCCTCAACTACAATTAAATGGTTTTTATGTTTCCAAAATTGATTTGGCAAATATATAAATCTTTCTGGAAGGTTATATTTGCTCAATAATTCAAATGGGGTTTTCGTATACAAATCCATTGGAAGAGTTGAAACAAAGGGTAATACTTCAGCTTTCGAATGTATTGCTGGAAAAAATATTTTAGAATCATCTAAGGAATCGTGGCTGCTCAAAATAACCTTACTGGCATATTTTGAAGCCAGGGAAAATCTAAGATCTCTTCTAGAGATATCGGATGCAGTGAATGCCTCTGGTATATGCTTGTGTTGAAAATCAGGAATCCAAATTAGCAAAGGTAAATTAAACCGATATTTTTGTAGATCCAGTGTATATACATCAAAGAAAAGTGCATCCACCTTTATTTTATTTAACAAACTACTAAGATTTGATTTGGGCACAAATGCATTTCTCAGGGATTTATAAGTATTATCAGGTAATCGTCGAAGAATTAAATTTTTTATACGATTTGGGTGAGGTTCTTTTGGGATCTCTATAACACGATCAATGTATGATATTAAACTTTCATCAGGTTTGGAACCTGGATTTATTAGTAACGTAATATTTGGTTTAACATTATCAGACAATGATTTTAGGGCAAAAAAAAGATTTCGAAGATAATATGTTCCTGCTTTCCACTCAATTCCACCAGTATTTATGAATGCTATATGTGGTTTCTTATTATTCATTATTTTTTTCCGGATGTAATTCTGCCTTGCACCAATTTACAAACAATTTGACCCCTTCACTAAAAACGATACTAGGTTTATACCCTAAATTAGATAGCCTTGAAATATCAGCCTCCCAGTTTAATGGAACGCCTTCTGGCACATAATTATCAAAAATTGGTACAAGGTCTAATCTTAATTGCTCAAGAATTAAATTTGCTAATTCTGAAATAAGAACCTGACTTCCACTTGCTAAATTAAAAACCTCTCCTTTCAAAGGAGCATTGAGGACTAATACTTCTAGAGCGGATGCAATATCATAGGCGTGAATAAAATCTCTTGATTCCGACCCTGTGCCCTGTAAAATTAATTGACTTTGATTTAAAGCTTTTTGGCAAATATCCCATATAACCTGTCTACGTAATCCTGGGCCATATGCTGAAAAGATTCTAACAATTGTTGTGTTTAAATTATAAATTTTCGAAAATTCCTGACAAACTAGTTCTGACTGCCATTTGTGAAAACCATATGGAGAAAGGGGTGAAGGTGGTTGAGATTCATCTATTGGTAACTTTTGTGGATTACCATATATTGCAGCTGATGACAAAAAAATAAATTTACATTCTGGTGCGAATTTATTAATTGAATTCAGAATCTCAAAAACCACATTTGGTCCAGAATAGAAATCAGAAGATGGATCACTTATAGATTCTCTTACTGCAGCGCGCCCTGCTGCGTGAATACATGCAAAAGGTTCAAAAGAAATCAACAGATTATTAAAATTTGATCCAGGGAGTAGCATTCGTTCATAATGGAATAAATTTTCTTTAGGAACATTTTCTGGTGGTAAGACATCAACACCAATCACTTTCCATCCATTTTGGTGGAAATATCTGGCTGCATACCTACCAAGAAATCCAGCAACTCCAGTAATTATTATTGTTTGAGTTTTTCCTTCAAAAGCCATTATTAATCCTTCATAGTAATAAAACTATAGAGTCTACCTGGATGGTTATTTTTCTTGTCATTCATTATTGCTAAAAATTTATTAACTATATTATTCCAAGGCAAACCTTCGGAAAATATAACGTTTGAAATTTTATCTCCTAATCTCTCTCGTACTGGTTTTTGAATTGATAATTCCCATTGCCTTTTGCTTAATGGAAAATAATTTATCACTGTCTCCATCGGCCCAAGTATTTTTCTAATCTTCAAACCTGAATTTTTTATTGCATAAAGATATTCGTCTAATAAAAACGCATTTTCTCCTAGATAAAATCGATGCAGCGGGTGAGAAGATAAGAATATCGCTTTATCTTGTTCATGTGTTATGACATGCTCACGAGTAGAAATAAAAATTCCACCTGGTTTTAGAACGCGTTGAATTTCATTACACATTTTTTGAAGATCATGTGCATGGTGCATAACCTGGCGTCCTAAAACTAGATCAAATTGATGATCATCGCATGGAATTTTTTCAGCAAATCCATCTAAAGGTGTAATTGGAAGATTTGATAAACGAGCTAAATCGGCAATTGCTGTCCTCCCAACAATAGGGCTCGGATCTGGTTCGAGTGCTGTAACAATCCATCCAACATTGGCTAATGCATAACTGCTAATACCACGACCAGCTCCTAAATCAAGTGCAAAACCTTTTTTTGCTGGAAGATATTTACATATTTCTCGCCACTCTTCGCTAGATTCAAATCGGATTGCAGATTCGATAAGCGGATCATCATAATAACAAGCTTTAACCAACTCAATTTGATCTGGTTGATTTCGTAACCAAATAACACTTTGCTCCCACGTGAGGTTATATTTCTTCATTATCTAATACTCGAACCAACTTTGCTGGATTTCCAGCAAATATCGAATATGGGGGAACATCTTTTGTTACAACAGATCCAGCACCAATTACAGCTCCTTCACCTACACTAACTCCTTTTAAAATAATAACATTGAATCCGACCCAAACCTTATTGCCAATTTTTATATCAGACATCGGCACAACATTCCAATTTTTTAATTTGGTTGCACGTTCAGGTCCCCCTTCCACTAATCCAATTCTCCATTTTTCTACGTCATTGTACCTTTCTTGCCATCGAGTAGAATGAGAATCATGATCAACGACGGTAATACCCCATGCCATTAATACATCTGATCCAATATTAATATTTGAGGCGCAAATTATTTTTACTCCTCCGCTTATATATGTGCGATCGCCTATTTCAACAATACCTGAATCTCTTTCAAGAGTAATTGAACAGTTTATATAAGATTCATTTCCAATCATTACTCTTGGTTGGTTTGAGAACCCATTGTTAATAAATGAAAAATTTGGGCCTAATACTGTCTTATTCCCGATGATCAAATCACTTCGGTTTCTTCGGCTAGGTCTAATTTTCGATTTAATAACACAAAAATATTTTTTAACAATTTTGAACATAAGTTCTCCAAGAAATTGATAAATTCATATATTTTATAAAACATGGAGATTAAACAGGTAAGTTTCTTATTGATATTTTATAAAATCCCTAATAAGAAACTTTTCATTTTTGTCTTTAATCTGAAAAGAATACCCGTATTTTCTTGTAATAAGCACATAATTTTTTTAAATGCATGATTATCTGAATTTATTGAGTTTGGAAATGATATTGGGTTATACCATTTTTTTTGCATTATTCCATTAAGTGGTTGATCATAGAATTTCGGAACTTTGACCGATTTTGTGTGAGTTGCCAAGCTGTCAAATCCTCCAACCCAAATTAAAGAATGGGATGGATAAAGGGTCAATTTATTCTTAAAAAAAGTATGTAAATACCAATAAATCGCCCAGGAGTCAGTTTTATTTTGTATCGTTGATTTCAATAAGTTATAGTAAGGATAATTATTATCCAAATTAAATTTTTCCTGTAAAGTTTCATCAGAATCTAATAAGGATAAATATTGATCGTAATTCCAAGAAAAAATATTCCAGGCTCTTTGCCAAGTAGCCCACCCACAAGAAGTTGTCAATGGTAAAAAGAAAGTTTTATTTTTACCCTTAATTTTTATTGGAGGTAAATAACCTGCTATTTGTGCCACTTCTTCATTGAATTCATATTTATCTAACGCTTGAAGCATGAAATCTAAAAAGAATGAATTTAAAATAAAATCATCTTCTAAAACAATTACTCTTCCGTATTCTTTGCATAGTTTCGTAGTTCCAAAAACAATTGATTTGGCAAGCCCTAAATTTTTTTCTTGTTTAATCACATGAGCATTTAACAACTTGGCAAATTCATCAACAACTTTTCTTGAAGCTTCAACCTGTTGTGAATGTTCAATGCTTTTTGTTCCATCACAGAAAAAATATATTTGACATTCAGATAAACGATCACATTTTTTTAGTGATTCGAGTAATTTGCGGGTATGATCCGGACGGTTGTAAGTGAAAATTGCTATTGGGGTTTTAGTCATGGAATTAATTTGATCCATTTTTTGTATTGTTTGCTATTAGATCGAATAAATCTTTACCTTTTTTCTGATACAGAGGTAATATTTTCTTTATATTTTGAATAGTAGAGATTTTATATTTTAGTACCTGGTTGAAAATCATTGTTAATTTTTCCCCATCGGAATCAGAATCGAGAATATATTCACTTAAATTAAATTCATTTAATAATTCTTCATATTTATGGGACCAACCAATTACCACAATAGGTTTTATTAACTCAAGTGATGCCACAAGTGCATGATATCTGGAAGTAACAATTACATCACATTTCGAAATAAGGGATTTCAAGTACTCTGCATCAAAAACATCATTATCAAATAATATTTTTGTTGGATCATCAGAATAGGTTAAGATCTGATTACAAAGAAACCGATCATCTTTAAAATTTTCCTTAGGGTTGATTTCATGTGGTATTAAAACAATTGAGTGACCATTATTTGATAAATAATTTACAAACTCAATCAATGCCTTAACGTAACAATTATCTCTCTCTTCACCTTTTGTCCTTTCATATATTCGCATATTTGGTACAACACCAATAATTTCTTTTGAAGTTTTCAACTTTTGGATTTTTTGATTTATTTTATTTTCATATTTTCCTGAAAGTTGAAATAAAAACGCAATATCAGGTGACAATTGAATTTCATTGATGGGTACATCCAGCAATTCTGCTAAATATTGCTGTGATTGCACATCCCTTGCATAAAAAGCTGTCGCTTTTTTACATACCCATCGACATATTCTGGTTTGTTTGGTTTGTTTTTTAAATGGTCCCCAGGCTTGTGGTAAATAGTAGACAGGAATATTTTTTTTCCATGCAAAATAAGAAGCGGGAAATTCTTTCAATAAACTCTTAAGGTCAGATGTGTCCAGCCATTTGTAACCACTGATATCAATAATAAGATCTATTTCTCTTAATAAATTCTTCCATCCACAAAAATAATTCCTCCACTTATAAATTACGCTCAGTAAATAAGGGTGTTGAATTGCTATATCAATTAATTCCATTAACCGTAATAATTTATTGGGTATCTTTCGTTCAATAATGTTTATTCCAAGTTGATTGATTTGGCTGATGGTTTCAATTGGAATACTTGATCTTTCCATAAAGAAAGAAACATTTTCAAAGCGTTTGGCAAATTCTGTTTGTACAGTCCTTACCATCGTTTCTGCGCCTTTGTTTATTACCCCGCCACCTATTATTAAAATATTTTTGTTCACAATATAGGTATCCTTAAATAAAAATTATCTGAATATTTGCAGAACTATATTTTTAATTTTTTTTGATGTTTTGAGAAACCTTTTTTTTAGATCATGATATTCTTTAATTGAATCAATCTTTTCATCAAGATAATCAGGATCTTTCTGTTTTGCCCAAATTTCTCTAGAACTCTTCCTTATTTTTTCAGTGTAATCCCATCTAAAATGATCTTTCTGGCTTCCTGCATTTAAAGGTTTTACTCTTTTTTTTGGTATCCATTTTTTTTTGTGTAATAGTTTATTCAACCTATACTGAACACCTTCTTTTTTATAATAAATTGTATCTATTTGAGATTGGATGACCTTTTCTTTTTCAATTTCATTTATTGATAAGGTTTCGTTATTCTTTAATTGTTTGACAAGTTTATTAAGTTCATTGTTTCGAGTGATAACTAAATTATTCCCTTGCCAATCTTCGATAAATTCGGGTAACCATGCATCCATCAGGCATATATCTGCCAATTCAGCAAATATATCATCACAGAATTGACAGCTATTCAGTTTAAAATATTGATCCCCCCAATATTTTTTGTGGTCCCAGCACAATAATGATTCCATATGATTCTCATTATTCAACCACTCAAAATGATACCCTTTTTCGTTTGATTTACCATATTTTTTCTTTTCCCTATACGTTATAGAAGAAATATTTTCCGGTATACCAGAATTCTTCTTAAGAATGTATTCAGAATAAGCTTTGCTGCGCATTCCTCCGCAAGTTAATCCGAAGAAAATAATTTCTATGCCTTTAAATTTTCCCGGCAAACATTTAATTGCGTTTCTGACAGCTTTTATTGTGCACGGTAAACCAACAAAAGCTATTTTAGCAGTTTTTATCTTAATGATTTTCCTGATTATTTGACTGGCTTCCACTGGAAAATAGACGCTTTTCGATCCTTTAACAACATCATTACTATCATTCAGTAATTGATAAGAGAAAATATGTGGATATTTAGAATTATTAGGAAGTACACATGCTACATAATCAACAATTTTTTGATCCAATAAGTTAATTAGTAGATGCGTTGTAATACCCCCAGAAGCTGAAGACAAGCGAATTTGCTCACTATTTGAATAGCCAACATAGTTATTTTTGAAATAACCCAAATATTGATCATGTTTAATTCCCTGGATATTTGAGAAAAGAAATTCTCCCAGTTTGTCTTCATTTTCACTTTCATCTGAAAATGGACATACTTTCAGACAAATTCCACAGCTATTGCAGAGAATTTCATTAATATATGGTCTCAATTCACCATATTTATTGAAATCAATTCTTAAAGCTTCTGATGGGCAAACACCCGCGCAAACACCACATCCAGAGCAGTATCCAGCATCTGCAATTTCAATAACAGTTTTCACGATTGATCCTCTAATGAGGTTTCCTGGCAATTAACTGAAAACTTCGGCATTATATAACCTACCTGGTCATAAAACAGCTTGTTATGACCTTTAATAATTGACGGTTCAATGGTAAAAGCTGATATATTATGCGACCAAAAAATTATTTCATTACTGTCTTGCATAAAAATATTAATTAAATATTTCCCTGGAGCAAGAAACGGTGCATCAATATTAAAATTTATCGCATGTATTTTTTCTTTTTGTAACTCAAAACCACTTTGAACAAGATCTGTTTGTAGGCGAATAATTCTATCGCCAGAAATATTAGTTATCGCAATATTTATTTTTACATCATTAAACGATTTATCAAAGGTCTTAAAAATCAATTTTAAGTTAATGTTCTCGTCAATCCTAATTGTCTGATATGGAAAACCAAGAAATAACAATTTATCACTTTGTTTCTTCACTAATCCGTAAGTTTGATTGGATTCTAAGTATCTGTTGATAACCTTTTTGCTAGGCCCAGTCTCAACTAATTTACCTGATTCAAACAAATACA
>Ga0068713_1003665_pt1 | contig 13005 bp, 4 predicted proteins | sample MTBAKSrepl2MetaG_FD_62223 | JGI IMG/M metagenome (GOLD analysis project Ga0068713, IMG submission 62223) | Enrichment culture microbial communities om Arthur Kill intertidal strait, New Jersey, USA, that are MTBE-degrading - MTBE-AKS2 (Arthur... | ecosystem: Environmental > Aquatic > Marine >...
GGTGGAAAGCTGTAAGTCCTTACGGAAAATAGACTTAGGCACTCTGGCCCCAAATCCGCTAAGTTGCTTAACAGCAAGGACTTATGATTTTCGAGCATAGGTTCTCCGACACACTCCTAGAAGGACTCTGCATATGCAACGGGTATAGTGCAAACGGTGCTGGCTATGGTATTAATGTTTCTGGATGTATTATAGGCATAAAATGTTGCGATGTCCTAAACAACCATAGCAAATCAACAGGAGGCATCGGAGTGGGCAGTGCAATGGGAACCATCGAGCAGACTCGTATTGTCGGAAACACATCCGGCGCCCATGGAGGGGGTATTTCACTGGAAAATGGCGAGCTTGTTCTGCGGTCGGTTGAGATTGCGCTGAACAACAGTGATCGTTATGGATATGGCGGTGGGATTTATGCACGTCACGCCACACTTGACATGGAAGATGTTCGCATTGTTGCCAACATAGCTGGCAGTTACGGAGGAGGCGTCTACGCACACGATGTCAGTGTAACGGCGACGAAGTCAACAATCGCTGGCAACCAGGGTGGTCGAGGAGGAGGTGTATATTCGTATTGGAACGGTACGGCGCGGTTCGCGAACTGCGTTATAAGGGCAAACAGATCATATGAACACGGGAGCGGCGTTGGCTGTTTCGTCAGCTCGATGGAACTTTTGCACTGCACGATAGTAGATAATAAAAATATCGGCGAAACATATTCCGGAATGCAGAGTAGTTCCGTAATAAAGGGGGACCTTACACTGCAAAACAGCATTGTATGGCATAACGTCCCTGCTGGCGTTCAGGAAATACATGCAGATGATGCCATGCTTCGGGTCCTGTACAGCAATATTCAGGGCGGCGAAGCGGGGGTCGACATAACCGATAAAACCGACCTTGTGTGGGGGACCGGGAATATTGACCTGGATCCCGAACTCGTTGCCGATCGGGTGCACCTCCGTGCATCGTCTCCTTGCATTGATGCGGGGGACCCTAACTGGTCAAGTGTTTCCGACGAGTGGGATGTGGATGGAGAAGCCAGGGTATCTGGGTCTGGCACAGACATGGGATGCGATGAATTCACAGACGTGGATGGAGATGGATTGCCCGATTACTGGGAGGTTCGATTTGGAGGGTCTTGCAGCGCGATGGTCCCCACATCAGACCCGGACGACGACGGCTGGAGCAACGAGGACGAGTACGTCCGGCAGTCCAATCCGAATATTCCATCCAACATCTATGTGCATCCAACTGACGGTAACGACGCGTGGGACGGCTTCGTCAGCGTGCCGGATGGCCTCAGTGGCCCCAAACGGACAATTCAGGCGGCTATCGATGCCTGCGAGAACGGGCACGTGATCCTAGCGCCCCACATCTATCGTGGGCCGGGGAATCGCGACCTCAATTTCCGTGGGAAGGCGATCACGCTGCGAGGCCTGGACCCGGAAGACTGGGAGGTGGTGGGCAGCACAGTTATTGACTGTGAGGGCACTGGAGAAGATCCGCACAGGGGGATATACTTTCAGAGCGGCGAGGTCGAGACGTCTGTGCTGACTGGTGTGACAATTCGCAACGGGTATGCTCGGTATGATGGGGGCGGCATTCTCGGCATGGCTCAGCGGACGAAGCCAATTATACGCCGTTGCATTATCCAGGACTGTCGAGCGGACACCGGTGGAGGTATTGCTCTTTGTGATGGGCCTGTTGAAGACTGTATCATTGAAGGCAATAGAGCGGACGAAGGGGGCGGTCGAAATGTTGGTGGAGGACTGTTTCAGTGTAATGGAGTGATCAGATCGTGTACCATTCGGGAGAATACTGCGTGGTCAGGTGGAGGGCTCTATGCGTGCCGTGGGCCTATCCTGGATTGCCTAATTGAAGAAAACACGGCTGGATCTGGCGGCGGATTGTACGGCGGCGTTCAGTCTATCTGGCCGTGCGTTATTCGTGGATGTCAGTTTTTCGGTAATCGAGTTACCAAAAGGGGCTCAGCAATTGACTATGGCGGGTGTGCACTTATTGAGCGGTGCATGTTCACTGGGAATTCGGGATATACTATTCTTGCGGACTGCCATAACATTCGAGATTGCTGGATAACGCGGAATGAGGCGACAGCGACGCTACAGAGCTGTACGAATATCAGCCGGTGTTATATTGCGGAAAATGTCAGCAAGGATGGTGTGGGTGGTCTGCAGAACTGTGGGCTCATCGAGAATTGTCTGATTATGGACAATAGCGGTGCGGTCGCCGGTGCCTTGCATGACTGTTCGCGAATCACATTCTGTACCATTGTCGGGAATCGGGCCACGCATGGAGTGGGGGGCTTGTCTCAATGCCGGGAGTACATCAAGGACAGCATCGTATGGGGTAATTCACCGGGCCAAGTAGAGGGCGGTGTCACGCCGGAACATTGCTGTATTGAGGGCTGGACGGAAGGAGGGATGGGCAACATTGCGGCTGATCCGGCGTTTCTTATGGAGGAGGACTTCCATCTTCGCCCAGGCTCTCCCTGTATTGACAGGGCCGGAGGGGCCGATGTGCCCGACGCTGACTACGATGGAGGAGTCCGGTCTGTGGACGGAGATGGAGACGGCCATGCCGTAGCAGACATGGGGGCCTACGAGTTCGGACAAGAAAGGCCCGTCCTGGCATGTTCGCCCAGGCGGATCGATCTGCTGGCTCGGGGCGGTGAGGCGGTTCAAGAGCATCGTATTCTCCGCTTGGCCAATGCGGGCCAGGGTGTCCTTCGCTGGAGGCTGGAGGCCGTAGGTCTGGGCGACTGGCTGGAGGTGTCCCCGCGCTTTGGTGCGATTCATGAGGGTGCCGAGGAACTCACACTTCGAATAGACTCGACGCAGGTACCGAAAGGACTTTACGAATGTGTCCTTCTAATCAGCGACCCCAATGCGGTACCTCAGTATGTACGTGTCCCCGTGCGTCTTACGGTAGGTGAACTCATTCATGTGCCGAGGGACTATTCCAGTATTGGGGATGCGATCCACGCCGCGTCGGATTGGGACACTATTGAAGTCGCCCCCGGCACGTATCAGGGACACTTCTCGTTTTTGGGTAAGACCCTATGGGTTAGAAGCGAGAGTCCGCGTGATTGGGGCGTGACTGATCAGACAGTTATCGATGGTGAATTCGAGGACGGAGGCACAGTCCTGTTTGTAAATGGCGAGGGACGAAATACCATCTTCGAAGGCTTTACCGTGCGGCATGGCTTGGGAAACTACATCAACAACCCCAGCGGGTATGACCGGCAAGGTCGTGCTGGGGGTGGGATCTTCTGCCAGAACAGCAGTCCCACAATAAGGTACTGCGCGATCCGGCAAAATGGGTATTACGCCGACATGGTCGTCCGGACCACCCACGGCGGTGGCATAGCCCTGATGGGAGAATGTCAGGCTTTGGTGGAGCGATGCCTCATTGTGGACAACAAGGCCTCCCGTGGAGGAGGAGCTGTGTTTGTGCGGAGCACCAAACCGGCCGAAGCGGTTAGCGAGATCCTTCAATGCACGATTGCACAGAATGATGTGGAGGTGGGTACCTCCGGGTACACGCGGTACAGTGTTGACACCTGGGACGTGCCTATTATTCTGCGGAATTCCATCGTCGACTACGGGGAGGGACGGTGTGTGTTTGTGCCATCCACGGCCCGCGTAGAGTTTTGCGCTCTGAATAGCGCCTACATGTTTGCTGGGGGCTATGGTACGGCGAGCCCCTGGTTTGACATTGGCGATCGAAGCTGTGTCTTTGTTCGTGATCCGTTGTTTGTACGACAATCTGGAGTGTGGTCTGGGGGCGAGCGTGGAGACTATCATCTGTCTGTTGATTCCCCCTGTATCGATGCAGGTGACCCAACAAATGCGTATGATTTGGAGCCCGAGCCAAATGGCGAGCGACTCAATGTCGGTATCTATGGCAATACCACAGAAGCCGCCGTTACTCTTGACTCGGATGGAGATGGGCATTTCAACTACATCGAAAGCAGATGGGGGCTCGATCCACACAGCGTGGACAGCGACGGAGATGGACTGGATGATGTGTTTGAGGTCGGATTCGATGGAGATCCTTTGTCGTATGATCCGTATGATCCGGTGACTGGTAAAGGGGGCGACCTCAATGCCGCGCTGGCTGATACGGACGGGGACGGCCTGGATGATTACGCGGAGTTGAAACTGTACGGCACAAACCCCCTGAACCCGGATACTGATGGGGATGGGCTTTCTGACGGTGATGAGGTTCTGGTCTACGGCACCGATCCGTTTGATCCGGACAGCGATGGGGATGGGATGCCCGATGGCTGGGAAGTGAAGTATGGGTTGAACCCCACGGATGCCGAGGACGCGTGGGGAGATGCGGACAATGACGGCTTGTCGAATCGTACGGAGTATGAGGTGGGTTGCGATCCGACGAATCCAGACAGTGATGGGGATGGGATGACAGACGGGTGGGAACACGTCCATGGCCTTGACCCGACCGTAAATGATGCTGCTGACGATCTGGATGGAGATGGATTCAGTAACCGCTACGAATACATACGGCGGAGTGCGCCGAATGACCCCCTGTCGGTGCCGTTAGCGGGCACCTTCTATGTCGACGATGATGCGCCGGGCGATCCGGGGCCGGGGGATATCTACGTCAGTGATCCGCTGGAGGATGGCAGCGAGGCGCATCCGTTCGATTCCGTGCGCGAGGCCGTTGGGTATTCAATTGACGGCGACGTCATCATCGTGGCCGATGGTCTTCATCCGCTGGGGGGCTGGAATGCTCTCACCGTGGCCAAAGATGTTATGCTGTGCAGTCAGAACGGGCCTGTGGCATGCATTCTTGATGGGACCGGCCTTCAGGATGCCATTATTCTCAAGAATCAGGCTCAGCTTAAGGGTGTCACGGTGCAAAACGCTACGCGCCATAAGATTGTCACGCAGGGAAGCGTTCGGATCGAAGACTGCATCATACGGGGCGGGGGCTCAGTGCACGCGTCTGCAGGTATTCGTGTTGAACAACAGGGGGCTGATATCATCGGCTCCCACATTGAAGGGTGTGGACGATATGGGATATGGTGCTACAAAGCGTCCTTTACGGCCGCGGGGTGCACCATCCGAGATAACGAATACGGGATTGTGTGTTCCGAGGGGTATGGTGAAGTAGAGGGTTGTATCATTGCTAACCACGACTTCGACGGCGTTTATCTGGCTGGTCATATGACCCTCTCCAATTGTCTGCTGTGGGCCAATGGTCGCTTGGGTCTTGCATGTGAGGGGGCAGAGTCAAAAGCCCTCATCTCGAATTGTACGGTGGCGGGGCACAGCCTCGGACATTGGCCGAATTACCGAGGAGGATTGTTGTGTGGGATGGGAACAAATGTGGTCGTCGCCAATAGCATCTTTTGGAATGCGGGAGACGAAATACACGCCCAGGGAGCGAATCTTACTGTCGCCTACTCCGACATTCAAGGGGGCTATCCGGGCGAAGGGAACATTTCGGCGTGGCCTATGTTCCGAAACCATGCCGTCGGCGACTTTCATCTCTTGGATGGTTCGCCCTGCATAAATGCGGGTGACCCTAATGCGGCGATAGCAACCGGTTTCACGGACATCGAAGGTAGGCCTCGAATTATCTATGGGCGCATCGACATGGGCTGTCATGAAGCGGTATCTCGCGATTTCGTGGCCGACGCCTACATCGACTTGCACGATCTTCGTGTGTTCACTACCCACTGGCTCGATAGTGATTGTAGGGAGCCGGACTGGTGCCAAGGGACCGATCTAACCTTGGACGGCGTGGTAGGACTGGATGACCTGGCCGCATTTAGCGAGCACTGGCGATTGGATCCGTCCGGTTCGCTGGCTTGCTGGACGCTGGACGGGCATTTCGATGACACTGTTGCAAGATGGGACGGTTTGCCCATAGGCGATCCCATACTCGTGGGGTCCGATCAAGCCAAGGTTGGTACAGGAGCGGTTGAACTGGATGGCGACGACTTCATCAGGATGGACGGTTTCCGGGGGCTTCCAGGCCGTGTACCGCGGACGTGCATGGCGTGGGTCAAGACGACGACGGTGCCCGGCTCGATCATGATGTGGGGCGATCCGGGCACGCCGGGCGGCTACTGGGACGTGCGGGTCAACGGCCGGGGTTTTCTGCGGCTGGATGTCGGCGGTGGCTACGTGTTCGGCGGCACCCGCGTGGACACGGGGCAATGGGTGCACGTGGCGGTGGTCCTGCCGGCCGGCGGCGACGGTACCGAGGACGTGATCCTCTACGTCAATGGCGTGCCGGAACCCGCCGAGGGCCTGACCTGTGGTCCCCAGGCAATCAATACGATGCCGCAGGCCCATTTCCGCATCGGCTACGATTTCAGCACACAGACGTTCTTCACGGGGCTGGTGGACGACGTGCGGCTCTACGACCGGGCCCTCTCGGCCGACGAGATCCAGGCATTGGCCAATCCGTAACGGGTTATGCCGATTGGACGGAGGAGGGCCGGCCCACTTTGGGAAAAATGTCGCGGGGCGATTGACCCCTTGGCGTCGCGGGCGTATAATATGTGTTTGCGAGGTCAGATCAGGCGCGTTTAGGGGTTTTCGCAATGACAAGCGTACATAACATCGTGGCGATGTTCGGTTTGCCGGGCGGTACGGAATGGCTGGTCATTCTGGTCATCGCCGTGCTGTTGTTCGGCCGGCGGTTGCCGGAGATCGCGCGGGGCATGGGCAAGAGCATCACCGAGTTCAAGAAGGGTATCCGCGAAGGCAAGGATGAGCTGGATGCGGACCCGGATATTCAGACGGCCAAGAAGGAGCTGCACGACGCCGCGGAGGAAATCAACCGCGACTGAATCGGCCGGCTGAACCGACTCAAGCACCCAGGCCACCCCTGAGCGGTTTCGAGCAGGGGTGGTTTTTCTATGCGCCGTCGGCGGGCGGCCGGTCATGGTCGTCCGACTCGTCAGGATCGCTGCTCCCATCGACTGGCGGGGCGGGTTCCTCGACAGGTGGTGGGCCCCCACCCGCATCCCCGCGGTCGGTCGCATCCTCCGCGGGGGGCGTCCGGCCCTGCGGCCTCTCGGGCGGCTCCTCGTAGCCGGTCATGGGCTCGGCCTGATCGTAGATGCTCTCAGGAGTGGAGCCATCCCCGGACCGGTCGTCGGGACCGGTGTCAGGCCTCTCGTCCTGCGTGCCCGGCGGGCCCTGGCCAGACGGTTGATCCTCCCCGCCGGGCTGGACCGGTGCGTCGTCGGTCGCCGGTGCCGGTCCACCGTTGGGGGGCGAGGTGTCCGAGCCTGACGAGCCCGTCGGTGGCGGCGGAGTAGGCCCCTTGGGGCCGTCGGACGACTCGGCCTTGCGCTGTCGCCATCGCATGAACCGGCAGAAGAGCAGGCTGCCCTCGAACAACCCGTAGAGCGGAATGGCCAAGGCGATCTGACTGATGACATCCGGCGGGGTGGCGATGGCCGCGGCCACGACCAGACCCAGAATGATATAACGCCGCGCGGTGCCAAATTGCTGGACGGTCACCAGGCCGAATCGCTCGGCGAAAACAATCGCGATCGGCATCTGAAACGCCAGGCCGAACACGAGCATCAATGTCAGGATCAGGTTGGTGTATCGCTGCAGCGACCAGTTCGGTTCCAGCATCATGCTCTGGTCGAATTTGATGAAAAAGAGCATGGCGAACCGGGCCACGACCATCAGGAAAAAGGCCACACCCACGACAAAAAGGATCGCGCTGGCCGGCGCGACCGAGTGGACGAACCGCTTCTCGCGGCGGTACAAGCCCGCGGCGATAAAGGCCCAGACCTGATAGAAGATGTAGGGGGCGGCCATGACCATCCCGAAGATCAGGCACACCTTCAGATAGACGAGGAATCCCTCGGCGGGGTAGAGCGTCTTGAGGGGGATATCCAGCTTGGTTTTGTCCAGGGCATAGTGGTAGGGGGCCTGGAGCCATTCGACCAGGTACTTGCCGATCAGCAGGCAGAGAATCATGCCGCCGAACGAGGCGAAGATGACCCGCAGGAGGCGCAGGCGCAGCTCTTCGAGGTGGTCGCCCAGACTCATCGACACCAGTTCTTCTTCTTCGTCCTCGTACCTGTACGCCATGCCAAGCGCCTGTGGTCTTGGGAAAGGGGAAATCCGACGGCCCAACAGGCATTGTACCGCTGCCGGGGCGGCGAGACAAGCCCTTTTGCCGGGACGTGTCGCAGGTCAATAGAAATGTCCTCTATTCTGCGCCAATAGAAATGTCCGGTTGTCGGCGCCTGCGTTTGATGCGAAATGCCCGCCACGGGTGGTTCGCGGCTGGACGCCTTGCCTTGCTGTTGGCAAGCCGGGAATAGGCTTGATTCCACGGCCCGGGGGGCGTATAGGAGATACGCGGGGGCTATTGTGTGCGGAGGTGGCACGGATGCGGCGGGTGGCGGTCCTGGTGGGGGTTCTCTCGTTGGTGTGTCCTTGGGCGGCGGCGGCGCGGCTGGTGGCGTGGGGTCTGAATAGCCACGGGCAGTGCGACGTGCCGGACGGCAACGACTTCGCGGCGGTCGTGGCGACGGTCTACAGCAGCATCGCCTTGCAGCGGGATGGCTCTATCGTGGCCTGGGGCTCGGCGGAGTACGATTTGACGACGCCCCCCGACGATGGGCCGTTTACGACGCTGGCCGCGGGGACGAACCATGCCCTGGCGCTGCGGGCCGACGGGTCCCTGACAGCGTGGGGCGACAATTCAGCCGGCCAATGTGACGTGCCCGCGGGCGGGGACTTTATCGCGATCAATGGGGGCTATTACCACAGCGTCGCCCTGCGAGCTGATGGGGCCGTGCGGTGTTGGGGCTCGAACGCCTACGGCCAATGCGATGCGCCGGATGCGAACGACTTTGTGGCGGTGGCGGCGGGGGCGTTTCACACGCTGGCGATCCGCCGGGATGGGACGCTGGCGGCGTGGGGGCGGAACGATTCGGGCCAGTGCGACGTGCCGGCCGGCACGGGTTTTGTGCAGGTGGCGGCCGGCAATGCCCACAGCCTGGTCCTGCATGGCGACGGTACGCTCCGGGCGTGGGGGCGGGATATGTACGGTCTGATCAGCGGTCTGCCGGGCGGTGACGACTATCTGCGGATCGGCGCCGCGGCGCAGCTTAACGTGGCCCTGACCCGCAGCGGCCTGCCGGTGGCCTGGGGACAGAACAACTACGGCCAGGCCGACCCCCCGCCGGACGCCTCGCTCATCGCCGTCGCCACGGGGGGGTATCACGGCCTTGGCCTGGAGGTCGAGGCCCAGACGGTGCGGCTCTTCGAGCCCAACGGCGGCGAACGCCTGTACGCCGGGCGGAGCGCGCCGATCCTGTGGGAGGCCCCGTTGGTGCTGGGGCGGATCCTGTTGGAGTTCTCAACCGATGATGGGCAATTCTGGCAGGTGATTGCGACGGCCGAGCCGGTTGGGCGGTTCGACTGGCGGGTGCCGGCGGTCAACTCGGATCGCTGCCGGATACGTGTAAGTCCGGTCGATTTGCCCGACATCCATGATCAAAGCGACGCGGTCTTCACGATCGCCACCGGCGGCCTGGAGCTGCTCACGCCCGCCGTCGGTCAGGTCTTGGTCGCCGGGCGGACGTACCCGGTGACCTGGAACACCATCGGAACCGTGACGGAGGTCACACTGGAGTATCAGCCGGTTGGGCAAGTGGACTGGATTCCTATCGAGACCCTGGCCAACACGGGCGGGTATGACTGGCAGGTGCCGGTCGGTCCAGCCGGGCCGGCGCGTCTGCGGGTGCGCGACGCCGCCTGGCCGGAGGTGTTCGACGTGAGCGATGGGCCTTTCATGCTGCTGGCACCTCAGGCCGACACATTGATCGTCGACGCCGCCGGCGCAGGCGATTATGGGCGGATTCAGGAGGCGATTGACATCGCGGCCGACGGCGCGACCGTGCTGGTGCTGCCCGGCACCTACGCCGAGAGCCTGCGGTTCAACAGCCGGGCCATCACCGTGTGCAGCGTGGCCCCGACGGATCCCAATTACATCGTGGGGACGATCCTGGTGTCGGAGGAGGAGCCGTGTGTGGTGTTCGACTTCCGCGAGACGCCTGCCTCGGTGCTGATGGGTCTGACACTTGAGTCAAACGCCGATGCGGCCATCCGCTGCTACCAGGCCGATCCGACACTGGCCCACAATATCATCCGGTGCGCCCCCGGTTCGGGGATCGTCGGAGTGGCCGGGGCGGCGCCGGCGATCACGGACAATGTCATCGAGGTGTGCGGCCAGGCGGGCGTGGTGGGTTGCGCCGGCCTGATCCGCGACAACGTGGTGCAGGACAATGGCGTGGGTCTGTGGGCCTGTGACGGCACACTCCGGCAGAACGTGATCCGACGGGCCGAGATATACGGTGTGTATGACTGCGATGGGATCATCGAGCAAAACGCAATCCTCGATAACGGGCAGGGCGGGCTTTTCCAGTGCGACGGGTCGATCACCGGCAATCTCATCGCCGGGAACCCCGTGGCCCTGGACGCGTGTGACGGCCATATTCACGCGAACACGATCCGCGACAATGAGCAGGGTCTGGTGGATTGTCGGGCGACGATCGAGGGCAATGTGTTCATCGCCCAAGCGGGCGCGATTCTCTCCGACTGCGTGGGGCCGATCCAGGACAACCTGGCGGAGGACAACGCCGGGGGCTTGGTTTCCTGCGATGGGACGATTCGGGGCAACGTGGTCCGGCGAACGGCGGGCACGGCGATCGAGCAATGCCGCGGCTGGATCACGAACAACATCCTGTCGGGCAGCGCCGACGCGGCCATCGCCGACTGTAACGCGGTGGTGGCGTTTAACACGCTGGTGGGCAACGGCACGGCGGTGCGCGGGTCGCTGGGGCCGGTGACGGGCAACATCTTCGCCTGGAACGACGTGGCCGTATCCGGCCCGGTGGAGAGCCGCTACAACGCCTTCTGGGCCAACCGGCGGCACTTCGCCGCGGGCGCGTTCGCCGGCCCGGGCGACGTCATGGCCGACCCGCTTTTCGCGACCGATGGTGATTGGCTCGATGCGGGCACGCCCGAGGACCCGAGCGACGATGTGTGGCAAGATGGCGATTACCACTTGCGCTCCGAGGCGGGCCGGTGGGACCCGAACGCGCAGGACTGGCCGGTCGATGATGTCACCAGCCCGTGTATTGACGCCGCCGATCCCACCGAACCGGTTGGCTCCGAGCCCAACCCAAACGGTGGACGAGCAAACATGGGGGCCTACGGCACGACCGCTTGGGCATCGAAGAGCACGGGGCAGCCCGGCCCGCAGCCCGCGCCCCGTTGCGTGGACCGGCCCAGCATGGACTTCACCGGCGATTGCCGCGTGGACCTGGCCGATTTTGCCCTGTTCGCCGAGGAGTGGCTGACCTGCGGATTTGACCTGCCGGAGGCCTGCGGAGCCTCGTCAACGCCCTAGGAGCCTGTCGGAGTACGAGCTGACTTGCAGGTGTTGCAGGACAGACTTCTTCTCTTGTGCACTGCGGCATTGTGCAAGTTTGCTGTGACGGAACGCAGTCCTTGTCGGGACGGCCGGGATGGGGCCTGTTGGCGACGGCGCGCGGCGCTCTTTTACGCCGAACCGGGCATCCAGCCACTGCCAAAGAGCTTCAGGAGGTTGTGCGTCAGGCAGATCAGGGCCCACTCGCCCGCCACATTCGCCAGACCGCGCAGCAGGAACCGCCGAAAGCCCCGCACCTCCTTGATCTGGCCGAACACCGGCTCGGCAATTACCTTGCGTTGGGCGTACGTCTCCCGGCCCTTCTTCGTCCGTAGCTTGCGGGCCATCCGCTGCGTCCTGCTCAGCCCCCTGGGGATCCGTCCCCGCGGCGCTCCCTGCGGCACCTCGCCGTGCCTGTCCTGGGCGGTGGCCACATAGGCGTCGATCCGTTCCTCTTCCAGGTACTCGAGATTGCCGTCGCTGCAGAATCCCGCATCCATGCTGGCCTTGTTGGGCTTGCCGCCACCGGTGTTCTTCTTCACCGCCTCCATCATCGGCTCGACCTGCTGCTTATCGTTGGGCTCCTGAGTCACCTCGGCGGCCACGATCACCTGCGCCTCGGCATCCACCGCCGCCTGGCAGTTGTAGGCCTGCTGGAAGGACTTACTGGCGCTGTCCTTCATGATCCGCGACTCCGGATCCGTGAAGTTACGCTGGGCCTTCGGATCGGGTTTCGCCGAGGGCTCTTTGGGCTTTTTGCCCCGCCGTTTCCTGCCCTCCTTCTCCAGGGCCTCTTCCTTCTGGCGAATCTGCTCGCGATGGGCCTGCGCCTCTTCTCTGGCCTCCTGTTCCAGTTCCACCATCGCCTCCTTGATCGTCTTGAGCCGGACCTGCTTGAATCGAAGCTCTTTGGGCAGTTCCTCCCCGCGTCGGCCCTTGCCCCAGCGGCGATCCTCCTCGTCATCGACCCGCTGGGCCTCGGCGAGCAACGCCGCCACCTCGGCCTCCAGCTCGGCGGCCTTCTTCTCCATGCGGCCGTAGCTCATCGCCTTGTGTTTGGAGGCGTTGGCCTGCACCTTGGTGCCATCGAGACTCACGTGCCCGAGCTTGACCAGACCGACCTTGCGGCACAGTTCCAGCACCTGCACGAACAGGCCAGCCAGGGCCTGCAGGTGGCGCTTGCGAAACTCAGCGATCGTGTCGTGGTCGGGATGCTGATCGGCGGTGAGCACCCGGAAGGGAAGTTGCTCGTAGGTGGCCTTCTCGATCTTGCGCGAACTGGGCAGGCCGACGCAGTAGGCGTACAGCAGCAGGCTCACCATCATCGTCGGATCGAACGGCGGCTGGCCGCCCCGGCTGTTGTCGTAGCGGCGGTAGATGGCCCCCAGGTCCAACTGCCCGACTACCTCCATCATGAAGTAGACCGGGTGGCCTTCCGGCAGCCAGTCCCTCATGTCCGGCGGCAGCAGCAACAGTTGGTTCGGCTCATACGGCTTGAAGCGTCGTTGATTCATCATGCCCCGAACATACCGTCTCCGTCGA
>Ga0068713_1003669_pt1 | contig 12998 bp, 10 predicted proteins | sample MTBAKSrepl2MetaG_FD_62223 | JGI IMG/M metagenome (GOLD analysis project Ga0068713, IMG submission 62223) | Enrichment culture microbial communities om Arthur Kill intertidal strait, New Jersey, USA, that are MTBE-degrading - MTBE-AKS2 (Arthur... | ecosystem: Environmental > Aquatic > Marine >...
GGAGAGGGTAGGGTCTTTTTCACTGCAGTCGGCCAGCTTTCCCGGAAGGGCGGTGGAATCAAGGACTGTCTTTCGCCGGGCCAGTTCTTTAGCTTTACGGGCTGCATTCCGGGCTTCGCTGGCACTGACAGACTTTTGTACGATTTTTCTGGCCACAGAGGGGTTTTCATCGAAATAGAGAGACATCTGTTCATTGCACACCGACTCCACGATCCCCCTGACTTCGCCGTTTCCCAGTTTTGTCTTAGTCTGCCCTTCAAACTGAGGCTCAGGCACTTTTACAGAGACTACAGCCGTGAGCCCTTCACGCACATCATCCCCCTGAAGGCGTGTGGCTTTGTCTTTGAACATCTTGTTGGTCACGGCATAATCATTGATGACCTTGGTCAGAGAGGTCCGGAACCCCGTGAGGTGAGTCCCCCCCTCGATGGTATTGATGTTGTTCACGTAGGAGTAGAGGATCTCATTATAAGTGGTGTTGTAGCACAATGCGATCTCCACAGCAACATCATCCCGGACATCCTGGATCAGAACGGGTTTGACAAAAAGGAGCTCATTGTTTTTGTTGAGAAATTTGACAAAGGCACTGAGGCCTCCGTCATATTTAAAGGTGGAGACTTTTCCGCTCCGCTGGTCTTCCAGTGTGATCCTGATTCCCGCATTGAGAAAAGCCAGCTCTCTGAGCCTTTTGGACAGGGTGTCAAAGTTATAGTCCAGAGTCTCGAAGATCTCACGGTCCGGTTTGAACCAGGTCTCTGTCCCTGTAGATTTAGCCTTGCCCACCACTTCCAGTTTGGAAGCTGTCTTCCCGCGTGCGTAGCTCTGGCGGTAGACCTTACCATCACGCCGGACAGTCACCTGGCACTCTTCAGAGAGGGCATTGACACAAGAGACACCCACCCCGTGAAGGCCTCCCGATACCTTATACGATGTCTTATCGAACTTTCCTCCGGCATGGAGCATGGTCATGGCCACTTCAAGCCCTGATTTCCCCTTGTAGACAGGATGGTCATCCACAGGAAATCCCCGGCCGTCGTCTGTGACTGTGATGGAATTGTCTTCCCCGATGACCACCTTTATATTTGTGCAAAACCCGGCCAAAGCTTCATCAATGCTGTTGTCCACCACCTCATACACCAGATGGTGGAGCCCCAGGCTTCCTGTACTTCCGATGTACATAGCCGGCCTTTTCCGGACACCTTCCAACCCTTCGAGAACCTTTATGCTTTGAGCATTATAATCAGACAAAACAGACCTCCTTAAAGGAAATATTCCCGCTCAAAATGAAAAATAAGGAAACAATGAGCTTTAAATGCATTTAACTCAATATTACCTTGTAATATTACGGAAAACATACAATATACATACTATTTAACTGCAAATATTATAGCATATTTCAGGGAGAAGTAAAGAAATATCGTGAATTTAGAGGGGCTTTACGCCCCTCTAAAAGCTTGTCCAGCACTGAGGTTTTTCCATTGCCCCGCAGATTTTCATAAACTCTTTTTCGGCTTCATGTGAGTCAGCCCTGACAAGAGAATCCTTCAAGGCTTTACCGGGAGAGAGTGCCCCCATGAGGAGCGAAGAGAGGGCCTGGACCCCCAGACGGACTGTTGGCAACCCCTGCCCTGATCGCGGAGTGACAAACTTCAGCAGGCCGCTCTCTTCAGTTAAAACACCCGAGAGAGGCTCATCACTGAGCAGAGAGTCAGTAATCTCCAAAGCAAGTCCCTTCCAATGCTTAGGTGCGGGCAGTTCCGCTTCTCTGAAAAAACCGACGATATCCCCGACCCTGTACATGAGCCCCACCGCCCCCCGGTATCCTGCATGATAGACATCAGGGACAAGGTCTCCTGAGGGGTCTCTGGGGTCAGTGAGCCTGTGATACTCCTCAGCATCGAAAGTCCTGTAGACAACGTGGGCACACTGGTCACGCTGTCCCCCGATAAAGGTATTCAACCGCTCCCGGGCCTGGGGAGTATTATCCATCCGTTCTACAATCGCAAGGTCATTGGCTACAAAATTGGACTTATGAGCACTTTCAAACTTAAAGACCACATACCCGGACACTTCACCGTTTTCACGGACGACAATGGTATGATGCCCTTTTTTTGCCAGGATACGCCCCATATCGGTTTCGCTTCTCCGGATCATGCCGTGTGTCCTCTCTGCCATCTGGTTATAACAGCGCACGATCTCCTCACGATGTTCAGACGTAGCGTGTCCCAGCCCCTCCTTAGAGGAACCCGTGATGAAATTATCCGTCCTGACGCGGTATTCATAGAGAGGTGCTCCGTATCCGTAACCCATTTTATAATAGAAATCCGGCCGAAACGGATAGAGAAGGGTAAGCGGACGTCCCCTCTCCATGCTTTCATGAATAAAGGCCGTGACAAGGTCCTTGCAGACATGCTCCTTTTTTCGGAGAAGATCAACCGCCACCAGGCCGACCCCGGCCACAGGAATGAACTTCCCTCTGTAATTCATCGAATAGTCATAGACAAGCATCCCTCCGGTCAGGGTACCATCCCGGAAAGCTCCCAGGGGACGCACGGAAGGAGATTTTTCAGCGATCTTTTCCAGATAGGCCTGTAGCTGGGAGGCATCATCCATCCCGAAACCGGGATAAGCATCAAAAGCGATACGGGCGTAATCGGCGAGCTCCTCTTTTTGTGTGAGGACTCTGATCTCATGATCCATGACAGCCTATCCTTCCACTGCGGCTTTGATGATGATATTGTCGGGACGTGTATCCTTCTCCCCGTCCTCTTTCTGTCCCTGGCTGATATTGAAAAAGAAAGCATCTCCGATCTTGACGACTTCAGCCCAGCGGTCAGTCCGGACAAAAGGAGCCCTGATCCGCCGTATAAAGGCCCCGTTCTCAGCGCTGAAGACATCGATGAACGCGCTTTCCAGTCCGTTGATGGGCTCGGAGAAACGTTCTCGCTGTCGTCCGTTCATCCGGTCTTTGATCTCCCCGCCGATCCCTCGCAGCATGTAGAGCTTTCCCCCATCATAAAAAAAAGAAGAGTGGACAAATGTCCCCACGGGTTGTTTGGAATCTCCTATGACCACCATGGTCATTCCCGGAGCAGGAGTGGTCTCATCAATGATCTTTTTGGACCAGACCAGGTTCAATTCAGAATCGTACTTCCTGATCTCGAATTTATCCTCGTTAAAGGAGAGATAGATATTCCCTTCGGAGTCTCCGGTGATCCGGCAGGCATGCTCCTGCCACATACGTCCGTCTGTATTGTCTTCGAGCCAGCTGTCCACAGATCCGACGATCTCCCCGTTTGTGTTAAACTTGACCAGGAGGTCAGGGAGGACCGGTGCTACAGCCACAGTCTCTCCATGTTTCACCAGCGGAGTGATCCATTTGAAAATACTGAAAGATCCGTTGAGAAGGATGGTATCCTTATAGGCTCCCTGATAGTCGAAGATCTCTATGCTTCGTTTTGATCCGTCCAGAATATAGATCTCTTCCCCCAGAAGTTTCACAAAAGCAGGAAAGAGGACTTCTCCCGGGCCTTTCCCCCGGTGTATGGTTAGTGTGGATACCACATCCATATTACTGTCACGGATCTCTATGACTCCGGCGTCGGGATTGGGGCCGGTAGGGGTGAGGGCATCGATGAAGTAGGTGCCGTCGGTATCCGCCATGGCCAGCATATATTTTCCTTCCATGGAGACACTGTCTACCTGCTTCAACTCCACAATCTCTGCCTTTTTAATGACCACGGTATCGCGTCCCGATGAACAGGCTGCCAATGAAACAGCCAGAATCATAGCGGTTATGAGCGTTTTTCCCATAATTCAAGAACCTCCTTTTCCCTTTCACAGGATAATCCCCATGAGAGCCGGGGGCTCCGCCCCTCTCTCTCATACCATTCCAGTGTATCGCGGACCGTCTCCTCGAGCGGCCGTGTTTTCAGCCCCTTGTCCAGGGCCCGTTGAATGCTGACGGTATTGTGCCCGGGCATCTTCATCTCTTCTGCGATCCACAGGGGGAGGCCGGACCACGATTCCACTTTTTGTTCTGTAAGAAAAACTTCGGGAATAAAAACGGCTTTCCCCTTCATTCCGGGCATGACTTCCATCCTGAGAAGCATGGAGCGCATGGTCAGGGGCTGAGCCGGCCCTGTGAGATTAAAGGTTCCCGCCGTCCCCTCTTCTGCATTGTCCAGTATCCATCTGGCCAGATCACGTACATCGATGAACTGGACCGGCTGATCGGGCTCTCCGGGGGCCAGGACCCTCTTTTGTGTCTGAAACTTCACCGGCCAGTAGGTGAACCTGTCACTGGGATCGAAGGGGCCCACAATGAGCCCGGGCCGTACGATGAGAGATGCGGGAAACCGCTCTCTCACAGCTGTTTCACAGGCCGCTTTCAGGGCTCCGTAATGGGCGTTGACATCTCTCTCCCGGGGATTCTCCAGGGGCAGGACCTCTGCTTCTTCATCAGGATTCTTTTGAGAAAAATCTTTATAGACGGAAATTGATGAGATAAAGACATATCGGCCGACATGCTCTTTGAGGATATCAGCTGAAGAGGCTACATCACCGGGAAGATACCCCGAGGTGTCAATGACAAAATCCCACTCCTGTCCCACCAGAAGAGCGAGGTCTTTTGTCCGGTCCCCGCGGATGATGTCTACCGGCCACTCAGCCGGAGCCGGGTGAACACCCCTGTGAAAAAGAGTCACCTGATGTCCCCGTTGAAGAGCATCACCGACCAGGTGACGCCCGAGAAAACGGGTCCCCCCCAAAAGCAAGATCTTCATAGACACTCCTTTCCCCTATAAGACAGGGAAAGGGTGGAGAGTGTTTCAAAAAAAAAGCGGCCCGGAGGCCGCTTATTTATCATTTCCATACAGAAGAAACAAATCACATATTAGACATGATCATCTGCTGCATGTTCTCGTATTGAGTCATTCCAGAGGGGGCGGAGAAGACAGAGTTGTCCACACCCGATTTGATATTTCGATATTCAAGAGTCGTCTCGTTCCCCTGGGCATCACTGATATTCATCCCTACCATGAACTTATTTGAGGGATCGACGTAAATATAGTATGCCTCGCCTTCTTCGGTGTCGCTGTCAGGGAGGGGGAGGACTTTATACTTCACGGCGGAGACCCCAGCGAAATTCTCTGTGCCCATTTTTTCCACAGGAGATCCCATCATCTCATCGATATCATCCATATCGCTTCCCATATTCCCGCCTTCATCTTCATAGACTTCCACATATCCGTTCATCTTGGGATAGACCATGATGGAACGTTTCTCTCCTTTTCCGCCTGTATTGATGACAATCATCTCATCGACTTTCATCGTTTTCATCTGCATATACTGGGCAGGGTTGTTGAAACTATCCTGTGTATAAGTCATCTCTACACGAACGTTGTCTCCTTTCATGAAGATCTTTCCGTTGATCTTCATGGTCATGTTCTGGGCCGGCAGATTGATCTTCTGCACCAGATCAGCAGAAATGCCTTTGGTGTCATATACGCTTCTGTCGATGACATCCCCCATGGTCAGCGCTGCTGAAGCTGCCACAGCCATAACAAGGACAAGGGCCAAAAGAATACCTTTTTTCATACCCGACCTCCTTAAAGTTAACGCTCCCTCCCGGGGGAGCGCAGATCCTATTCTTCCTCTTCCGCTTCCACTTTCGCTTCGGCGATGACTTTTTCCATCACTTCATGCGGTGATACTTCATAATGAGAGAACTCTGTCACAAATTTACCCCGTCCGCTTGTGGCAGAACGCAGGTCTATGGCGTAACTGAGCATTTCCGATTCCGGGACTTCCGCATCGATCTGCTGAAGCCCTTTCCCGTCAGGGTTCATTCCCAGGATCCGGCCTCTTTTGCTGTTCAAGCCGCCCATGACATCACCCATATACTCTTCAGGAACGGTGACCCGGACCTTCATGATAGGCTCGAGAATGGCTCCCCCGGCTGTTTCAAAGGCTTTTTTGAATGCCATGGAGGCAGCGATCTTAAAGGCCATTTCAGAAGAATCCACAGGATGGTATGAACCGTCATAGAGGGTCGCCTTGATATCAACGACCTGATATCCCGCCAGGACACCCTTTTCCATAGCTTCCTTGATCCCCTTTTCCGCAGCGGGCACATATTTCCCGGGAACGACACCACCCACGATGGCATCCACGAATTCATATCCTCCCCCTCTGGGAAGCGGTTCAAACTTGACATGGACATCACCGTACTGGCCGCGTCCCCCTGACTGTTTCTTGTATTTTCCCTGGGACTGGGCCGGTTTTGTGATGGTCTCTTTATAGGCTACTTTTGGTGTCTTGGTCACTACATCCACGCCGAACCTTTCTTTGAGACGGGCCACCATGACATCAAGATGGATATCGCCCATCCCTGAAATGATCGATTCATGGGTGTCAGTGTTCCTCCAGCTCTTCAGGGAAGGATCTTCTTCGGTGAGTTTTGCAAGCCCTGTCCCCAGCTTATCCTGGTCAGAAGAGGAAACTGCGGAAATCGCCAATGAATAGATGGGTTTCAGCTCAGGGATGAATTTGACTGTCTTATCGTCAGACCCTGCTGTAAGTGTATCCCCTGTCTTGATGCTTTCCACTTTGGAGATCACACCGATCATCCCCACGGGGACTTCTCCCACATCATTGATCTTTTTGCCGATGGCTGTATAGACATGAGCAATACGCTCGCTTTTACGGCTTTCCTGGACATGGACGCTATCTCCGGCTTTCAGCTTACCCGACAAAACTTTGAAAAAGTTCATTTTCCCTGCATAGGGATCCACAAGAGTCTTGAAGACTTTCGCACAGAAGGGTGCTTCGGCATCCAGGGGAAGCACCGCCTCTTCATCTCCTTTCAACTCATAGTAATTCTTTTCGATGAGAGGTGAAGTGGCCTTTTCGGCGAAAAACTCAAGAAAAGTCGAAACCCCGATGAGTTTTTCTGCTGACCCGAGAAGGACAGGGGCGATATTACCCCCCGACATGGCCTTTTCAAGCCCCCGGGACATCTCTTCATCGGTGAGACTCTCACCTTCAAGGACCTTTTCCATGAGGCTTTCGTCTTCTTCGGCGATGGCCTCCATAAGTTTTTCCCTGTATTCCTCAACCTGGGCTTTCATCTCCCCGGGGATCTCGATCTCTTTTGCAGAACCGTCTTCTTCATATTCATAAGCCTTCATGTTCACAAGATCCACAAGGCCTTTAAACCCGAGGTCTTTGCCGATGGGCAGCTGCATGGCCACTGGACGGGGATGGCTCAATTTCGCGTTGAGTTCATCAAGTGTTGTAAAGAAGTCCGTGTTCTCCCTGTCCAGTTTGGTAACAAAGATATAGACCTTCTTCCCCATACGTGCTGCTTCATCCCAAACCGATTCTGTCCCGATCTGGATTCCCGCTGCAGCTGAGACCGTGGTGACCACATGGTCGGCTGCAAATAATCCGGTGAGCATCTCACTGATGAAATCACTGTAGCCTGGTAAGTCAATAAGAGAGAAATGGGTCTTTTTCCAGTCAAAAGTCAAAACTGAAGAGTTAATGGAAATCTGCCTCTTTATCTCTTCAGGTGAGTAATCGGAAACGGTATTCCCTTCTGATGTATTCCCCATACGGTTGATCTGTTTTGTGACCAGCATCACCGCTTCAGCCAAAGTGGTCTTTCCGGTTCCGCTGTGTCCGGCTAATGCTATGTTCCTTATTTTTGCCATATCAATTGCCATATGATCTCCTCCATTCAGTTCAGTTTATATCACAGTGTCCCCGGAGGATGCCCTTTTTATGCATCAAAAGACGGGCTGTTTTCACATGTCCTTTGATCTGGCCTCCGGGAAAGATTTCAACATGTTCTGCCTCGATCACACCTTCCACAACGCCTTTGACATAGATCCTCTGCGCTTTGATGTCTCCGTTTACCTCTCCGGCCACATAGATAAGCGATCCGGTGATGTCTGCGAAGACCCGTCCTTCCCTGGCGACGATCAAGACTTTATTTTCGGGAGATGTTATCTCACGGGCTTTCAGGCTCTCAAGGATCCGGACGGAATCGCCGTCTTCGAGATACCCCCCATGAGTCACAGGGATCTCTTCGCCTTTTGAGAAAAGGCGTCGGATAATGGCGATCACCCGGTACGAAATCTGCTCCTGTTTCCGGTCTTTCTCATACTCACGAAAGATGAGCTCCGTAAGGGGCGTCTGTCCCCCTGATCCGTTCTGAGCGGTCATGTTTTATTACTCCAATTAAAAAAAGAGGGGGAGTGGACCCTCCCCCTTAAGTTTAAGATCAGTTTACCTTGGCGTAAACAAGAGAGTGATTGGAATCGTTGGCTACCCATACAATATATCCGACTCTGTTGTTTTCTGCGTAGGTCTCGGCTTCCCGTCTCCATGTATTCACGGTCCCGGTAGAGGGATCTCTATTGTACCGCTCTGCATATCGTTCGATACGATGCTTGACGATGATATCCACATCAGGCTGGATAATGATCCATTTGGGTTGTGTCCAACCGCCTTTTTCAGGATCAGTGTTAAACGGCGGAAGTGAACTGTGGAAGATCCTGCGGGCATCCTTTTTGAGGCCTTCGAGCTCTTCAGCTGTGATCACCTCTTCTTTTGCCTTTTTTATCCGGGCCTCATCCAGCATAGTGGTGATCTCACCGTAAGAGATCACTTCAGTCTTCCTTTTGGGGAAGATGGCGTTGGCCGCGTCATAGATATCGCTTTCAGTGGGGTCGGGAAGCTCCAATGCTTCAAGGTTGGCGATCAAAGCCTCTTTGATTTCATCCATGGTCATTTTGACATCTTCTTTTGATACGATGACCGGAGCGAAGAAATCGGCCAACTCATTGATAGAGAAATTGGCTCCGCCCTTCTTTTCCAACAGTTCCAGGATCATCTTGTTATAGGTGTTCTCAAATGTCGGGATAAACTGGTCCTTTTTGACATCCGTGATAAATCCGCTGAGAGATTCAAAAAGAGGTTGTCCTTCGGGAGGCAGGTTACCCTCATTCAGCCGTTTATAAGATTCGACGATCTTGGCCAGGTCTTTAATAGCTGCCTGAGCTTTGCTGATGGCAGCCTTGTCCAGAATAACATTCCCTCCGGACTGACAACCGGATAAAACAGCTATCATTAATATGAAAATTAACGGAAAAAACGACCTTTTCATATAATCCCCCTTCTGTATTTTTCTAAGATTTTACTTAAAAAAACAGGCAGTGTCAATATATTATTTCCCTTCATACTCTTTTAGAGCCTCTTTTAAAACGGTACTCAGCCTTTTGATCCCTTCATCGATCTCTTCCAGTGACGGGTAGGAGAAGTTCAGGCGGCATGTGTTTTTCCCGCCGTCATTGACATAAAATGCGCTCCCGATGACATAGGCCACATTGTTTTCCAGGGCTTTATAGAAAAGATCATCCATATTGATGAACTCAGGAGCTCTCAGCCAGAGAAACATCCCTCCTTCGGGCTTGGTCCACGTCAAATCGTCACGTTTGGGCATGTATTTGTCCAAAGCGGCAAGCATGGCATCTTTTTTCACCTTGTAGAGGTCCACATTCTTTTTGATCCTCTCTTCCAGCTTCCCCTCTTTCATGTAATAGGCTGCGATTTTCTGGGAAAAGGGCGGTGTGCAAAGGTCCATGGCCTGTTTGGATACGACAAACTTGTTGATGATCTCAGCAGGCGCTACGATCCATCCCAGGCGGAACCCGGGACAGAAGATCTTTGAAAACGTATAAAGGCCCACTGTATGGCCCTCTTTGTCCAGGGAATAGATGGACGGCACGGTCTCTCCGTCATAGCGGAGGCTGCGGTAGGGAGAGTCTTCTATGATGAGAACCTGGTATTTGTAGGCGATCTCCAGAAGACGCTTTCTTTTTTCCAGGGTCAGGGTGATTCCTGCAGGGTTCTGAAAATCGGGAATCACATAGATAAACTTGGGAGGCCCGCACTCCTTGATGAGTCTTTTGATCTCCGATTCCAGTTTATCCATATCCATTCCATCGTCGAGGACCGGGATTCCCACAGTCCGGGCGCTGTAACTCCGCATGGCGCTGATGGTCCCCACATAGGAAGGCAGCCCGATGATGACCGGGTCGTTGGGGTTGACAAAAAGCTTGCATGTCATATCCAGGGCCTGCTGAGAAGCGCTCACAATGAGGATGTTCTCTTTGGTCAGTCCCGTGACGCCGTCTGCAGCCATAAACTTTATGATCTGTTCCCGGAGAATGTCATCCCCTTCGGTTGTCCCGTACTGAAGAGCCTTGGTGCCCTCCTTTTCCAGGACTTCCGCGACAATGGGTTTCAAATCATCCACAGGGAACGTTTCCGAAGCCGGAAGCCCTCCGGCAAAGGAGATGATCTCGGGTTTGGCTGTGAGTTTCAAAAGATCACGGATCACAGAACGTTTCATGTTCATGGCGTTGACAGAGTAGAGTCTTTCAATATCAGATAACATAACCCCTCCTTTAATGGATTAATCCAAAAGAGAGCGCAGCTGTGCCGCTCTCTCACTCTTATCGACACTGTTAAAAAGATATGAGCCCACGACAAAGACATTGGCGCCGGCTTTCAGGGCTTCCGGAAGTGTTTTCTCATTGATGCCGCCGTCCACCTGGATATCGATATCGCCGAAAAGTGCCCGGGCCTTCCTGATCTTGGGAAGCATCTCGGGGATAAACTCCTGACCGCCGAACCCCGGCTCCACTGTCATAATAAGGATACGGTCGAGAAAGGGAGCCAAAGGTTCCAGAAGGGAGATCTCTGTGGCCGGGGTCACTGATATACCGGCTTGTATACCGGCCTCTTTGATCCGCTTCAGTGTAATATAGGCATGCGGAGTCGCCTCATAGTGGAAGACCAGGATATCGCTTCCGGCTCTGATAAAGTCATCTCTGTATTTTTCGGGGTCTGTGATCATCAGATGAGTATCGATGACCGTTTTCGGAAAAGCTTGCCGGACAGATTGCACCAGCGGAGCTCCGAAAGAGATATTGCCCACAAAATGGCCGTCCATGACATCGCAGTGGATCTCATCGATTTGGCTGATGACAGATTGAATATCGCCCTTGAGACAGGAAAAATCCGCATTTAAAATCGAGGCGGAGATCTTGTTTTTCATTCAGGCCCTCCTCTGCAAGACAGCTCCAAACATCCCGTCTCCGGGAAACTCCGGCGGCAGGGATTGATACACCCCTTGCCTGAACACTATATCATGGAAGGGCAACCGGTTCAAATGTTTTCTCCCGGAAGGATCCACAAGCCTCACGCGTGAACCATGCCGGGAAAGAAAGGCCCTGATCTGGGCTTCGTTCTCTTCCTTATTGATGGTACAGGTGCTGTAGACCAGCTCTCCTCCGGGAGTGAGGAGGGTCAGGGCTTTATCAAGAAAATCGCGCTGAACAGACCTGAGAGAATCCAGCCCCTCCGGAGTCAGCCGGTAAGCGATGTCACTTTTTTTGGACAAGACTCCCAAACCGGAGCAGGGGACATCCAGAAAGATCCTGCTGTATAAGCGCCCGGGTTCATATTTCAGGAAATCCTCTGTGGTGATCCGGGGAAGGGGAAGCCGGAGTCGTTTCAGGTTTTCTGAAAGGCGCTTGATCCGCCGGGGTGAGATATCCAGAGCCTCGATTTCACCCATGTCCAGATAGGGGGCCAAAAACATCAGTTTCCCTCCTGGAGCGCTCCCCACATCCAAAACGGGGCCGTAAGCAGGGAGAAGAAGAGACGCCGCGATCTGAGCGCCGAGATCCTGGACAAAAAAGAGTCCTTCCCTGTACCCGGGAAGATCCCCGGGGCTGTGGTGTCCCCTGACCCTGAAAGCCCCGTCCCATCCTTCGGGCCACTCTGAAAAAGCCACAGCGGCCTCCTCAAGACGTTTTTTGTAGGAGAGATGGTCTGTGAGTTTCAGATTGATCCGGATATCATAGTCCCTCCTCTTGCGGAATGAGGAGAGAATCCCTTCAAGAGCCTCAGTTCCGTACTGGCCGGACAAGAGCTGAGTGATCCAAAGGGGAAGAGAAAACCTCAAAGAGAGGGACTCCACCGGGTCCCGGGGAAGGGAGACCGCCTTGCCCTGCCTGAGAAAGCTGCGGATGACAGCGTTGATAAACCCCTTTTTCGACGGCGCAAACCGGCCTGCAAGGCGGACAGCCTCGTTGGTAGCAGCATAATCTTCGCTCTTTTCGCTGAAAAGAAGTTCATGAAACGCCAACCGCAGGATCCATCGCGCCTCGGGGCCGGGATCATTACGTACAAAGGGTTTCATGGCATGGTCCAGATAGAGAAGGTTCTCAATGACTCCACGGGCATGAAAAAGAATAAAAGGAGAGAGCGGCCTCTCTTCCAGGATCCTGTTGATATAGAGAGTCTTCTGCCACTTTAACAGGATCTTTACCAGCTCCAGACGTTCGTCCGTCATAAGAGAGCCACTCCGAAACAACGGGAAAGGGTTCTTATAAAGGCGTTAACGGGAAATCCCACGACATTGTAATAGTCTCCCCGGATAGAAGAGATAAAAAAAGCTCCTTTCCCCTGGATGGCATAAGCACCAGCCTTTCCTTCATATTCTCCCGTCTCCAGGTATCGTCTGATCAGCTCAGGAGATAGAGGCATAAAGCGGACCCGCGTCTTTTCATAGAAAGCTTTTCTCTCCTCCCCTCTTTTGATCACCACTCCTGTATAGACCGTATGGGCATGCCCGGAGAGACGCCGAAGCATCTCTCCGGCCTCCTCTTTTGACTCGGGTTTCCCGAGGACAACCCCCCGGTAATAGACGATAGTATCAGCTGTCACGAGAATGGCACTCTTGTCAAAAGGCCCCTCTATTTCCAACGCCGCCATCTTCTCTCGGGAAATATCCAGAACTGTCCGGGAGGGCCGTCCATGCTGAAGATGAGATTCTTCATGGATATCCACAGGCTTAACGGTAAAGGAAAGCCCCAGACGCTGAAAGAGGTCCCGCCGACGGGGAGAAGCGGATCCCAGGA
>Ga0068713_1003670_pt1 | contig 12991 bp, 10 predicted proteins | sample MTBAKSrepl2MetaG_FD_62223 | JGI IMG/M metagenome (GOLD analysis project Ga0068713, IMG submission 62223) | Enrichment culture microbial communities om Arthur Kill intertidal strait, New Jersey, USA, that are MTBE-degrading - MTBE-AKS2 (Arthur... | ecosystem: Environmental > Aquatic > Marine >...
GCTCAACACCACCAGCATCGCCTGCACCCGGGTCTTGACGCTGATCAAAGCCCAGCACAGCCTGGAAGAGGACGGCAGCGCCGCGCTCAGCCGGGCGCTGAAAGCGGTGCTGAGCGACATGCGCGCGAAGCACGCCGGAACCCTCCCCCCGCAGGATTAGCTCCTCCGGCACGGGCGGCGGCGCCGCTTGTTTGCTGCCCCACCGGCAATCGGGGCGGCTCCACGGCCAACAGCCGGGCGGCTCAGCGGCGCGGAAAGCCTGCCGGCGGCACAGCCCGCTCCCGAGAGCGGGCGAGACGATGCCCCCGGCCCCCTGAGACCGCCCGGGCCGCCGCCCCTGCCGGGAAAGACAGGAGGTATGACGATGAACGAAGAACAGGCCGCGCTGGTAGAAGAACAGGTGCGGCACGCCCTCGACCTGATGCGGGCCGAGATCGAAGCCCTCAAAGCCCAGCAGCGCCACGACAGCGAGCTGGCCAGCCACCGCCTGCGGGCGCTGGAAGCCCAGGCCCTCGACCACGAACAGCGCCTGCGCTCCGCCACCGCCGGGGTGACCGAGTTCAAGGTGTGGTCTGGGCTGGCCGCGGGCGGGTCGGGGCTGATGTCGCTGGCCGCGCTGCTGCGCGCCTTCTGGGGCGGCTGAACCGGCCGCGAAGGGCTCGAAAAGGATAGGGTATCGTCGAGGTTCCTGAAAAGCTGCTCTATGAGCTGATGATCGACCTGTGCCGCTTCACCCAATGCGGGTCGGGGCTGACCCTGCGCGCCTACCAGCAGGAAGTGGCCCGGGCGGTGGTCGAATCGGTGGTCAACGAACAGGGACTGAGCTTCGCGGTTATGTTCCCGCGCCAGTCGGGCAAGAACGAGGTCCAGGCCCAGCTCGAGGCGTACCTGCTGCTCCTGCTCTCCGAAAGCCCGGCGGAGATCGTCAAAATCTCGCCGACCCGCAGCCCGCAGGCCGAGAACGCCATGCGCCGCCTGGAACGGGTGCTGTCGGGCAACCAGATCACCCGGGATAAGTGGCAGAAAGAGAGCGGCTACATCTACCGGGTGGGTCAGGCCCGGATGTACTTCTTCTCCGGCGCGCCGGAGGCCAACATCGTCGGGGCCACCGCCAGCACCCTGCTGGAAGTGGACGAAGCCCAGGACGTGCTGGTGGAGAAGTTCGACAAAGATATCGCCCCGATGGCCGCCAGCACCAACGCCACCCGCATCTTCTGGGGCACGGCCTGGACCAGCCACACCCTGCTGGCCCGCGAGCTGCGGGCCGCCCGGCAGGCCCAGGCCGCGGACGGCATCCGGCGCTGCTTTGTGCTGACCGGGCAAGAAGTGGCCGCCGAAGTCCCGGCCTACGGCAGGCACCTGGCCAGCCAGATCGCCCGCCTGGGGCGCAGCCACCCCCTGGTGCGTACCCAGTATTTCTGCGAGGAGATCGACGGGGCGGCCGGGATGTTCCCGCCGGAGCGCCAGGCCAGGATGGGGGGCGATCACCCCCGGCTGCGCGCGCCCCGCCGCGGGAGGCAGTACGCCCTGCTGGTGGACGTGGCCGGAGAGGACGAAGCTGCCCTGCGGGGCGAGGCAGATCTGGAACGCCCCGGCCGCGACCTGACCGCCCTGACGGTGGTGGAGGTGAGCCTGGAGGCGCCGCGGGAATTGGCGGCGCGCGGGCTGGTGTACCGGGTTGCAGACCGCTGCCAGTGGCACGGCACCAGCTACACCCAACTGCAGGGGCATCTGACCGCCCTGGCGGAGCACTGGAAGGCGCGCTACGTGGTGGTGGACGCCACCGGGGTGGGGGCGGGGCTGGCCGCTTTCCTGCGCAAAGCCCTCCCGCGGCAGGTGATCCCGTTCGTGTTCAGCGCCGCCTCCAAGAGCAAGCTGGGCTGGGATTTCCTGGCGGTGATCGACAGCGGGCGCTTCCGCGATTGGGACCCGGACCTTGAAGAAGCGCCGGACGGCGATCCGGCGGCGCAGTGGGTTTACCGGGAAGCCACCGCCGGCTGCGTGCGCGAGGACGTGTGGGCGGCCTTTTACCGCCAGCTCGATGCCTGCCAGATGGACGTCTCGCCCGGCCCCGAGCAGCGCATGCGCTGGGGGGTGCCGGAAGGGCGCCGCGACCCGCTGGACGGCGCGCCGCTGCACGACGACCTGCTCCTCTCGGCGGCCCTGTGCGCCGCCCTGGAGGAACACGACTGGGCGCTGAACGCCCCGGCCCTGGTCATCCCCGGGCGCGACCCGCTGCGCGACCTGGATGAAGGATTTTAGTTGAGTGGGGAAACCCCCGACCATAGAATAGGAGAGCAATAATAATGAGGAAGAACCTGATGGAACGAATGACACGGACCCTGTTCGGCGGGGAGATCCGGCGGCAGGTGCGGGCGGCATTATCCGCCGCCGAAACCGAAGCCAGCTTTCTTGTTGGTGCCCGCCAGTTCAACCAGTCCGACCGCGACCGCTTCACCTATGACCGCGAAAAGATGTTGGAACTTTCCCTCGAAGCCTGGCGCGTCAATCCCCTTGCCCGCCGGATCGTGGAGCTTACTTCTCAATATGTGGTCGGAGGAGGGATCAACGCCGAATCAAAGAACGATAAACTCTCAAAGTTTATCTCCGACTTTTGGAACCACCGCCTGAACCGGATGGACGTCCGCGCTTTTGAGTGGTGCGATGAGCTGACCCGGACCGGCAACCTGTTTATATTGCTTTCCACCGATCAAGCCGGCATGACCTATGTCCGCGCCTTCCCCGCGACCGCCATCGCTGAAATCGAAACCCGGTCCAACGACGTCGAGCAGCCAACTTACTTTAAGCTAAAGCCCACCAACACCGACCCCGATCCCGCCCCAATCCCTGCCTACGATCCCAACACCGACAGCCCCACCGCAGCCGGCGGCTTCGCCCCCGCCATGCTGCATTATGCGATTAACCGCCCCGTGGGGGCGGCCTGGGGAGAATCAGACCTTGCCCCCCTGCTCAAATGGCTTTCCCGCTATGCCAACTGGCTGGAAGATAGAGCAAGGTTAAACCGCTTCCGGACCGCTTTTCTATACGTGGTCAAAGCCCGCTTCCAGTCCGAAGCCGAACGGCTGGCCCGCCAATCCCAACTCAACACCAACCCGCCCAGCCCTGGCAGCATTTTGGTCACCGACGAGAGCGAAACCTGGGAGGTGCTATCAGCCAAACTTGACTCCGTTGAAGCCAACTCCGACGGCCTGGCAATCAAAAAAATGATCTCCGCTGGTGCTGGTATTCCCATGCACTTTTTAGCCGAACCCGAAAGCGCCACCCGCACCACCGCTGAAGCGGCGGGCGGGCCAACCTTCCGCCACTTCGAGCAGCGCCAGCGGTTTTATCTCTGGATGTTGGAAGACATCTTATCGGCAGCAATCCACCGCCGGGCTATGGTCCAGAAGGATCTTCCCCACAAAGAACCCTTCACCGTCAAAGGCTCCGATATTTCAGCGCGGGATAATGTCAGTTATGGCATGGCGACCACCTACGTTAACAACGTGTTCAGAGAGCTCCGCGACCGTGGAATGATTGACGATACCGAATACCTCCGCATGGTTTACCGCTTCTCGGGAGAATCGGCAGACGTTGAAGAAATGCTGAAGCGCGGCGCCAAAGCCCCAAAGACAGACTGGATTGAGCGCAAGAAAGCCAGATCAACCCCTGTAAGCTCCGATGTGGTGGATCCCGACACCGGCGAACCCAAGCCCGGCATCGCCGGAATTTAACATTAAAGAGGCGCATCCTGGGTGGGGTGCGCCTCTGTTGAATAGTTGTTTGAAGGGGGCTTGAACAACAAAACTAGAAGTTAGCTTATTTTAGAAAATTAATGTTTTCTTTTTTGAAAGTATTATAAAAATTTGGCTTTGATTCTTGTGTTTGTAATAAACGAAAGTGATGATCTCTGAATATATCTGGAAAATTACTTGGAATTTTAATAAACTCTCTCATTTTGAAGATGAAATAGTCTAACCAAAGTATGTCATCGGGATAGATAAATGCAAAAAAATCACCTGGTCCAAAAAGGCTTATAGGATAACGAGGATATTCATTAAAAGAATTATATTTCATAATTATTGCATCTATAGTCGGCGCATTCAAAAATTCATTCAAAGGATCGATTTCTCTGCATTTTTTTAATAGGCTTTCAAGGTTATGTGTTCTTATAACGGGTTTTTCTTTTAATCTCATATACCCCTTTAAATAACATTCAACACATTGTTGTGCAGCATAGAATGAGTAAATCTCTACGTGGTTCAAAAAAAGTACACGGGATACAAAGTAGTGATAATCACCACCTTGTATAAAATTGATATAAGGAACTTCATTTAATTTATTATTAAAATCTTGATTATGATATCTTGTTGGAAGATTACCGCATTTTTCTCCCATTCTTTTTTTTGCGTTTAAAGCTATCAGTAAATTTTCTTCAATTTCTTGTAGTCTTTCAGATAAAGTATTTGTCTTGAACATAATCACTCAACAACTTTCTGTTTTTATCCTCAATAACGGTAGGGTGCCTTCCCAACATACCAAATCGCGTCACCCACTCACCGCCTAAGATGAGTCCACTGCAGCCGGTGCTAGCTATCATGCCCGTTTATCTTCGGAGCTTAGATTGGTCTAGCCCTGTAAGGAAGCTGTATAAAAATTCTGTAGCCCTGTTTAACTTACGACTCCATTCGTTTCTTTTCATGCAATACTGCTTTGAGGCTGACAAGTCATTATTACTAATGTCATGCCATTGTTCGCACCACCCATGCACAACAATCTCATCAATTTCATCCTTTTTAAGCTGTTTGCAAATAGAAAGAATCTTCTTTTTATCACTCGATCCAGTAGATTCCTGTTGTGGTCTTAGGCGGAGCAGTTCACCTAATGTTGAATTGATCGCCTCGCGCATAGGTATTAAAGATGTTATTGCGGGATTGGCGCCAGGAACGGGAACTTCGAAGGCATGATGGGCTATATGAAAAAGTTCTAGAGGACTCTGTTTACCAGGAGGTGCGTTATCTAGGTTGAAATTGCGCATCAAGTCAGCAACCTCGTCTCTGCGCTCAGGTCGAGAGGTGACTTCAAAATATTGAGTCAAAATGCCCTGAATATGAGGGTCAGTATCATAAGTATCTTGGGAGAAGTATCCGGATGTGGTGACTATTGTCAAACTGGCAGTACTTGACAAGGCATTACTAACAGTTTGCAGATTTTCCAATGAATCCTGAATGGATATTGTGTGTCTTGAGGTTAAACCCCAAAGCACAGTCGCTTCTTCGATATCCGTAGATTTGAGGTGAGGGACGAGCTGAGTGTAAGAATCTGCAACATCGATTACACCTTGAAGACTGGATCCAATATTGCCCACGATAGACTGAGAATCCAGAGCATTTTTCTTAGTTTCAGCAATGATTGTGCACAATTGATTCCTCGCTTCATGGGTGTCTTTAATTTCCAAAGATTCTGAGTAACTGGAGCAGTGGAAGATTCGTGCGAGCATGTGGTGCACTTTGTCAAAAATATTTTGTATCCTGCTTTTCATTCTTTTCACCTTTCTTTCAAGGCGATTTACTATTGCATAAATTACAAATATTTTAATAACAAATTATTGAGAAAATAAAAATGGCAAACTCGTTGCTAACCATTTACCAATAAACTGCTCCACCAAAAAGTAATCACAGTATATTCCCTTGGATTTCCAATTGCAAGCCACCGAAAACGCCGCTTTTGGCTAGATAGATTTTATTGAGGAGAGGCATACCTTGATGTGTGTTTTGTGCCAAATGTATTTATGATAAGTATGAACATTTTACTCATTTTTGAGTAAAATTATTTTATATAGGTGTTAACTTATAGTTGTAACTTTGGACAACGAAAAAGAGGAGGTTGCAAAATGGATGAAAGACAAGAAAAGGGTTTCAGGGATTTAAGAAAAGTCCTTGATGTTCTCTCACAACCGGGAGCAGCATTAATCACCTATTTTGTGCTTGCCATACTTGTAAATCTAATAACAGATAATAAAGATTTTATAGGGAAATTCCAATTTATTGCTTTTTTTGCTTTATTTGCGGTTTATATGATTGCATCTTTAGTTAGGTATAAGCTGCTGTCCAAAGAAGAGAAAGAGAAAGAGGACGAATATATGGATTGGTTAAATAGTCAGAGAGGCCCATAAATCTAATTCTTTCTATTTCATAAAAAATTACTAAAAGCAGTTAGCAGAATCATTTATCAAATAATTTTCTCCAAGCCCATACTATAAACGCAAAAATAACAGCAAAGATCCCAAAAATGGCTGGTACAGAAAACAATAAATGTCCTATTATCTCTGGTCCGGAAGAATAATTTATAAATATCGAAATTATATTGCAGGCCCCCATAATGGCGCTTAACAAGAGGCCAATTTGCATAGGAGTTCTTTTGTATTTTTTTACTTGGTTAGTTTTTTCAGATGCAAAGTCATCTATTTGTATTTCCAACCCACAATATTGACAAAATACCGCATCGTTTTGAATTTCTCTTAAGCAGTTCGGACACTTTTTCATCTTTTTTCCTTTAAAGATACAAGGGTGCGGTCGTTTTTTGACCGCACCAATATTTCATCCATCAACAAACCAGGGGAGAGAATACGACAGAACAGTGAAAATGTAGAAACAAATGGAAATTTCCCCTTTCAGCATACATAATAAACCACCCTGCGACCAGCCGTTAATAGTATATTCCCTTGCACGCCCAAATACAAGCCGCCTCTAAAAACTGCGGCCGCGTCACCCCCACACCCAGGCCGCGCCCACTGGCAAACCCAAACCGCGCACACTGCTGTTTTGCTTCCCTTTCTCAGGGAGTTACAACGCTTCGACATAGCCAGTCGCCCAGCCACATCGGTTGCCTGCTATCTGGCGGCCTGACCCTTACCAGAACTGGACTTTCACCAGTGAGCAGACGATGTTTTATCAGGACACACCACACGGTGTTGGGCGGCGATCATTTTTCCCAATCATCGAGGTATGGAGACGATTCATCTGGACGACTCGCGAACGAGTAAATGACGGTAGCAGGTAGTAAGCGCATTCGTGAGAGAAGGTACTCTTGCGTTTTTGGCGGAAGACCTTCATACCATACGGGGGAAATGGCAAAATTCTCCCCATTATCAAGAATTGCATGAATAATTGCAGACGTTAGGTTTTTACCTTGTGTGACCGAAGTACAAAATCTTAGTGGAGCCGCGTTTGCTGTATCAAGCCATGAGAATATAGCTGCTCCGCCTTTTTCGAGAGGGATAAGCGAGATAGCAAGTGTACTCATATCGACACTAAGATTCGTAAAATCTTGAAGCTTAGTGCCATTCATATCGAAAAATGGCTGGAAGACAAAACTTGCAACGAGGTTAGGAGTCTTGGGAAAATTGATCGAATATGATTCGAAGTGTTCCCAATCTTCTTGTAATAGATAACCATCAAGTTTCGCCTTGAATGCCTCTATCTCCTCTGCTCCTCTCAGTGATGCTTCTTGAAAGCGTAAAACCATCTCGGTATATTTAAGTCTATCCTTTATTTTATAGATTGCACCAATCTGTTCCGGTGTTGGTATGGATTCAAATTGTTTTCTCTTAAGGTAACACTCTCGTGCCGTTGCGCGATAAACGAGCATAAAAATCTGCTTGGGTTGAAATGTAAATGGCTCATTTTCTAGGCAACTAAAAAGTGACGCATCATGCTTCGCACAGAAACCATTAAACACTGACACATCTCCAATACCAAGCCTTCTGACTTGGATTGGATTTTCATCGGGGAAAAAATGGACTTTAAAATTAGGTGCATATACATGTGCGTCTTTTGATATTTTTCTCAGAACAGCTTCCCTAGATAGTGTATGGGCTGAGACAATAGAACCATCATGGTCTGCATACGGTGCCATACACACCTTTGTGCTAAACCTTTTTCGGAATTCAGCTATTAGGTCAGCAGCTGCTTTAGGACTTGGAAGATGTTCAAGTGCCATCGGGTGAATTCCCATTTCCCTAGTAGATAATCAACTGAATTTTACTGGTACGCGCCCAACGGTTTGGCTCACTGCCGCCGATTATAACAAGACAACTGACTCTGGAAACCACTTTTTCTACCAAGTCCGTAGGGTGCGGTCGCTTAAGTGCCCATCAGGGTATTGACCGCACCAATATTTCATCTATCAACAAACTAGGGGAGAGGATACGACAGAACAGTGAAAATGTAGAAATAAATGGAAATTGCCCCGTTCAGCATACATAAGAAACCACCCCGCACCCGACCATTAATAGTATATTCCCTTGCACGCCCAAATACAAGCCGCCGCCAAAAACTGCGGCCGCTTGCACACCCCAAACCCAGGCCGCGCACACTGGCACAACCAAACCGCGCCGCCGCCCTTCGTGACGAGGGGCGCGGGGATCCACGATGGGGGAATGATGGGTTTCGCTGCGCTTCACCCATCCTACACACTTCCAGCAGCCCTTGTTCCTGCGCCCACTCTCGATAGCGTTTGACTGTACACCGGTCTACACCCACATCTTTCCCAACTTGCCGGTCACTCCGCTCTTCCCGTATGTGCCGGATCATCTCGCGTATATCCATAAGGTTTAACCTTCTTTCTGACATGGTTCCTCCTGGCTGCCTGGGTATCTGCCAGAAGGTTACTCGCTTTTCCCTATGTCCGAAAGTGGTACATCGTTGGTGAATATCATTGGTACATTATAGGGTGTTCAGTGACAATATGACTCTAATTTTCCAAAATCAAGCCGCCGCAGTTTTTGGCGGCCGCTTGTAACCCCAAAACCCGAGCTGCGCTCACTGCCACAACAAAACCGCGCCGCTTACCCGTGGGGCACAGCCCCGGTCAAGTGCTGCCAGGGTCAGGCGTTTCTTCCAGTATTTTCGCCATGGGTTATGTCTTTACATACCTTAATCGAAGAACCATACCTGTCAAGATGGGCTTCTGACCGGGCAAAACTCCTGCCGGAGGTTAAGCACGCGGCGGCGGTCCCTGAATGACGATTATGGGGTGGTTATCTCCCCGAGTTGGGTCTCTTCACCTTCCTTCACGCCAAACTCAAGGGAGGGAGCGGAAAGGGATGGGGAAAAGGATGGGCTGTCTTTGCTTACCAGCGCATACCATTCGTTGGCGATCTTGAAATGGAGGAAATAGCTTCCAGGCGGCACATTGGAAATTACAAAACTGCCATCCGCATTTACACTTTCGGCCTGGTCGGCACAGATCAAATTCCCTGTAAAGGTTCTAATACATATTTTTGCGAGCGCGTCAGTAAATGGGGTTTGTGCCTCGCTGACCAGCTTTCCCCGGATTGAACCGAAGGGTTTATACTTCAGGGCTGGCAGCCGGGAGCCGTCTCCGAGAATATAGAGATCTGAAATGTCATTCATATACAGGTTGGCTGTGTAATCATGATAGATTGTCCATTCCACACCATCATAAATCCCCAATCCGTAGCTGGTTGTCACCCACAAGCGTCCCTGCCCGTCGAATTCCATTTGATGGATGCGATTCACGTTACCAACTCCCAGGCCAAGCTGCTGGCCTTCGAATCGCGATTCCCATTCGTTTTCCAAACCGAGTTGCGCCACATCGAATCGCGATTCCCATTCGCTTGTATCCGGGTTTAAGGTAAATATTTTGGTCCCGGTGGTTGTCACCCAGACCCTGTTCTCATTATCCACCGCGACAATCTGGATTCCGTGAGTACTGTCGTCGGGACCGGGAATAGCGCTCCACTCAAGCCCATCAAATTTCAGTAACTGTTCATCAGAGCAGCAAGGCTCAGCATTAGCGGTTATCCACACTACGCCGTTGGAATCTATCACCAACAGTTGGCTCCGGCCGCTAGATTCATCAAAACTGTAATTACCCGGGGGCGTGACAACTTCCCATGCGGCGCCATCGAAGATTGCAATGGTGTTTTGCGTGGTCACCCACGCATTTCCATTTGGCGCAACACCCAGGGAGTGGATGGAGTCTGGCCACTCGTCGTCGTGGCTTTCAAAGTAATCCTCCACGGTATAACTTGTCCAGGTGGAGCCGTCAAAACGCATGACTTCTGATAAATCACTCACCCAGATATCATTGCCGCTTCCGCATAGGACAACCCCCTGATCAACCCAACCCCCGATACTTGCAAGCGTCTCTTCCTTGACCTGATACTGGTAAATTTCATCATCAACCAGATAGATACGTCCGTCTGCGCAATGGGTTATTCTTCTTGGGGTTGGGCCATCTTGACAAATATGCCATCCAGCTGCATCCAGGCAAGAGAGCGCCTGCCCATAATGCTGGACGCAGACCGTGTTGGGGTCTGTAAGGGAAAAGGATGGAAATATGGCATGCAGATCATTCTCCGCGTTGGCTGTTGGGGATTGATCTGGAGGCTGGAGCTTATTCCCCGCGTTGGCTGTTGGTGTTGGGGGCGTAAACAAGGGGAGGTCTGCCGCCGGTCGCGTTGGACTCACTGTAGGAGTGGATACTGGATCGCCGCTTACCTGACAGGCAACCGCGGCAAGAACAATCATCATGCAGGCGAAAAAGGATTGCTGTTTCCGGTTCATTTTATGCAACAAAGCCTTTCAAAATGCCAAACGATTGAATATACTGCAATTATGCTGTGTAACAACCTTGTAAAGGCTATTAAACAGATTCTCCGCGAATGAAAATACAAAAATGGCAAGCCCGCCTCTCACCATTCACCAATAAATAACCCCACTAATAATTATTCACATTATATGACTCTGGCTATTCAAATACAAGCCGAGTTCACTATCACAAACAACCCGCGCTGCCGCCCTTCGGGATGCGGGGCGCGGGTGTTCGGGATGCTCATAGCTAGTCCGTGATGTGGTCAATACCAAGCAGCAGATCATCATGGCATCGGGGGCATAAAACTGTGTGCTGAATTGACGATAGTTCGCTTTCAAGTAACTCTGGCGGGGTGTTGCCGGGAAGGTTTCGCAATAGCACTCGAAGAAGCTGCTCCCTGGATTCGCTCTTGTGTTGGAAAGCTTGTTGAACACACCGGCCGCAGAAGTACGATACGCATTTCAGACACACCGCACCCTGAGTCCATTCGGGCAGAATTACGAAGGCGGTTCTTTGTGATGAAAGCGTTTTTTGCCTTGCAATGTTCTTTCGGATGTCTTTTTCAATGTTTTCTAAACGCAATGTGCTCATTGATCCGCACATTCTGCACGGTACAACACCGTTGAATTTCCGCATTGTTTGCCGGAACTCTTTTAATATTGGACCATAAATTGCCGGATCCTCTTCAAATTGATGGTTTACTGGTGGTGGTTTCTTGAACCAGCGCATGATTATGCCTCCTATGGATTAAGATGCGAACCTCATCACGCCAACTGCGCAGGTTAGCAGCCAGCCAGATGCTGAAAACATTTTTCCGAAAAGACCGCAGCCGATGTCAAATTCAAATGGATGAGGGGTTGTCCGCTTGGGGAGCCTATTGGATCCTTTCGATAGAATTAACCTGAAGTATTGGCAGCGGCATTGCCATCATGGCTTGCTGCGGTATGTAAACTGTCCCGCCAGTGGAACCTTTAACCAAATACAAGTAATCCTGACCAGAGTGGGCGGTAGGCGCCGCGGCGTTCAAATCTTCAGCAGGAAGTGCGAATTGATAGTTGGGATAAAAGCCGAGAATAAATACCTCTTCTCCGTGATGGAATAGAAAGAAACTAAAACTCTCTTGCTGGTCCTGGGTTCCGAGTGTGCTATCTGAGGTCCAAATCTTCCCCAATTCAAGCCACCCTTCTTCTTCCGTGCTTGTCCCGCTTTGCACCGAGAAAATCTCATCCTGCGCACTGAGAGGCTCAGCGGGTGGCAGTGTGCCGTCAATTTCGCCTGTCCACAGAACGCCTATGGAAACGTTGGGGTCCTCGGTGCTTCCGACGCTCACATTGGCAAGCGCAGTCTCCCCCGCGTTGTTGGTAAATTGTTGAGGTCCAAGAAAGGCGAAGAGAGGCGGCCCACCACCATTCAGGGTCAACTGGATCTTATCCTGAGTCTTTACTTCATCGAAGGTCCCGGCGTTTACCACATGAATCCCATCTTCACCTGTTTCAGCGCGCTGTCCATATACGATGAGCTGGCTGTCCCCAGCCGCGACGATTAAGACGCCCTGTACCCGTGAGGCACTCGACGTGGGAGTGAGGGGGATGATTGTGTCGGTGGGCAAGATGGAGAGGGTGGGTTCACGAGTGGGGATTTGTGTAGGTATCGACGCGGGGGGTAAAGGCATAGATGTGGGTGCTAAGGGTTCAGGCGATTGCGCGGGTGTACCGCACCCGATCGAAAGCAGCAGAATCACTCCAACACCAATGATTATTTTTAGTAACTTGCGTTGGTTCATGGTGGCCTCCTTTAGCCAGTGAACCGCCCCGCTGGTGGCGGAGCCATTTAAACATTGGATAGACTGTGAAAAAATGTGATTCGTATTAAACAAAACACCCATAAATGGAGAATCGCAATCGCCCCACTCACCATGCAACAATGAATACTCCAAAAGCAATCACATTATATTGCGATGGAATCTGAAATACAAGCGGCTGTGGGGTTTGACTGGACGCTGGACGCGTTGGCGCGGGCATGAGCGCACAGGGTGTAAACGCCGCCGGCAAGGATTTCTCTCCGTGGGTACAGGGTTACGAATGTGAGAGAGATTCTTGCCCTTCGGGTACGATATCGTTCCCTGCGGTCGTCTAGAATAACAATTGTTGAGGGCTTCCTCTTATAGATGTCACGGCTCACCGTCTAAGCGAGAGGAGAACTTGCTGTATCGTGGCGCGGCAACAGGCTGTTAAGTTTATGGGTATGTGTCCGCCCACACGCCGCCTCTCTCCCACAAGGAGAGGAGCGGAAGACACCACAGGATGATTGGGTTTCCCTGCCGCCCCGCAACCCACCAAAACGGATCATTCCAGCCCGGTAATGCCCATCG
>Ga0068713_1003674_pt1 | contig 12982 bp, 8 predicted proteins | sample MTBAKSrepl2MetaG_FD_62223 | JGI IMG/M metagenome (GOLD analysis project Ga0068713, IMG submission 62223) | Enrichment culture microbial communities om Arthur Kill intertidal strait, New Jersey, USA, that are MTBE-degrading - MTBE-AKS2 (Arthur... | ecosystem: Environmental > Aquatic > Marine >...
GGGAACGGCAGCAGGGCTTTAAAATACAGTCTGTTTAAGCCCCAAGGACGCCCTTTCACCTGCCCGCCATGCGAGTGAGGCGAGTCAGGCGGGTCGATAGGGATTCCTTGCTGCCTTTCAATAAAGAATATCCCGGGCCCGGGGGCGGTCGCCGAACGAATGAACGCTTTTATTGCAGCCCTTGGGCAGAGACCCCCACGGGCGGGCAGAACGCTGTTTGGTTTCGGCTGTCAGGCCGCCTTAGATAAAAAGACCGCAACTCACCCAGTGAACCATTCCTTGATAGCGAAGATCAGCGGCAGCGGCCAACAGGCTGCCTCTGTCAGCATCGAAGTATAGATGGAAACAGCTATCTTTTCAACTGCAATGGCCTGTGGGCCGTCATCAAAGGCTTTACACGCTCCCGGCGCCGGCCGCATGGCGGTCCGTGGTCGATCTTGCCCGCCTTTGCCACAGCTTTTTATGGTCGTTTTCGGTTAGCTCAGGTCAGTATAATGCGCTCTGGACGCTTTTCTTGGATTTGGCTTGACAAAAGCGACCGGTAGTCATATATCACGTTTGATCGATGCAGGGCCTACAGGCGTGCTTGCCTTCTTTCTCTGATCTGGATTCTGCAGCCCGTAGGAGATGGGCATTGTTTACTGAGGGTGGATGATTTTATATGGAGCATCTGATTGTTGCAGGATATGCGGCTGCGGGCATCCTGTATGCCGCGACCCTGACGGCCTCTCTCTTCAAGCGCGAAGGGATCTGCCGGATGGCGTCCGCAGGGGCTGTGGCCTTCAACGTCCTGGTCCTGGCGGTCATTTTTCTGGTGTCCGGTCAGCCGCCCGTCTTTGAAATTTTCGGCGGATTGTTGTTTTCGTCCTTTGTCCTGGGGCTGCTCGGGGTGTTTGCCTGCCCAAGGGGAGAAGAGAGGATGGGTGTGGGCACATGGGTCTGGATGGAAGTCCTCCTGCTCTTTGCGGTCACCCTCTTTTTTCAAAAAGAGCCGCCTGCATACAGATTTCATCACTCCTGCATCTGGGTGATCCTGTTTCACGGCTTCCGGGGCCTTGCGCTCGCCTTCGCCCTGTTTTCAGCCGCGCATTTTATCCGGTTTCGAATGGAACCCGAACGCAGGCGGGCCGGCAACCCCCTTTTTCGGCAGGGCCGCAATTTTCTCCTGTTGAGCGCAGTCGCCTTCCTCTGCGGCGAGTACGCGGGGATCGTCTGGTGTCAAAAGGGATGGGGGGATTTCTGGCACTGGAGCCCGGCCTTTTTTCAATCCACCCTGATCATCCTCTGCCTTATGTTCGCCTTTCATGTCCCGGGCAAGAACCCCCGGTCCGATGATCTCAGGTCCATCATCGCCGTGCTGACGCCCGTATTGATGCTGACCGTGGCGATTGCCAAGGGGGCGTCATGAAACGGCCTGCTGAACGGCTTGCCTCCCTGCAGTTCACCACGGTCATCCTCATTGTCCTCATGTTCTGGTTTGCCTGGGGAATCGTTATGGCGGAGTCGGATCGCCTGACCGAGGGATTCAGGGTCATGAACAGCCTCTTGGCCCCCGAATGGTTCGCCGGGTCCGGAAATCTCCCGTTTTTACTGAAGCTCTGGTTCGTGGGCGTCTGCGCTGTCATGACTGTTTTGGGGATCAATCTGATCTTTTGCTCCTGGATCAAGATCCTCAGGCTCATGCGCAGCCGGCAGGCCGCGTCCAAACTGATCATGCTGGTCATTCACGTGGTCTTCGGCCTGGTGGCGTTGGGTCATTTCGGAAGCTTTGTACTGGGCTATCGATACGAACACGTCACCCTGCGCGAGGGCCAGACATTTCCCCTGCCGGAAGGTTACGCCGTTGCAGTCAGGGCGATCCACGTTGAAGACCATCCCATCCTGTTTGAGCGGCCCAAGGAGCGGCGTGCCGGGGCATTTGACCCAAAAGCCAACTTCTGCGAGGTGGCTTTGATGCACAATGGAACCCAGGTGGGTCAGGGTCCTGTTTATTTTTTGAGGCCCTTTGTATGGAAGGACATTCAGGTGACCTTGAAGCGATTCACCCTGCTCAAAGGGACAAAAAGCCGTGACGTCACTGACGCAAGACCGGGGGTCCGGCTGATCGTGAGCCGAAATCCCGTGAGGCTGGCGGTTTTTATCCTGTTCCCGATCATGATTGGGGGAATCGGGATCTATATGCTGATGACGTGGCGCCCACGTCCAAACGAAAAGGGAAATTCCTAAGTCGGCCTGACGGCCGCAACCAAAAAGCGTTCTGCCCGCCCCTGGGGGTCTCTGCCCCAGGGCTGCAATAAAATGCGTCCGTATCGTTCGGCGACCGCCCCTGGGCTCGCGATGCCATTTATTGAAAGGCAGCAAGGACATACCGTCCCATGAAAGAGTGTCCTTGGGGCTTAAACAGACTGTATTTTAAAGCCCTGCTGCCGTTCCCAGGAGCTGTATTCGGTTTTTGCAGCCCTTGGGCAGAGACCCCATGGGCAAACTTCTTCGCACGTTGCAGAGAAGTTACAGACAAAGACATTAAATAAAAAAGGAGGAAAGGAAGATGAAACTGAAAAGGACGCTTGTCATATCGACGGTGGCCCTCCTGATGACCGCTGGTTGGGCCGCTGCCGAGGAAGAGGGTGAAAAAAGGCCCATCCGCGAGGTGGGGAGCGTGTTTTCCCTGGGAGAGGTGGTGGTGACGGCCCAGGACGATGCCGTAGGAAAGATCGCCACTACGGAGATCATCGATGAGGAACAGATCGATCTGACCAATTCGGTGAATGTCTCGGACGCCCTGGACACCCTTCCCGGCGTGTTCCTGAATGTAGGGACCAAGAACGAGCGGAATTACACGGTTCGCGGGTTCAACCAACGGTATGTGCCCATATTCTTCGACGGCATCCCCATCTATGTGCCCAACGACGGATATGTGGACGGGGGAAAGCTTCCCACATCCAATATCTCTCAGATTACCCTGACCAAGGGAAACAGCTCGGTCCTCTACGGTCCCAATGCAATGGGCGGGGTCATCAACATCATCTCCAAGAAGCCCCAGCAGAAGATCGAGGCCAAATTTGATCTGGGAGGCCGGCAGTCCAACGGCTACAACGCCAATGCCTATGTGGGTTCACGATTTGACAAATTCTATGTGACGGTCAATGCCGGAGTCCTGGATTCAGACGGCTTCCGTGTCTCCAGCGATATGAAGGTCGGTCCCAACCAGGGCCACGGCACGCGGAACAACTCCGATGTCACTCAGACAAACGGCTCGGTCAAGTTCGGATTTACTCCCGCGGAAGGCCACGAATATGCCATCGGCGTGAGCCACATCGACAGTGAATGGGGCATCCCCCCCCATGCCTATGCCACTTCCCGGCCCGACCTCAAATGGTGGCGCTTTACGGACTGGAAGAAGGACACCTACTATCTGATTGGCGATTCCCGGATTACGGACAAGGTTTCCACAAAGATCCGCATCTACCGGGATACCTACTACAATGTGCTGGATTCCTATGACGACAATACCTACTCGAAGCAAACTAAAAGATATGCATTCCACAGCACCTATGATGATCACACCACCGGCGGCTCCCTAACGGTGCGCACCACCTATATCCCCCGCAACACCACCAGCTTTTCCTTCCATTACAAGGACGACGTCCACAAGGAGCAGGATGACAGGGGCGAGGCCTGGGAGAAATATGAGAGCGAGTATTTTTCATTCGGGCTGGAGGATGATTACAAGATCCTCGACAATTTGTCCTTTGTGGCGGGGGCCAGCTATGACATCCAAAAGCCCAAATATGCCAACGGGGCCCCGGTGCGGGACGAAGACAACACGTTCAATCCCCAGGCCGGGCTCCACTACACCTGCCTCAAGGACCTGGGGCTCCATTTCTCAGTGGGCAAAAAGACCCGGTTTCCGACCTTGGTGGAACTCTATTCAGGGCTTCTGGGCAAGAACGAGCCCAATCCCAATCTGTCGTCAGAGGAGTCCATCAATTACGAACTGGGCGCGGAAAAGCCGCTTCCTGGCAGAAACTTTGTGGGCCTGAACCTTTTTTACTCTGATGTCAAGAACCTCATTGTCAAAAAGGAGCTTCCCAGCGGGCTGGACCAGTATCAGAATGTGGGGAAGGCGGTCTTTAAAGGCGTGGAATTCAATTTCAAATCCCTGTTCATCCCGCGCAACACCTTTGAACTCAACTATACCTTTCTGAAGTCAGAGGACCGGTCTCCGGACCGGACCAGCGACCACCTGGAGGAGAGGCCGGAAAACAAGATCTATGTGAGCGATCTCTATCAGCTCACCGACTGGCTGGGCCTATACGGCAAGCTGGAGTACTACTCCAAACAGTGGTATGAGGACTCTGACAAGGGATGGCAGGAACTGGACGGATTTGTGACCTTTGACTTCAAGGTCATTGGCGCCTTTTCCGATACCCTCACCCTGGAGGCTGGCGTCGAAAACCTGTTTGACGAAGACTATTCCCTGTCCGAGGGCTACCCCAGAGAGGGCAGGACCCTTTTCGGGGTGTTGCGAGTGACGCTTTGATTGAGACCGACCGATCACGGGGGAGACGGGCAGGCCCCCGTGGTCGCCTGTGGTGAAATGACCGAAAATGGATGATGGGAGAATGTCAATGAAGAAAATATGCATGTGGCTGATGACGGCTGCTGTGGTCTTGACGGTTGGCAGCGTCTGGGCCGGCCCGTCGCCGTCCCTCAGCATTACCGGACTGGTGAAGCAGCCCATCCGCCTGTCGCTGGAGGATCTGTGGACATATCAGGGCATTGAAACCCAGTTCAACGAGCTGTACGTGGACGGCGCCTATCGGGGCACCTTCCTGTACCGGGGGGTCCCCCTCCGCGTCCTGCTGGAGACCGCCTGCATTCGCAAGGAGGCCGGCGGCTTTGACAAATCCGTAGATCTGGCTCTGGTCGTCAGGAACCGGGACGGGAAACAGACGGTGCTGTCCTGGGGCGAGGTGTTTTACAAAAATCCCGGGAATATCATCATGGGCCTTTCAGCCCGTCCCATCCTTCCCAAAAAAGACTGCACCCGGTGCCATAAGCCGGAGGTCTATCAACCCCGGATGGATCAGTTTTTCCGGCAGATCGGCTTTCCCAAGCTGATGGTCGTCAGCGACCAGTATGCGGATCGATGTTTGGAGGATGTGGTCAGCATCGAGGTCCGCGATCTAAGGCCCGAGCCCGCTGGAAAAAGACCGGACAAGCTTTTTTCGCCTGATTTTCGCATCACAGGAGCAGTGACCGCTTCCCTTTATGTGGCAGACCTGTCCCCATATCCGAGGCAGAGCGTCAAGACCAGGCACCTGGGCGAAGGAAGGGGATATCATGGGGTGGACCTGATGGAGGGCGCTCCCCTCAGGTCCCTGCTGAACAAGGCGGGGATCAAGGCGGACGTCAACACCGCATTTTTGATATCGGCGCCCGATGGCTATCGTTCCCTTTTTTCATATGGGGAGGTCTTTCTGGATCCGGGAGGGGACCGGCTGATGGTTGCGGACAAGATGAACGGCAAGCCCATTGACGCGGGGGGCCGGTTCTTCTTTGTGCCGCCCGACGACCTCCTGGCCGACCGGGACGTGAAAGCTGTGGAGAAGATCGAGGTCATCTCCGTCCAACAGGACCCAAAAATCTATGTGATTGGTACAGGATGCGGAGATACACACCTCGTCACCCTTGAGGCTGTCTCCGCTATGGCAAGGGCCGATGTCTTTGTCTCTCCGCCGGATCTGCAAAAAGGGTTCTCCAAATACATGGGCAATAAGCCGGTTCTGGCGGATCTTTACCAGTTTGTCCCGCCTGTCATGAAAAAGAAGCACCCGGACCTCTCTGCCGATGACCTGAACCGCCTGATAAAAAAGGAGCAGGCCGGGGCGGCCAGGATCATCCAGGGCGCCCTGGACCAGGGCAAGACAGTGGCCCTCCTGGAATACGGGGATCCTACCATCTGGAGCGGCTGGCGGTATATCTGGGATTTGTTTCCCGAAGGGACCGTCCGGATCGTACCCGGGATCAGTTCTTTTAATGTTTCCAATGCCCTTATCGGGAAAGACGTTGCCTGCAACGGCGCCATGGTCATTGCCACTCCAAGGGCCCTGAAAGAAGATCCGGACATGGTGAACGCCATCGCCAACAAGGGCGAAACCCTCTGTATTTTTATGGGATTGAAGGATGTGGAGGATCTAACGGCCTTCCTTTTGAAATGGTATCCGGAAGATACGCCGGCCTGCATCGTCTATAGGGCCGGTTATTGGGCCGGCGAGAAACTGGTCCACACCACCCTCCACGGGCTGCCCCAGTCTGCACAAGAATCCCCCGAGAAATTCTTGGGTCTCATCTACGTGGGGCCGTGTCTTGAAAAAGGATAAGCGGCCAAGGGAACCCGGGTCGGTACGGTCTTCCAGCCGGAACCTTTAGGATGCCGGACCGGGTTCCCCTGAAACCGGGATCGAGGATGCGGGCGCCCTTATCGGCCATAGGGGCTGTAAGGGCGCCGCCCTCCATCCTGCCCTTCCCCCTGACGTCTGAGACCCTCTACCGCCTCCCGGGTTGAAGTCTCTATTCCCGGACACCCCCCTTGAGTTAACGACATTGAGGCTAAGGGGGCTTGCAGCCGCAACCCAACAGGTTCCCCCACAAGTCCCACAAGCGTTCTGCCCTCCCGCAGGCAAACTTCTTCACACGTTGCAGAGAAGTTACGCACAAAGAAGCGATACGATGCCGGTTATTTACAGGCCAGGGGCCCCTGGTCGTCGATGGGTTGCGAGGAATCTTTACACAATCCTAATAGAATGCTAAAATTTTGCTCTTAAATTAAAGCCAAATTGGGAAGAGAAAAGGAGCGCTATGCCCAAAGAATGCATCCTTGTGGTGGATGATGAAGAAGATATCCTGGAGCTGGTCAGGTTCAACCTCTCGCGGGAGGGGTATGCTGTTCTGACGGCGCCCACTGGTGAAAAGGCCGTGGATATGGCCAGGGAAAGACGGCCGGATCTCATTGTGCTGGACCTGATGCTGCCCGGAATCGACGGTCTTGAGGCCGCAAGGATCCTCAAAACCCATGCAGAAACCCGAAGCATCCCCATTGTGATGCTCACGGCCAAAGGCGAGGAGCCAGACGTGGTAGCAGGGCTTGAGCTGGGGGCTGACGACTATGTGGTCAAGCCGTTCAGCCCCCGGATCCTGCTGGCGAGGATCCGGGCAGTGCTCCGTAGAAGGCATAACCATGCTCAGCCGGCGTCTGAGGTAGTGAGAATTCACAACCTGACCATCCATTCAGGCCGGCGGGAGGTCCTTGTGGATGATAAGCCGGTCCATCTCACCTTCACGGAGTTCGGCATTCTCCACTACCTGGCGCAGAGGCCGGGCTGGGTGTTTACCCGAACCCAGATCGTGGATACGGTCCGCGGAAACGACTATTTTGTAACCGACCGTTCGGTGGATGTTCAGATCGCAGGTCTTCGCAAAAAGCTGGGGCCCAGCGGCGGGCTCATCGAAACGGTCAGGGGCGTAGGATACCGCTTCAGGGAGTAGCTCATGGCGGCCAACAGGAAACTCTTCTGGCAGATCTATCCGTCCTATCTGCTCATCACCCTTGTTGCCCTTGTGGCCGTGACCTGGTATGCATCCCATTCCATCCGACACTTCTATCTGGAACAGACCGCGGCGAACCTGGAGGCCAGGGCGCGCCTGTGTCAGGAACAGATCCTGAATGCCGGGGCGCCTTTCGACTCAGAAAAGATCGATCAGATGGTCAAGCGGATGGGCCGACTGGGGGCAGGCCGCATTACGGTGATCCTTGCATCAGGAAAGGTCGCGGCCGATTCGGATGAAGATCCTGCGGCCATGGACAGTCACGCGGACCGTTCCGAGTTTATTGCAGCCCTGCAAGGCGGGCGGGGCATATCCATCCGGCACAGCAGGACCCTGGCCGAGGACCTCATGTATGTGGCGGTTCCCGTGAAACAGAAAGAGCGCATTCAGGCCGTGATCCGCACCGCCATCCCCATCATTGATGTAGATGCGGCCGTCCGGGCCATCCGGACCCGGATCCTCCTGGGGGGATTGGTGATGGCCGTCTTTGCCGGCCTCGTGGGCCTGTTTGTCTCGCGCCGCATCACGCGCCCCATCCAGCAGATCAGGGCCTGGGCAGAGTCCATCGCCAAGGGAGAATCGAACCGCAGGCCTTCTATCAGAGCCTCTGAGGAGATTGAGGCCCTTTCCATATCGCTCGAGCAAATGGCCCGCGACCTGAAAGAACGCCTCGATACAGTGATCCGACAACGAAACGAGATGGAAGCCGTTCTTTCCAGTATGGCAGAGGGCGTCATGGCCCTGGACATGGAAGAACGGCTTATCGGCATGAACGATGCGGCAGGCCGGATGCTGGGCGTTTGCGGGACCGACATGCAGGGCCGCAGCATCCAGGAGGTGATCCGGAGCACCTTGCTGCATCAGTTTGTAGCCGATACCCTCTCAAGCAAAAAGCCAACCGAGAAGGATATCCCCCTCTCTTCAGACGGAGATTTGATCGTCAACTGCCGGGGATCCCTCCTTCGAGACGGAGAGGGACGTCAGATCGGGGCGCTTGTGGTCTTCAACGATGTGACGCGGCTGCGAAAACTTGAAACCATCCGCCGCGAATTTGTGGCCAATGTCTCCCATGAGCTCAAGACCCCCATCACCGCGATCAAGGGATTTGTGGAGACCCTTCGCGACGGCGCGGTCAAAAATCCGGCGGATGCAGACCGGTTTTTGGCCATCATCGAGAAACACGCGGCCCGTCTTGAGGCCATTGTGGAAGACCTCCTGCACCTTTCCAGGATCGAGCAGGGGGCTGAAACAGGAGAAATTGAACGGGTCGACAGCCGGATCTGCGATATCCTGCGGACCGCTGTCCAGATCTGCCATATGAGGGCCGAGGCCAAGGGCATACGGGTGGAGATGTCATGCCCGGAAGACATGCAGGCCCAGGTGGATCCTCCCCTCCTGGAGCAGGCAGTGGTCAACCTGCTGGATAACGCCGTCAAGTACAGCGAGAACGGAAAAACAGTCCAGGTGGAGGCCGAGCGGGCGGACCGGGATATCCGCATCTCGGTGCGGGATCAGGGATGCGGCATCGAAAAGCGCCATCTGGGCCGGCTCTTTGAACGCTTTTATCGCGTGGACAAGGCCCGCAGCCGGGAGTTGGGAGGGACCGGTCTGGGGCTGGCCATTTCCAAGCACATTGTACAGGCCCACTCGGGCCGGTTGACTGTGGAGAGCACCCCGGGAAAGGGGAGCATTTTTTCCATATACCTCCCGCATTGAAAGTAAATCCAGGGCCTCAGCCGTCCCAATGGGGGATCATCCATGATCGACAACCTGTCATTGACCACGTCTCTCATTTCCATGGCCCACTGGGCCGTCGTGGTCGGCCTTTCCATCCGCGTCATCATGAGGCGCCTCCCGGTGGGCGTTTCCCTGGCCTGGCTTGCCGTCATTTTCAGCATCCCCTTTGCAGGGGCCATGGCCTATCTCTTCATCGGGGAAAACCGTCTGAGCCGGAAGTATCTGCGCCGGGCCGCGGCCATCCATGACGTCTACGAACACTGGCAGGATGATCTCCAGAAGCGGGCCTCTCTGGCCGCTCCCGATGTTGATCCTGCGGTCATCTCCCTGCAGCGTCATGCCCAGGCCCTGGTGGGGTTCCCGGTCATGGGGGGGAACCGGCTGCACCTGATGCATGACTTCGAGACCGTGTTCGCGTCCATTGTATCGGATATTGATGGGGCCAGGCGGACCTGTCACCTGGAATTCTACATCTGGGAGCCAGGGGGACTGGCAGATCAGGCGGCAGAGGCATTGATGCGGGCCAGGGGCCGGGGCGTGGCAGTCCGCATCCTGGTGGACGCCATTGGCAGCAAGCGATTCCTCAAGAGCCGCCTTGCCCGGGATCTACGGGATGCCGGGGTTCATGTGGCCGTGTCCCTCCCTGTAGGTCCTTTGCAGATCCTCACCACACGGGCCGACCTGCGGAATCACCGCAAGATCATCGTCATTGACGGCGAAATCGCCTATACCGGCAGCCAGAACCTGGCGGACCCCCGGTTTTTCAAGCAGGACAGGGGGGTGGGCCGATGGATTGATGCCATGGTGCGGATGGAGGGACCGGTTGTGGAGGCCATGGCAGGGATATTCATCGAGGGATGGGAGATGGATACGGGCGAGGGCCTGGAGGAACTGGAGGCGGCGAGCGACGTGGGCCCGGTGAAGGAGACCGGGAGGACGGCTGTTCAGGTGGTGCCTTCGGGACCCGGATCCAAGCCCGACGCCATCCGCCAGCTGCTTTTGAGCGCCATATATTCGGCCCGCAAGGAACTGGCGATCACCACCCCTTATTTCGTCCCGGATGATACGGTCTTTACGGCCCTGATCTCCGCTGCCCATCGGGGAGTGTCGGTAACCCTGGCGGTCCCGGAGAAGGTGGACTCCCGGCTCGCCCACTATGCCAGCCGGTCGCTTTACCACGATCTCCTTTCTTCAGGGGTGCGGGTGGCTAGGTTCAGGGGGGGGCTGCTGCACACCAAGTCGGTGACCGTGGACGGGGAATTTTCCATATTCGGGTCGGTGAATCTGGACATGCGCAGCCTGTGGCTTGATTTCGAGATCTCCCTATTTGTCTATGATCGTGATTTTACTGAGCAGGTGCGGGCCATGCAGGACGGGTATATGGCGGATGCCGAAATGCTGGATTTAAAGGAATGGCAGGCCCGTCCTGCAATCCACAGATTCCTGGAAAACACGGCCCACCTGGTGGGCCCTCTCCTGTGAGCAGGGAGCAGGAAGACGTCCTGGGAAGCCGGGAACCAGGGCAGGCCGGTTAGCGCCTTTACCCGGCAGAACCGCCTTCTGTGTCGGGGCGCCCATACAGGATGCGCAGCCCCACCAGATAATGTCCCCTGAACCGGCCCTCTTTGAGATAGGTGATGTGCCGGATCTCTGTTTTCAGATATTCCGGCTCACGCGAAGAGCTTGCCGGATTGAATTTCATGTCCAGGGTCTCGCCTGTCTTCAGCCGCTCCAGGGCGGCGGAGCCCTCTTTGATCAGAATGCCCACGCCCCAGGGAGACAGATCGCGCACCCTGAACTGATGTACGGGGAGATGCCGATTTACGGGAAACTCGACGCTGTAATAGTCTTCAAGGATGATTCGGGGTGCAGACCGCTTCTCGGCCTCTCTTCCCCTTTCCTCCAGTGGATCCATATGAACACCTCGCCGGAATCGTCCACACGGCCATGCGCTTCCTTGTTTTTCCAGGCCCCTGAGCGGGCCAGGGCATAGACCGGGGCTTGAAGAGACGCATCACTTTAAACTCATGAAAATTTGGCCCGAGCAGAGGCAGGGGGGCTCGGTTTGTTGCAGCGCTCCTACCGAGCCCCCTGCCGGACCTCAAAGAGACAAAAACAGCCTATCTTTAGGCGATTTTTCTCTGAAAGTCCAAGCCTTTTTCAGCACCAATTCTCATTTTGGCAAAACAGCCATGTGAGAGCGGCTTCCCAGCCGCATAACGTCGCGGCAGAATGCCGCTGAAATAATCCATCGGCCACATACGTTGCAGCATGAACCGCTGACCTCCAGAGTGAAAGAGTTGCATCCTATGGGATTGTATTATATAAATCCTGGCAGACCGGAACTTGTGAATCTGCAATGGGTGATGCCCAAAAAGGCCCTCACGTCAGCGGGTGAGGCGGCAATGGATGCCATGTGAGGTGCCTGGAGGTTGCGCATGAGGTGGACGCTGCGGCTGAAGATCCTTCTAATGGTTGGCATTATCACGCTATCTTCCCTTCTTGGGTACGTCATGCTGACCCACAATGCCCATGTTATGGGAAACAGCCTTCGCGTTGAAACCGAGGCCCATATCAAGGCCCTGGTAGGGAAAAATGCAGAGAAGATCGAGTCCGCCATGCTGGTCATGGAGCGAAATGCAGACGACCTGGCCACTGCAGGAGAGGCCTTTCACGCCATTCACAAGGCCACCGGCGAAGACATTGCCGAACAGATCAGGGAATATCTCATCGCCAATTTCAAAAAAATGCCGAAGGCCATCGGGGGCGGACTCTGGTACGAACCCCATGCCCTGTTTGAAGAAAAGGAGCGGTTCGGGCCATATGTATACCGCCAGGATGACGAGGTCTTTTTCACCTGGGACCTGAACACGGAGACCTACGATTACCACCGACAGGGATGGTATCTCCTGGCCATACCGCCCGACTGGGACCGATCCCGGCCAAGGCCTTTTAGGATCTACTGGACCGATCCCTATATGGACGAGGCGGCCACCAAGTCCCTCATGATCACGGTAGATGCGGTCATGTACGATGCCCGGGGAAAAATAATCGGCATATCCACGCTCGATTTCGCCCTGGAGGATCTGAAAGAGATGGTGTCCGGGATGATGGTCACGGCCCACGCCCTCCCCTTTGCCGCGGATGCGTCGAGCGGGCTTCTCATCTCGTTTCCTGCGGATCCGTCCAAGACCCTGAAAAAGATCGGCGATCTCGGGGTCGGAAACCTGGCGGAGGCGGTCCGGAAGGCCCGGCCCGGGGATGTGGTCGCACACGCAGTCACCCTTGAGAAAGAGCCCTTTTTTCTGTGTTACACCGTGTCCTCCACCGGCACAGTATTGGGGATCATGGCCCCCTGCGAGGAACTCTATGCCCACATCCATGATCTGAACCGGGCCAATATGCTCACCTCCCTCCTGATCATTTCGATCCAGGTGGTCCTCTATCTTCTGATCGCCTTTTTCATGATCCGGCGCATCTGCAACCCCATCAGCCGATTGACCGATGTGGCCCAGGAGATCGCGGCCGGAAATCTAACAGGGGCGTCCAAGTCCCTGGCTGCACTGGAGCGGCACAGCGGAAAAAAGGGGGACGAAACCGGACGGTTGCTGGCCGCGTTTGAGGGAATGAACCG
>Ga0068713_1003679_pt1 | contig 12966 bp, 10 predicted proteins | sample MTBAKSrepl2MetaG_FD_62223 | JGI IMG/M metagenome (GOLD analysis project Ga0068713, IMG submission 62223) | Enrichment culture microbial communities om Arthur Kill intertidal strait, New Jersey, USA, that are MTBE-degrading - MTBE-AKS2 (Arthur... | ecosystem: Environmental > Aquatic > Marine >...
ACCATCACCACCGGATGACCTTCGACCTTCAGCAGGGCCGGATGATCCTTGTACCGGCTCAAAAAGTACAGCAGGTCGTGGTCCACAGTTTCCAGAGGGGCCCCGCCGTGTTCGTAGTCAATGGTGATCTTCAGGTGGTGACCAACGGCCTTCTCAGAAACCATGTCGAGAATCGCGTTCGGTCCCTTCGGCCGGGTATCGTACCACCAGGACACAGCCAGCGCGTCGATCAGAGCCCGGTTCATCTGCTGCATATGCTTCTCGATGATGGCAGGATCCCAGGAGTTGTACGCGCCGACCAGGGGATGCAAGCCTTCCAAGCCTTCCTGGCGGCCGCCTTCCGCCGCCGTTTTGAGCCAGTTGTCCTCCTGGAACCAGATGTAGTAATAGGCGAGAACGACCTTGTCCGTGAACGCGAAGCCTTGGGATGAGTCCTCGGCCTCGGCCGCAGGAACCGTGCTCGAGATCAGCCCCAGAACGATGGTCAAGTATAACACTGTCACGTCTCTCATATCGTCTACTCCTATTTCTCGGGGCCGTGCGGGTAGTGCGCGGCCGGCCGCGGGACGACCTCAAGGCAGTCTTTGCAGAAGAGACCTCATGGCTTGGGTCATGGCCTCCTGGTAATGGGCCGTCTTGCGCACGTGGAAGATGTACCGATCTCGCGCAGCCTGGTCATGCTGCCACTTGGTCACACCCTCATCCGAACAGGACAGTTGAATGGGATCAAATGAGAACACGCCGGAGTCCCCGGCGCGATCACGCTCGACAATACTCCCGTCGGCGACAACCATCTTACCCGCCGCATGGAGAAACCCGCCGGTGCACCACATATGCCGGTCTTGCGTGCCCAGGGTTTCCAGCAACAGCTCGTCCCGAGGCCCCGTGAGATACGTCAGCCACCGGTGGTCCTGCTTCTTGCCCAGCATGCAGGCGAAGAAGTTCTGCATCCGCTCCGACAGGTCCGGCAGGATCGCGCCCTGGCGAAACAGGTAGTGCGTGCCGTACTCCCTGACCACCCGGTCGGACTTCATCTCCTCAAAACAGGGCATCCAGTAGATCGGGCACGGGAGGTCGAAAATCGCCGCGTAACTGAGAGGCGCCAGGCTTACGTTGTATTCGAGTTGGGCGGCCTTACTCACGTCCGGGGAGCCGGTGCCGGCATTGAGATAGATCCCGGCGCACTTCTCGGCAAAGAGTTGTGGCGCCTTCTTTCCGGCGATCGCCACATCCCGGCACGAGCCCGTGATATGGATGATGACCGGCTCGGGAGAGCGACGCAGGGTCTCCAGTACCATGTGGATGCCGCCCAGTTCGCTCGTGTCGCCCTCCGGCAGGCCATCGCCTCGTGAGCGCATGGGACGCGACACGCCGATGGCGACAGGCACATGCAGGCCGGTGACGTAGTTCATCTGTGCCACGGCCATCACGTCAGGATTGTGATCGCCCTGCGGCTGGGGTGCAAAGTCGATCAGGACCCCCTGAAGGTTGATCTCTCCGGCGTAAGCCAGGGCGAATACGCAGGCCAAGTCCCAATGATCGTCCGGGTCACAGTGTGGGCGGAACAAGTCCGTCACGTGGATCACGGGAGGCGGCTTTCTCTGCGAGCCACCTCCTTCTCCGCCCAGTGCCCGTGGTGACGCAGACGGGCCCAGGACCGCCCCACAACTGATGGCGCCGAGCAGATGACGCCGGCTCATGTTCGCCTTCATGTCCAATTCCTCCGTCACTCAGCCAGGAGTAGCATGGCATCTACTCCGAATCCCGGTGATGGGCGTTCCCTTGCCTGCGGCACGCTCCGGGGCCTGCAATTCGTTCGCTTCACCAGCCTGACCGCGCACGTACCGTCAAGCCCAGCGTCTGATCACAGTCGAGAATTGTAAGGCGGCCGAGACCATTCCACAAGCACAGCCGCCGGCATTTCCGTGTCAGCTCAGGAAGAGGCTCTGCATGTGCACATGGTCCTTGCGGCAGGCCGCCCACCTCATAGAATTCTCGTGACAGTCTGCCCCTCGAGTGGGACGACTCGACAACCGTGGAGTATTTTCCCGATCGTCCTGAGGGGAGATCGCCTGTCCGTCAGGCTCAACGGGCAGTTGGTCCTTGAGAATGCTCAGCTGCCGGGCATCCCGGCGCGAGGGCCGATTGCTCTTCAACACCATGGCGACCGCAAGGATGGGGAATGGGGAGCCTCCTTCAATTGCGCAGTCTCTTGATCAAGGAGTTGGATCAGGCATCTGGACGGTGACATCCGCCTCGCCCCAGGCCGAGGCGACCAGGGGTAAACGGACTGGTTGTACGGGTGCCATTTGAGCACATTCACCAGGGTGCCGTCATAAGCCAAGCATTGACAGTATGTTACGACTGCCGATTTCTTGGGCATCGCTCGCTGAAGGGGGCGCGTGCCCAATGTGTGCCAAATTCGGGCTTGCGGCCCTCGTACTCGCCTTGCGGGCACGGTCGATCATGTCGTCGCGAACACGTAGGTAGAACCTGTGCGTCGTACCGAAGTTCGAGTGGCCCGCGAGCTTCATGACCTCGAACTCACTGAGACCTTTGGCCAGCCAGTTGCTGATTGCTGTGCGTCTCAGGTCGTGGAACGTGCCTTGCTCGATGCCCGCACGCCGGAGAATCCTCCCGAAAACCTTGTTGAACTTCGGGATGACTTTCTGGCGTGAGTCGGAGTACCTCCATTTGCCCTTGGCCCGCAGTTGATCCTGGATGTGGGCGTAGCGGGTGGGTAGGACAAAGATGTACGGGTGTCTCTCCGGTTGGCGGCTCTGATGGTCTGCAAGCATCCAAACTACCTCGTCGGTCAGTGGCAACGTCCGCCGATCACAATCTTTGATCAGCCATGCCCACGTTTCTTTTGTGTCCTCCTTGGGAGAGACGGTCAGGGTTTGGGCCGCCAGATCGATATCCGGCCACGTGCAGTTGAGCAGCTCACCTCGTCGCATCCCCGTACACAAAGCGGTAAGCACCAACAGATCCCATCGGACCACAGGTCCATCCCTACGCTCGTCGACAAGATCCTGAGCTGCTCGTACGATGCGGTTGCACTCGGCCTCAGTGAAGACATGGACCTCCCTTGCCGAGTACTTGGGCATCTGGATGTGGGCCAGGGGATTTTCATCCAACTGGCGGCGCTTGACGGCGGTCTGGAAGAGGCACTTGATCTCCTTGAGCTTCTTAACCACGGTCGCCGGGCTGTTGCCCTCATCGAGGCAGGCCTGCCGGTAGTGCTCACCATCCTGGAGGCTTACGCGCTGCAGGTCTTTGTCGCCGGCGAGGCGGATGAAGTCTCTCATGGTACGCGAGTACTCTTCACGCGTGCTCTCGCGAATCTGATCGCCGGTCTTGGCCAAACTGTCTGTCACGAAATCACTCAACTTCCCGGATTGCGGCTCAACGATTCCCATGCGCAATTCGCGTTCCTTCTGGGCCTGTTGACGCTTCGCCCTTTGCCTATCGGTGTGGCCCAGCGAAAAGCGTCTTCGTCTGCCGCCTTCATCTTTGTAATCAAGGAAATACACGAAGTTCTTGCCGTCCCGCGACGGTCGCATTCTCATTCTCACCAGCTGTTTCATGGGATTACCTCCTTTCTCTTTGGCCTCAGCTGGTAAGACCGGTCCGCTGGGTATGATATCATGTGCAGCCAGGGCTGTGAATTCTGAATCATCTGGCTCCCTCCTTTGCGAGCTTGTCCTCGACCCACCTTCGTACGGCGGTGAGCGGGTATAGAGGCTGCCTGCTGATGTGGATACAGGGCAGGTGGTGAAAGCGTTTGAGATTCTCGACGACATTTTGAGGATTGGCGCCGGGGCTCACGTCGGGGATTCGCAGGGAATACATCAGCTCCGCCTCGGTCATCAATTCGGGAAGACCGGTGTTGTTCTGTTCTCGGTTCATCACAACCTCCCAGGGTCCCATTCGACACGCCCTTCGCACGCTATCTGTGGTCTTTTGTCTGCTGGCTGTCGCTGTGGTGGCGATGACGAGCAGCCGCATATAGGTAGAGGAACTGCTGCTTCCCCATCTACTCGATACTACGCTTTCTTCATCGGCATCTCGCAGTATGAACTTCCGGTGAGCCGGCCTTGAAAGCATGGCTCACGCGAGGACATTTGGGTAAGAGCCGTACTTCAGCTGCAGGCGTCATTTCTTGCGTATGGCGGGGGATGCCTAGTTGCCCGCGGCGAGCTACCTGATGCGGTCATTCTGCGGGCAGGAGTTCATGACGGGACTTGCTCTTTCGACGGCCAGCCACTATGATGAAGTGACTCCGCATGGCCCATATGATGGTCTGGAAAGGGACGGGATCAGACGGAACACATCGTCAGGAGACCTTATGAGAATTGCGTAGTAGACGGGGTGCTCTCCGATGGGCAAACGAGCAATGCGTAGAGGGCAGACGGCTGTGCAGCCCAACGATCAGACAGCTCAGGCGCTTCGCGAGCGCGTGAAGGAGTTGGGCTGCCTTTACCGCATCAACCAGATATTCGAGGGAGCCATCGGGTCGCCCGACGAAGTGTTTCAGCGTATTGCTGAGCTGATACCGCCGGCGTGGCAATACCCGGAGATCGCATCGGCCCGTATCGTGCTGGATGGAAAGCGGTATGAGACGCCTGGCTTCAACGAGGGCTGCCCCAGGCAGACGTGCGCCGTGATCGTGGATACGAAATGCAGAGGAGCCGTTGACGTAATCTATCGCGAGGCCAGACCGATTCTGGATGAGGGGCCTTTTTTGAAGGATGAACGGAGCCTGCTGGACGCTATCGCCAGACAGATCGCCGTCATTGTGGAACATCAGGACGCGGAGCAGGAGAGGGCCCGTCTGCGCAAGCAGCTCATGCACGCGGACCGTCTCGCCACTATCGGCCAGTTGGCGGCGGGCGTCGCCCACGAGCTGAACGAGCCGCTCAGCAGCATCCTCGGTTTCGCTCAATTGCTCAAACGCGACCCGATGCTACCCGAGAGTGGGAGGCAAGACATCCAGAAGATTGTAACCGCCTCGCTCCATGCCCGAGAAATCATCAAGAAGCTCCTGTTGTTTGCGCGGCAGACGCCCACATTCAAGGGGCCCGTGGATCTCAACCAAGTCGTCGTGGGAGCCATCGATCTGTTCAAGCACCAATTCGAGAAGGAAGGGATCGAGTTGTCCTGCGTGCTTTGCCTCCAGATGCCCACGCTGGCCGCCGACGCCGGTCAGTTGACCCAGGTGCTGGTCAATCTTGTGGTCAACGCAGTTCAGGCCATGCCGAAAGGGGGAAAGCTCATCATACAGACACGTGTGCAGGATGGGTGCGTTGTTTGCAGCGTCGAAGACACAGGAGTGGGAATGACCGAGGAGATTCTGGACCGGCTGTTCGTACCCTTCTTCACGACCAAGGAGGTGAACCAGGGGACGGGTCTGGGCCTGCCCGTGGTCCACGGGATTGTCACCGCTCACGGTGGAACGATTGAGGTCGCAAGCACGCCCGGCAAAGGCACGACATTCACCATTCGACTACCCATTGAGCCAGCCCCTGATCGGGAGAACAGGCCGGAATCATGAAGCCACCTGATGGGAGAGAGACGATTCTCGTTGTCGATGACACACCCAGCACGCTGGAAGTACTCCGGAGGAGTCTGACGGCGGAGGGCTATACGACCTATACCACTCCCGACGCCGTCGAAGCTTTGAAGCTCCTCGACGGGACCTCCGTTGATCTGGTCATCACCGATCTGAAGATGCCCAAGATCAGCGGCATCGACCTGATCCGACATGTTCGGGAGAACTATAAGAACACTGCGGTGATGATGATCACGGGATATGCGACGGTAGAAAGCGCGGTGGAAGCGGTGAAAAGCGGGGCTGAGGAGTATGTGTCCAAACCTTTCACTGACGACGAGCTGCTAGCCGCAGTGCGTCGTGTGCTGGACAAGCTCAGGCACAGGCGTGAGGCGGCGACGAGGCCTGCGCCGGAGCCGGAGTCCGCCTACGGCCTCATCGGTGAATCGCCGGCGATGCAGAAGGTCTTCGCGGCCATCCGCAAGGCGTCTTCGACCTCGGCGACTGTCCTTATCACTGGAGAAAGCGGCAGCGGCAAAGAGTTGGTGGCGCGGGCGATTCACTACAGCAGTGCCCGGGCCTCCGCTCCGTTTGTACCCGTCAACTGTGGCGGTATCCCGGAGAGCCTGCTGGAGAGCGAACTGTTCGGGTACGTCAAAGGGGCGTTCACCGGTGCCCACGATTCACGGGCGGGATTCTTCCAGACCGCCGACGGGGGAACGGTCTTCCTCGACGAGATCGGTGAGACCAGCATCGCCATGCAAGTGAAGCTGTTGCGAGTGCTACAGGACAAGGAGGTTCGCATGGTAGGCGACTCCCGTGCACGAAAAGTGGACGTGAGGATCATTGCCGCCACCAACAAGGACCTGCCCAGTCTCATCCAAAGCCGCGTGTTTCGGGAGGAGTTGTACTACCGCATCAATGTGGTCACGATTGACGTTCCTCCGCTGCGGGCCCGGGGTGGTGACATTCCTCTGCTGGTGCGTCATTTCGCTCAGAAGTTCGCCTCCGAGTTGGGCAAGACAGTGCCACGCTTCTCGGAAAAGGCCATGGAAGCGATGCAGAATTACGCCTGGCCCGGCAATGCACGGGAACTGGAGAACGCGATCCAGCGGATCGTCGTCATGAGCGATGAGCAGATCATCGAGGTCCCGGACCTGCCTTCCTTCGCCCGGTTTTCGGCCCTTCGCACCACCGGCGTGAACAGAACCCTGACCGAAGTGGAGGCCGATCACATTCGCAATGTCCTGGCGAATGTGGGCGGTAACAAGACGCAAGCAGCGGAGATCCTCGGGATCGACCGTAAGACGCTGCGAAAGAAGATAGCGCAGTATGGTCTGGACTCATAAGGGCAGGCCCGCGTGCCTGCCTCGGGCGACTGACCCCGGGTGAGGTGGGGAAATGCTCCCCGCCGGCCTCATTCTCCCCACCACCAACGGCCTTCCGCCACAATTGATGGCGCCGGTCTCCTCGCATCTGGCGTTCCCCTCAGATTCTTCAACCTTATGCCTCCTAAAGACTTACAAGGGACGGCTCCATGAACAACGTCGAATTCACCGGTGCATGGCATGCCAATTGCGTCGAGGACAGTCATTTGTGACGAACATGGCTCAGCGTCATCGTGCGGGCTGTCCGGAGCAGTCGGGCGCAATGCTGCTCGCCGGTCGTTGGTCACGGATGTATTTCGCGGCGGGTGCACAGAGAAAGGGAGGTTATAGCCATGACATCGAGAGAACTGTCCTGGGGCCTGTGCATGACGTGCAATAGCAGTTCTGTATGCACTCGACGCAAGGGTATCAAGCTCCCCGTCTTGTTCTGTGAGGAATTCGATGGCTGGACGCCGCTGGACATGAAGAACGAGCCTGCGCCAGTCAGCGAGGACGCCCAAGACCCTGTCGACACGACTATGGGGTTATGCTGCGACTGTGAGAATCGTGACTCCTGCGCGCTGCAGGATTCGCCCGGCGGGGTATGGCACTGCGAGGAATACCGTTAGAAGGATGTCGCCCTGAGGGCCGACATTCCGCACCGACAAGAGGTTCCGATGGATGACCAGGTAGTTGAAGAAATCGTCGCACAGCATCGCGGCTCGCTCGGGAGTATGCTGTCCATTCTAACCGAGGTCCAGGCGAAGTGCGGGCACTTGTCACAGGGTGCCCTGCGCCGGATCGCTACGGCGACCGGCGACTCTTTGACCGATATCTACGCGGTCGCCACGTTCTATCGGGCCTTCAGTCTCAAACCCCGGGGCAAGCACCTGGTGTCGGTGTGCCTGGGCACCGCCTGCCACGTGCGAGGGGCCCCGAAGGTCGCCGAGGAATTCAGCCGGCAGTTGGGCATCCCAGCCGGAGAAACCACTGCGGACAAGGAGTTCTCCTTGGAGACAGTGAACTGCCTCGGCGCGTGCGCTCTGGGGCCGACGGTGGTCGTAGACAACCACTACTTCCGGCATGTCACCACCGCCAAAGTCCATCACATCCTGGAACAGGCTCGCAGCGGCTTCCAGAAATCCATCGCCGGTGCGGACAGCCGGGTCTTCCCGATCAGCGCGGGTTGTCCCCGGTGTGGCCGGACGCTGATGGATACAGGGCACAAGGTCGACGGCCATGCCTCCATCAAGCTCGCTGCGTCGTTTGCGGGAAAGGCGGGCATCGTGCATCTGTCCGCGTTCTACGGGAGCTCCAACGTAGATGGCGACGACGAGATTCCCGCCGGCGTGTTGACGGCGCTGTCCTGTCCACACTGCGAGAAGGACCTCTTGGGCGCATCGGGATGTCCTGAATGTGGTGCGATGATGGCGATGATGACAGCTGGGAAGTACGCCGCGCTATACGTATGTGCAAGATGCGGATGTCCAGGACACAGGCTCGACCTCCTCACGGCAACGCGCACGGCCGCAGAAGCGGGGGAAAAGGCATGATGGAAAGGATGAAGTCCACCACTGAGTTCAGAGAATTCTGCCGCGCGGTCACGGGCAAGCGAGGCGACGAGAAACCGTGTCTGATCATCTGCGCGGGCACCGGCGGCCAAGCCAGCGGCTCCAACGACCTGATCCGCATCATCAAGAGGCAGATCATCGAACGCGATCTCGGCGATCGCCTCTCGCTGCGAATCACGGGGTGCCTCGGGTTCTGCGAGATGGATCCGTTCATCGTCGTGGAGCCGGGCCACGCCGTCTATCCCAAGCTCGAGATGAAACACGTGCCCCGGATCATCGACGCCGTGCTCCAAGGCGAGGTCATCCAGGAACTGCTCTATCGCGAGCCGGGCACAACCCGCAAATGCAATTGCCAAGAGGACATCCCGTTCTTCAAGGGCCAGAAGCGAATCATCCTGGGCACCAACCAGCGGATTGATCCGGTCCGGATTCTCGACTACATCAGAGAGGGCGGATATGAGGCCCTGCTCAAGGCGATTGACCGCTCCAATCCCCAGTGGATCGTTGAAGAGGTCAAACGATCCGGATTGCGCGGCAGGGGCGGCGCGGGTTTCCCCACCGGCAGGAAATGGGATCTGGCGCGCCAGGCGGCCAACGTCGGCGGCAAGAAGTTCGTTGTGTGCAACGCCGATGAGGGAGACCCGGGGGCCTACATGGATCGCAGCCTCCTGGAGGGCAATCCGCACGCGATCATCGAGGGCATGATCCTTGCCGGCACGGCTATCGGCGCGACCAACGGCGTCATTTACGTCCGCACGGAATACCCGCTGGCGATCAAGCACTCACAGATCGCGCTGCGGCAGGCGCGCGACATGGGCCTGTTGGGCGACAACATCCTCGGCTCGGGGCTGCGATTCGACATTGACATTGTGCGAGGCGCCGGGGCCTTCGTGTGCGGCGAAGAGACGGCCATGATCAGGTCCATCGAGGGGCGGATGGGCGAGCCGCGGCAGCGCCCGCCGTACCCGATTGCCAAGGGCATCCACGGCACCCCCACCTGCATCAACAACGTCGAGACGCTGGCCAACGTGCCTTTCATCATCCGCCACGGCGCGGATGCCTTCGCCGCTATCGGCATCGAGGGCAATACTGGGACGAAGATCTTCTCCCTTGTTGGCAAGATCCGCAATACCGGCCTCGTGGAAGTCCCCTTGGGCACTCCCATCAAGGAAGTGGTCCATGAGATTGGCGGAGGGCCCATCGGCAAGACCCGCGTCAAAGCCGTGCAGACAGGCGGGCCTTCGGGCGGGTGCATCCCGGCCTCAATGTTCGACTTGCCCATCAGCTACGACAGTCTGACCAAAGTCGGCTCCATCATGGGCTCCGGCGGCATGATCGTTATGGACGAGAACACCTGCATGGTGGATGTCGCCCGCTACTTCATGAACTTTCTCAAGGACGAGTCCTGTGGCAAATGCCTGACCTGCCGCAAGGGCACGCAGCGGATGTACGAGATCCTTGAGGACATCACTCTCGGCAAGGGAGCGTTGGCTCATCTGGATCTGCTCGAGGAGTTGGCTTTCGTCGTGAAGGATACGACCATGTGCGGCTTGGGGCAGTCCGCCCCCAACCCGGTATTGAGCACCCTCAAATACTTCCGCGAAGAATACCGTCGGCACATCGAAGACAAACGCTGCGACGCCTTCGTCTGCAGGAGCCTAGTCGGCGCGCCGTGCCAGGCGGCCTGCCCGGTGGATACCGAGCCGTGGCGCTATGTGGCCCTGATCGAGAAGGGGCAATACGAACAAGCCTACCGGGTCATTCGTGAGGCCAACCCGTTCCCGGCCGTCAGCGCCAGGGTCTGCGACCGCAAGTGCGAGCACCGTTGCAGCGTGGGCGTCAGCGGGGGCGAGGCCATCGCGGTACGTGCGATGAAACGATTCGTCACCGACCGTGTGGACCCGGGTGTGTACCGTCCCCAGGTACGCAATGGGACGAACGGCCAGGCCCAGAAGGTGGCGGTGATCGGCGCCGGCCCGGCGGGTCTGACGGCCGCGCACGGCCTGTCGCTGCTCGGATACAAGGTGACTGTGATCGAGGCGGAGCAGGAGTCGGGCGGCATGCTCGCCTGTTCGCTGCCTGCCTACCGGCTGCCCCGACGGATCGTGCGGGACGAAGTCAGCACCCTGATGAACGAGAACATCACCCTGCGGCATGGGGTCATTCTCGGAAAGGACGTGACGATCCGGGAACTGTTCGCCGAGGGGTTCAAGGCCATCTTCCTGGCGATGGGAGCACACCAGAGCTGGCGGCTAGACCTCGAAGGGGAGGACCTGGAGGGCGTCCACCCGTCCATGCAGTTCCTGAAAGCCTTCAACCTTCGCGACGAAGAACTGGCACGCGGGCGCGTCGGGATTGTCGGCGGCGGGAATTCCGCGGTCGATGCCGCTCGTGTGGCATTGCGGCAGAAGAACGTCACAAGCGTCACGCTTCTGTACCGGCGCACGCGGGACGAGATGCCCGCCTACGAGGAAGAGGTCGAGGCCGCTCTGGAGGAGGGCGTGACGATTGAGACGCTGGTCTCCCCGGTCAAGATCCACGTGCGTCAGGAGGAAATCGAAGCGGCCTTGCGCGAGGGCGTGGCGTTGGAAACCCTGGTCTCGCCCGTGCAGATCTTCGCGCGGGAAGGGCGCGTTGTGGGCATCCGGTGCGTCCGCAACCGCCTGGGCGAGTTGGACGCCAGCGGCCGGCGCAAGCCCGTGCCCATGCCGGGGACCGAGTTCACCTTGCCGCTCGATACGCTGATCGTCGCCATCGGCGAGCGCCCGCAGAGCGACTGCCTGGCCGCAATGGGCCTGGAGGTGGACAAGAGCGGACGGGCCAGAGTCGATCCCAAGACGCTGGCCACGAACATGGAAGGCGTCTTTGCCGGCGGGGACCTGGTGACCGGGCCGAATACTGTCATTGACGCGATTGCCGCCGGCAAGAAGGTGGCCCGTGTGATCGACCGGTACCTGCGCGGCGAGCCGCTGGCCGAGCCGGCCCGTCCCAAATTGCCCACCGTGTTCCTGGAGCCGGCCGTCGTCGGCGAGCAGGAGTTGGAGAACGCGACGCGGGCGGTCCCGCCGGTGCTGCCGGTGAAGGGACGAAGAAAGAACTTCAACGAGGTCGAAAGGTCCCTGTCGGAGGAGCAGGCCCGGACAGAAGCCCGGCGCTGTCTGCGGTGCGATCTCGCCTTCACGCAGAACGGACAGTCCGCCTGTGCGCAGCGGGCCGCCGTCGGAGAGAAGCAGGTATGATAACACTCACCATCAACGGACTGGACGTCACCGTCGAGAAGGGCTCGACCATCCTCGATGCGGCGAAATTCCTGGGCTTTCCCATCCCGACACTCTGTCACATGGAGGGGCTGACGCCCTACGGTGCCTGTCGGTTGTGCGTCGTGGAGATCGGGGAAGGCCCGGGCACCAAGCTCGTGTCCTCCTGCACCTATCCCGCCGAGCCGGGGCTGAAAGTGAGGACCGCCTCCGCGCGGGTCGTGCGCGCACGCAAGATGATCCTCGAACTGCTGCTGGCTTCCTGCCCGCAGTCCAAGACCATCCAGGATCTGGCCTCGAAGTACGAGGTAAAGCAGCAGCGCTTCCGACAGGAATACGAGGACTGCATCCTCTGCGGGCGCTGCGTGCACATGTGCGAGGAGCAGATGATGGCGAAAGCCATCGGCTTCCGGGGCAGAGGGCAGAACCGCAGCATCGGAACGCCCTTCGATATCCCGTCGGAGGTCTGTCGGCAGTGCGGCGGGTGCATCTATGTCTGTCCCGCGTGCTCGCTGCGGTGCACCTACACGGAACCGGAAAAAGCGATCTGCGGCGGCTGCGCCAATCTGAGCCCGCCCTGCCTGGAGAAGGACCCGTTCCACGACATGATGTGCTACATGGACCCATGCGTTGCCTGTGAGATCAAGAAGCCATAGAGAACAAGGGAGGTATCCCGCGATGACCTTTTCGAGAGTGAATACGTCCGCCGCCACGCTGACGAAGAACCGGACCGAAGGTTCGGTGACGCCCAACTCGGGCATGTGCGTCACCTGCGTGGACGGCTGCATCGGCATGTGCGAGATCGGCAAGTCCGCCTATCGCGGCCACGAGGTGATTTACCCGCAGCCGTTCGGCGTCATCACGACGGCCTCGGAGAAGGTCTATCCGGTGGACTACTCGCACCTGAACATCATGGGCACGTGCGTCGGGGCGCACGGAATCGAGGCCGACAGCGACAAGGCGATCTTCCCCGCCGTGAGCCTCGAAGTCCGCATCGGTCACGACCAGGGGATCAAGTTCCGCTACCCTTGGCTCATTTCCGGCATCGGGTCCACCGACATCGCCAAGAACAATTGGGAGGGGCTGGCCGCCGGGTCGGCGCTGGCGGGAACCGGGCTGACGATCGGCGAAAACGTCGCGGGCATGGACGTCCAGGCGACGATCAAGAACGGACGGGTCCTCGACACCGTCGATCTCAAGCGGCGCGTGAAGCTCTATCG
>Ga0068713_1003680_pt1 | contig 12966 bp, 12 predicted proteins | sample MTBAKSrepl2MetaG_FD_62223 | JGI IMG/M metagenome (GOLD analysis project Ga0068713, IMG submission 62223) | Enrichment culture microbial communities om Arthur Kill intertidal strait, New Jersey, USA, that are MTBE-degrading - MTBE-AKS2 (Arthur... | ecosystem: Environmental > Aquatic > Marine >...
TGTCCGGTATCCATGCTGGCAGGCCAGCAGGGCCAGGCTCTGTGCCAGATGACTCTTACCTGTACCGTTGTTGCCGATAAATAATATGGATTCCTTACGCTGAATAAACTCCATACAGGAAAGGTCCATGACCAGGCGTCGGTCCAGCTTTTCCTGGAAGTCAAAATCAAAGTCACTGAGCATTTTCAAAGGCTGGGGCAGACGGCTTTGCCTTACCAGGTACTCAACACGGCGCTGCCGTTTGGCAGCATCCTCTGCCTGTACAATCTGGCGGATAAATTCATAATATCCCGGATCTTGCTTACCGGCCTGGTCGATCAACCCGGGATAATGCTCAGCCAGATACTTTAACCCCAGGTATTGGCACATCCGGGTAAACTCCTCTGACTGCTGTTTAATATGGCTTTTACTGTTCATTATTATTGTTGTTGTGGTTTCCGGATTTTATGGATAACCTGGCATTGTACTTAGGCTCGGAGTTGTTCTTAAGAAAGCCTTCGATGGTAGAGGCATCAAAAACCTTGTATTGTTGTGCCCGGCGAACTGCCAGCAGGATATCATCTATGTGATAGTTCACCTTCAAAGCCAACATTTTTCTCAGGTGATAACCCCATGAAGAGGGTTTGTGACGCTTTACCTGCCCGGTATACTCTTCCATCTCAGGTGCAAAGTCATTTAAGCGCCGAATCACATCTGAGATGGGAACACCTCTTGATCTGGCTGTTTTTTGAGGTTTCCCTACATAACGCTCTCTGCTGCCCTTCTCAGCCAGGGGATGGGTTGCTATCTTCTCTCCGCCCTGGGAGTATACTTCCAGGTACTCCTGGGTAATACGTACGGCACATAACTCATACATGTACTGCTTTGGAACCACGTAATGGTAACCTTTCCACTGCACACAGGACTCCTGGTTAACCGTCAGATGGACAATGTGTGATGTGTCAAAATGATGGGCAGGAAGAGACTGTAAAAAGGGTAGTTCATCCTTGTACATATCAATGGGTTGCCTGCGGGTAGTGCCATGGATGCGCTGATCGTTTATCTCACACAGCCACCTGCGAAGCTGTGAGCGTAAATCTTCCTGGTCTTTGAACCGACGTCCCTTTAAAAAGCTCCGCTCAAAGTAATAGAATGGTCTCTCTATTTTAAGGTTCTCGGTGGGTTTGCCCGGGGTAATGGTAAGGGGGCGGAACCGGTAGTGAGTTGCAAATTCAAGGTATCTGCGGTTAAATACAGCCCTTCCCATTTCCCAGCGGTCCACGCAGGCCTTCTGATTGTCACTCTTGATCTCATGTGGTACGCCATCCATATAGATAAAAGCTGCTATCAACTCGCGCAAAAGGGTGTCCTGGGTCTTGTCATCTGTAAGGTTCATATACTGCCGGCGCGAGTAAGACAGGATATAACTGAAGAAAGTTACCTTCCTGGTTTCACCTGTCAAAGTGAAAGTGACATTATAATCACTCCAGTCATGATTAGCCCGCTGTCCCGGGTCCGTTTCAACCATGGTCAGGGGTGTTTTTGATTCCACCCCCCCCGATACGTTTCAGATAATAACGCAATATGGTGATCTCCCCGTCAAATCCCTTATCCCGGATCAGCTCGTAAATACGCTGTCCCGTGATACCAGGGTATTTTTCCAATATCTCACCGATATATTTCTTGTACGGATCCAGCTTGCTTGGCCTTTGCTTTAAAGGCAGTATCCTTTCCCGGGGGGTGGTATCACGTAAAACCCTTTTTGATACCAGTATCCTGCGGATACGTTTGCGTGATACGCCAAGCTCACGTGATATCTTCCTGATAGGCCACGCGCGTGTATGGGAAAGGATCACGACCAGATTCTCCAACTGCTCATCTTTCATTTTCCTGTAGTGTTTTATTAATTTGTAACTCATCGATGGCCTTTTTCAGAGCATCAAGACCATCTGTTATTAATTCCAAACCGGGAGCCAGAAGCATCACTTCAGTTTGCTGTAATGAACCCCAGCGGTTATCCTCCAATAACTTCAGCAGATCCTGCACACAGAGAATAACTTCTTGCATGGATCGGACTGTATCATTGCCAAAACCACTGAGCCGGGGATCATACATCTTGACCGGCGACTCATTAACATCGCGTTGGTACAATACCCTTTCCGGTGCTTTGAGAAGCAATTGCTGTGACTTATCATCCCGGGCCGACAGGTAAGCATCCACCAACCTGTCACTCTGGCGACTGGTAAGCTTATGGGTTTGGATCACCCGCGCAATGGTCAGTTGATTGCCGCGCGGCAAACGCATCAGGGCACGGGCATGACTGCCGGTCAATACCCCCATGCGGATCTCTATGCCTATTTCCTCATCCAGCTTTTCTATAAGGCCCAGCCGGCGGCTTACCCATGAAGCGCTCTTTCCTGTCACCCGGGACAGCTCCCGCTGATCCATAGAATGGCTCTGCGTCAGATCCTTTAATACCAGAGCCTCTTCATAGGACTCCAGTGAACGGCTGGTCCAGTTGTAACTCAGCATTAGCACCTTGGCCTGGTGCTCATCAACCTCCAGCAACCTGCACTGAAGGCTCTCCATAAGTAAGGCCTCTGCCGCATACAATCGCTTATAACCATCTATGAGCTGGATTCCTCCCTCGTGCATTCGGGCAACTACCGGCTGCAGTTGCCCGTGCAGGCGCATCGACTTTTCCATCTCCAGAATTCGGCTCATGTTCATGATTCGCATCTGGCCGAGTGATAAGTCAAAATCTCCTATGGATATCTCTTTGATCTGGTTGTTCACCGCAATAATTTTTAACTATGGTAAAAGTATAGGTAAGATTTTTTTTAAACGAACGCGTACGTCTTTACAATCAACCCGGTTTTTGCAAAAAATGCATGTCAATCCCTTGCTGCTTAAGGGTTGCAGCTATGTACGCGTACGTCTTTACAATCTTTTCACTTTTTACCTCAAAACCCATATAGACCCCGTCACGCAAGGGCTGCCGAGATAACGCGTACGTCTTTACAATTATTGGAGGCTTACTCTTTTGACGCTTTTTATTGCGCTCATTTTGCTTTTCACGATTGCTTATAACATACTCAGGATGCGTTTCGCGATATTGATTTTGATATTTGTGTGCCGGGTAATTGTCCCTCCACTTTTTGTTGCGGGCCTGGCGGAGCCTGCGGCTCCCGACGCTTCTGCTTAACTTTGACTTATTGGTTGTGTTGCGGCGTGCATTTTGACAAGCGGTAGAAGAACAGTATTTCTGTTTCTTTATTCGGGGATTGCGTTGGAAAGTCTTTCCACAATGATGGCAGGTAAAGGTTCCGGGCATTGAATATAATTTTTATACCCGAAAGTATGGCAAAAATATGGGGGAGTCAATTTTTACCCATAAGTGGGTACGGTATTAACCCACGTTAAAACTTTAACGTAGGCATATCAAAGAAAACATTTTATGAATATTTTGAAACCAAAAATGATGTAGTAAAAGCAATTGCTATTGAGTTTATAAGCAAAAGTAGGCTGTTGAATAAAGACATCATTGAAGAAAAAAAGGATGTCTTTTATAAACTTATGAAAATTTACAAAAAAATGCTTTCTCAATTTAATACATGTAACCCAAGTTTTATTTATGATATTAAAAAATTCTATCCAGAGGTATATGAATTATTTATTGAATTCAGGGATAAAGAGTTGGATTATATGATTACAACTCTTATAAAACAAGGTAAAGAAGAAGGATTATTTAGAGAAAACATAGATGAAAAAATAATTTATAAATTACATCTGAACAGAATTAATTCTATTATTGAAGGCTCACTTTTACCTGAAAAGACTATTGCTGATCCGGTTTTCTTTGAATTCATCTTAATCAATTTAATTGGAATAACAACGATTCAAGGACATGAAATATTAGAAAAAAAATTAAAAAAATATAAAAATGAAAAATATAAAAATGAAACCCACATGACAATTTTTTGACACCCGAGAGCATGAAAATTGGGTGCGATCCGGGCGGCACCATTTTTACTAAGTATTCGTAATTTAGCTTTGGCATAAGCCGAATAACTTAAACTCAATAGAAATGGAAACTGCTCAAGTATCATTTAAGCAAGTCGTATCGCGTGGATGCGGACTTGATGTGCATAAAAAAGTAGTTGTCGCTACCATCGACGGTGAGGGGATAAAAAAGCAGACCCGGGAATTTGACACCGTCACGAGTTCTTTGAAGGAATTGAGAGATTGGTTATTGGAAAGCGGGATAACGCACGTTGCCATGGAAAGCACCGGGGTGTTCTGGAAACCTGTTTACAATGTTTTGGAACCAGCAGGGCTTACGGTTTGGATCGTGAATGCCGCCCATGTGAAATACGTTCCGGGGCACAAGACAGACAAAAAGGACAGCGCCTGGCTTTGTAAGCTGCTACTTGCGGGGCTTCTCAAGCCGAGTTATATACCGGCAAAGGAGCAGCGGGAACTGCGCGATTTAACACCTTACCGGACAAAGCTGGTACAAAGCAATGCCTCGAACAAAAACCGGATTATCCGGATTTTGGAGGATGCCAACATCAAGCTGTCAAGCGTGTTGAGTTCCACAAGCGGAGTAGTGGGCACCAAGTTGATAGACAAAATTTGTGATGGACAGGCAATCACCATGCAGGATATAGATGAAGTTTACCACAAAAAACTGGAAGCCAGCAAAGAAGAAATTTACGAAGCTTGCCAGGGGTTTGTCACAGCGCACCATGTGTACATGCTCGGGATCATCCGGCAGGAAATGGACAATACGCAACAAACCATCGAAAGCCTTGACCAGCGGATAAAAGAAGTCTTGCTGCCTTACGACAACGCACTGGAACTGCTCAAGAAAGTTCCGGGCATCAGTTTCAAAAGCGCTGAAGACCTTGTAGCCGAAATCGGCTTGGACATGAATGTTTTTCCAACCGAAAAACATTTGGCCTCGTGGGCCGGAATGTCCCCGGGCAACAACGAGAGTGCGGGTAAAAAAAAAGCGGACGGACAACCCAGGGGAATAAACAAGTAAAAAGAGTCCTGACCGAAATAGCATGGGCAGCCACAAGGACAAAAAACACGTTTTATCACGCAAGATACCATAAACTGGCAGCACGCCGGGGCAAGAAAAGGGCCCTGATAGCAGTAGGACATTCGATCCTGAAGTCAGTCTATCATATCTTGAAAGATAACTGTGATTACAAAGAACTTGGGGCAGCATATTTAACCAGCCGTGCAGAAGCCAAACGCAAGGCATATCTAAAAAGCGAACTAAGTAAATTAGGCTATGTTGTTGAGTTGAAAGAACTCCCGCCAATAGAAAAAGCAGGATAACAACAACCCAAGTAAAGGTCGATTTTTTCTGGCACCCGTTGTTTTACAGCAACATCGAAGCCGAAAATGAAACTGACCTCAACAGCTAAGTACTCAAGAAAGTGACAAGAGCACGCATATGAAATTTTAATACTTCTTAGCTGTTCAACATTTTTACCCAATAACCACGCATTTGCCATAAAGACAAGTGCTCTCTTTTCTTTTGTCTTTTTATTGAATAAACTATTGATTTTAACCAATATATGGGCTTAATAGGCTCATTTACTAGAAATTATTTACGTATGAAAATAATGGTTTTGAAAATTCAGTTAATGAAAAACAAAACTCACTCTCCTCCGGAATCCGCATAGGTTTGGATGGAAACTTCCCCGTTTTTAAACAGCAGTTTGTCAGGATTAGAGAGGTTGAATATGCCACCGATTTTGAGTTTTTCATCCGGAACCAAGTGCACGTGGTCCATCAAACTGACGGGACTACATCTATTTGTAGTAGTTTGGAAAACCGGTGTTTCAGAAAGGACTACACTTCTCCTTTAGATGATGAAACCATCATGAAAAACCTTAGCCAAATCCATCGTGACATCATCACCTTTAAGTATGGTGGGGAGCTTGTTTATTAATCATTTAATCCAATTATGATGCTACTCAAAGATTTACCGAAAGAGTTTAGGGAAAACCATATCTTCAGGTACACCTGTGGAAATGTTGAGTACCAGTGTAAAGCAACCTATCTGCCTTTTGGCATCCATGAGGTAACCAAATACGAAGCGATGCAACTGGAAGAAATCTACACGCCCCTTATTCATCTTGAATGGAAAGCCATAAACACAGAAAAATCAATCTACCAATCACATTTTATTATGGCGTATTCGGTGATATGGTGGTTCAACAACCGGGACAAAACTGCATACGATGAGATGATAGGTTACTCCGCTTTGGAGACAGGTTATTTAAACCGGGTAAGAGAAGAAGACAGACTAAATGCGGGTGTACAATTAAACATTTTCAGTCATTGATTAAACCGTTAATCATGAAGAAGATACTTTATAACAGGATGTTGAGGATATGGGCTATAAGGCTTTTCATAGTTTTTACTGCTTCTCATGCAACAGGTCTGGGTATCGGTTATTGTTTTGCGGGGTACTTTGTGTTAATGTTCCTGTCTCAATTCTTTGTTAGGTTGTTTTTGTCTTTTGTGGGACTGGCACTTATGTTGATGTTGTTACTGATATTTTTTATTGGATTGTTGACACTTTAAAATATCAAGTAAAAGCGGGCTGTTGCCCGCTACTTTTTTCATGAGCCTGTGCGGGAAAAAAGTAGCAAAAAATCTTTGGGGAGTATCATTAATTGTATAAAACAACATCAGCGTATAGACAAATGGGGACAAGGTTTGACATGTTAACACTTAACTGTCAATTCGATAGGATTATAAATAGGTTTGCCGGGACTGGCATAAAAGCCGGCCTTGTAAGCCTATGCAGAAAACAGGGAACAGGAATATAGAAGAAGCAACCCAAAGGGTCAAAGAAAGGATGCCTTTGGAAAAAATCCGACGTATCCCCAAGTACAGGGATTTGTCACCGGAAGGCTATGAGCAGCTTATCAAAAATGCCGAAACCATTGCTTTGTTAATTCTCAGGGCCCTCTTTTTAAAGAAATAACCAACCGGATTGGCTTAATATTTGAAGCATTCTTTCATCCTTAATTCTAATTTCAACACATTACGAACATGAACGATTTAAGCCTTTTTAAGCAGTTTGCACCAGAAGTGCCACATGAATTCAAGGAAGGGAACAATGCGGTTATATATACGCGTGTATCATCGGCAGACCAGGAAGACAATACCAGCCTTGCATCGCAAAAGAAGCATTGTGAAATGTATGCCGACAGGCGGGGGTTGAATGTGGTGGGATATTTTGGCGGCACTTATGAATCGGCCAAAACCGACGACCGCAAAGAGTTTAACAGGATGCTGACATTTGTGAAACGCTCAAAAAACATCAACTATGTTATTGTTTATTCCTATGAACGTTTTTCGCGTTCAGGGATTAACGGGGCTTCGATTGCCGATGATTTATTGAAACAATACGGGGTTATTACATTGGCTACTACGCAGGAACTTGACCCGACAACCCCTGCCGGTTCTTTTCAGCAAAAAATCCTTTTCCTTTTCGGGCAGATGGATAATGAATTAAGACGGGATAAAATAGTTACAGGTATGAAAGAACGCCTGCTGGAAGGATATTGGGTGTGGAGTACCCCAAGGGGTTATGATAATTTGAACCCGGGAAGGGGAAAAGCTTCCGAACGTAAACTGGTCGTTAACAAAGAAGGGAAACTATTAAAAAAAGCTTTTGAGTGGAAAGCTTATCAGCAATTGCCCAATGTCGAGATTGCAAGGCGGTTAAACAGGATGGGGTTAAAAATATCCGAAAAACGGATGATAGAATTGTTTAACAACCCTTTTTATTGCGGTTTAATCGTTAGTAAAATGCTTCCGGGTCAAGTTATTGAAGCAAAACATGAACCTATGGTTTCAAGGGAATTATTTCTAAGGGTACATAATATCCGGCAGGAAAAGAGGAGTCATAGTTTTGTGCATGACAGGGACAATGATAATTTACCCTTAAAAGTGTTTGTAAAATGTGATAAGTGTGGCACCCATTTAACAGGTTACCTGGTGAAAAAGAAAGGGTTGTACTATTATAAATGTAATACTAAAGGATGTAAAGTCAACCGCAGCGCCAAATCAATGCACGAGATGTTCGGGGCGCTGTTGAAAACTTTCAAAATCGGGAAAGAGGAGTTTGAAATTGTCAAACTACAATTAGAGGAACAAATGGCGGTCTTTTTTAAATCCCAAATAGAAGAAGCAAAATCGTTAAAAAACAGTTTGTCAGAAACTCAAAGGAAACTGGAAGCCATCGAAGAACGTTTTGTTATTGGGGAAATTGACCGCAACTTATATGAGAAATTCCGGCCTAAATATGAAAAGGAATGTTTTGAAATAGAACAGGAACTTGGCAGAACGGGCGGATATAAATCGAACCTTGTAAAAGTGGTGAATTTTGCTGCAAAAATATGCCTTAACCCACTGATAATGTGGGAGAATTCAGATTTAGACGGAAGGAGGGTATTTCAAAATCTGCTGTTTCCCGACGGAATTATCTATAATCGAGAATCAGACCTTTATCGAACCTCCAGGGTGAACTCATTTTTCTCCCCAATCCCGCAATTGGCGGGGGGTTTGAAGGGGGATAAAAAAAAGGATTTTGTCGAATTTGACAAAATCCCCGCTTTGGTGGAGCATATCGGAATCGAACCGATGACCTCTTGACTGCCAGTCATAGCCTTAATTTCACCAGATTTCATTGTATATCATAAATAATGCAGTATTCATGGGCTTTTTGATAAATGGATATTGCATCTAAATGAAAAATTTTGCATACTTTTGAAAAAAATGTTTCACCTATGTTTCACCCAAGATTAAATTATGGCATCTGTAAAAGTAAAATTTCTTGATAAAAAAGAACTGAAAGATGGTACTCATCCAATAGCAATTCAGGTAATTTATAACAGAAAAAAAAAGCTGTTTCATTTGGGGCATTCACTCAAAAAGTCTGAATGGGATGAAGATAATAATAGACCCAATTCTATAAATAACAAATATAAACTCTACAGAAAGAGAATTGAAAGGGCAATCAATGATTTGGAAACAATCATTTTAGAATTGGAAAATGAGAAAAAACCTTTTACGGTAAAAGATATAGAAGCAAAATACAAGCCTAATAGCTCACATTTTTCTTCAAAAACCACTTTTAGTGCTTATGTAGATAAAATAGTATCTGACCTTGAGGAAGAAAAAAGAATTGGAAATGCAAAAGCATATGTAAATTTAAAATCAATTTTTAATAAACTACATGGTGAGAATATTTTACTAAAAAATATAGATGAGTCTTTAGTAAATGAGTTTATTCATAAAATGACCAAATATGAACTATCGCTAAATAGTAGAGCAGTTCACTTAAGGGAATTACGAGCATTAATGAATAAAGCCATAAAGGACGGCTTAATTAATGAATCAGTTTACCCGTTTAAAAACATATCCATCAAGTCCCAGAAGACCCGTAAAAGAGCTGTAAACAAAGACGTGATCAAGATGGTAGAAGAAATGGATGCCCCTGAAAACCTTCAACTGTGGAAAGATTTATTCATGTTCAGCTTCTATAACAGGGGAATGAATTTTGTTGATATGGCTTTTCTGAAGGTTAAAAATATCGAGAGTGGCAGATTGAACTACACTCGTCAAAAAACCGGCCAACAATTCAGCATTAAAATCACCGATAAGTCAAAAGTAATTATTGACCGGTATAATGACCTGAAAAACCCTGAATGCTATATTTTTCCTATTATTTACCGTAAAGGTAAAGAATACCTCGACTACCGGAATGCGATGAGACTGATGAATAAAAAACTGAAAAAAATTTCCGAATTACTGAAGCTTGATGTACCTTTAACAACTTATGTATCTAGACATTCATGGGCAACCATAGCAAAAAGATCAGGTATTTCCACTGCTGTCATCTCTGAAGGACTAGGACATGAATCAGAAGAAACTACGCAGGTATACCTGGACAGCTTTGAGAATGACGTGCTGGATGATGCCAATGAAAGGATAATAAGTTTGGACTAAACTAAATAATGGAATCAGATTTTGTTGATATTAACTGTGATCACCCTTTTGGATTTTTTGAAGATTTTATCCTGAAAGGTGGGTTCCGTGAATTTTATACTAAATTCTTCACGGAAAAAATAGAAATAGAGCAGATAGAAGATTGTAGTGCATATTTCCGCCCAAAAGGGAAAATGCCACCCGGAGAAGAATATATGCTTTATGAAGATCTCTATCGGCAAAAACCAGACAAAATACCACCACAAAAAATATATTTCAAAGATGAACTCCGAGACCGTTTACTCCCTGAAAAAAAAAGATCATTAGAATTAATCGCTGAAAAAATTGATTCACTCCAGACAAAAGATGAAATTGAAACTTATTTAAAAAAGATTATAATTCGTCTTACTTTACTGGTAAATACAATAAAGAAAAATCCGGAAATAAAAAAATATGTAACAGTCCTCGAATTTTTCTATGATATTGTATGTAATTTACATGATACGTATTTACCTTTTTTTGATGATAATGATTTTCCTATTATCAAAGAAGCAATAGACTATTTTAAAATAAACGAAACTGGATTTAAATGGAAATACGATCCTGAGAGAAGAAATACTCTAGTACTTTATACAATTCTGAAAGGAAATGGGGTAATACCTGATGATCCTCAAACACATGATAAATTTGATATCGCCTTTAGTGGAAATGAGATAAAAGAACCGTTAAAGATTCGGTGGTTGTTAACAAGAGGTAAACAAAAGAACATTAAACCACCTCTAAAACTCATAATTAAGAACACATTAATGGATCGAATCAAAGCACTTGAAGATATAGAAGATAGTTCCTTAATTAAAAAGTTAAAAGTGATTTTCGTGGATTCTGAGGAACGCGAGATACCACATATGGAACAGCTTACACAAATAAAAAACACAAAAATACCCGAGAATGAACAAAAATTGGTTAAAGAAATAATAAGTGCCAAATTGTCTGTCAAATAGTCATCACTTCTACTCGAAATCTTCAAAGCCTGAAAATATCTATCTGCACAAAAACCTTATAACAACAAAAACCTTAAAAATTCACTTTAAGGTTTTTTTCACACAATTTTTTTCTTCAGGTTTCATAAATGTTCGCACTTCCAATATCCTTAATGTCCACATTTTAAGGATTTTAAGGTTCTGGTATGGTATAATCCATGTTATAGTTAATCCCAAGCGGTGATAATTTAAAATTGAATCTCTCTGCCGCTTGGGAGATTCAGGAGGTTAGTAAAATGAATTTTATTGTATTAGAGGAAGAAAAACTGAACGCGATTATTGATAAAATCGAAGCCGTTCAAAAGACTCTTTTGCAACAAGAGAGTATGGGATCGTCCCAAAAACAGTGGCTCACGGTAAAACAAGCTGCTGATTATCTCAATGTCACAACGCGTTCCATTTACAACTATAAAGACCGTGGACTAATAGCATTTTCGGTCTCTGGGGGAAAACTGCTTTTTTGCAGGGAGGACCTCCAGAATTATTTAATGGAGCGTCGGATTGAGGCAGTAAGGCACATTAATGGGAGGTGAATATATGGCAGTAGAAAACAAAAAAGAGTTGACCGAAAATATAAACACTTCAATCAACTCATTATCAATTTTACCATTAAATAAAGATACTGAAAATCAGGAAATAAAACAAATTTTGGAAACGGTTTTTGAAGCTGATCAGGGCATTTTGACTGTGGTAACCACGACAACCGTATTTCCAGCTAAGTTTTTTCCGGATTTTATTAAACCTGTGCCTGTTTGTAGCATTTTTTCACTGATAGAACGAAGTGCAAGTGAACCGGAGATACCTATGATATGGTCTGGTATTAAAAAAGGAACTTTCGGTTTTGTTTATGGACCTGCCAAATCAGGCAAGACAATATTCTGCGAAAATTTGGGCATGTCAATTGCAGCAGGAAAAAATTCTTTTCTGGGAATATCTCTTAATTCCTCCGAAGTAAAAAAAGTGTTATTCATTTCCCTGGAGGAATATTGGCAGAATCGTACAGAAAGGAATAAGAAGCAACTGTCTGTTTTCTTTGGCATAAATGAGCATAGCTTTCCATATTTGGTTGTAGATGAAACATTCCCATATTCAATATTAGATAATAAGAGTTGGAAGATCTTTGAAGATACAATTATATCATCAGGCGCTGATCTTGTTATTGTTGATTCATTTACCCGTATGATCCGAAATGAAATAGAGAAGAGCAATGTGGGGAGTGAAATTTTACTTCGACTTAAAGAGTTAACAAACAGACTTAAAATTACCCTTATCGTCATTCACCATTCCTCAAAAATTATGAATACGCCTCTCGATATAGCCAATATGGCTGGCTCCAGAGTGGTTGGTCAGGAAGCTGACTTTATCCTGGGAATAAACAAACTTTCAAATAATACACGGTATTTTAAGGAAGTATCAACCCGATATAAGCAGGAAAGTGAACTGGTAACAACTTTTTCTATTGATCAGAACCTATGGCTGGTAAAAAGGCATGAAATGAATGAGAGCAGACTTTTCCAGCCAGTTGATCATAGGGAGAATCCCGAACATCAAGAGCTGGTTTTCTCTGCGATTGAAGGACTAGCAGCCGATGTGGAAGAGGTAAAAATTTCTGATCTGATGGATAGGTTAAACGGAACGCTCGGAAGGACGGTCATTTATGGTTATTTGCGGAACTTAGAAGAGAGCGGTCTTATCGATCGTACCAAGAAGGGAATTATAAAGATTTTATGATGAGATATACACGGAATACACGAATTAGGCGAATTACGCGAACAACATTTAAGAAGTTGAAATCATATCCGCTTTTTCCGGCCAATTCGGCCAATTCGCTTAATCCGCCTTTTCCGTGTATTATAATAATATGTATGAGTTCAGTCTAAAAAGGTTCTAGGCAAAAATAAGGATTTAATTTTAAAATTAACTG
>Ga0068713_1003682_pt1 | contig 12963 bp, 4 predicted proteins | sample MTBAKSrepl2MetaG_FD_62223 | JGI IMG/M metagenome (GOLD analysis project Ga0068713, IMG submission 62223) | Enrichment culture microbial communities om Arthur Kill intertidal strait, New Jersey, USA, that are MTBE-degrading - MTBE-AKS2 (Arthur... | ecosystem: Environmental > Aquatic > Marine >...
CTGGCCCGTTGCAGAAGGGGAGCCGTCCCAACGGCGCGAAGAGTGCCGTTGTAGAAAAGGACGTGGAGAAAGGTGCGCCGACCGCAGCGCAACCGTCGGCAGAGGCTGACTCTGAGTCTAAGGTGAAACCTGCGGCGAAAGCCCCCTCACGTCGTGCGCCGCGCAAGCCGGCTACACGGGTGAAAAAGAGTGCCGCAGCAGAGGATGCGTCGGTGAAAGAGCCGGTTGAGGAGGCTGCGGCCAAATCCGCGGTTTCCGATGAACCCGAGTCCAAGCCGAAGGCTGCAACAGGAAAACTGGTTGCCAAGGAACCGGCACAACGGCCGCGCCGTCGCACTTCGACCGCCACGAAGGAGCGTACTGACACCAAGCCAGCGCCAAAGGAAGTGACAAAGCTGGAACCCGCACCGATCAAGGAAAAACCGCCTGTCGCGGAGAAATCGGTACCTGCCGACACTTCGGGGGGAAAGTCGGCTGAAACACCTCCTGCACCAACTCTGCAGGATGCTGTGAAGCCGAAGGGAAAGCCTTTGAAGCAGACCGCGCATCGACGGAAACGTTAAGCGATAAGCCTCAGTGAGGGTTGATTTGAGGTTGTGTGTTTCCAGGCTTTGCACCTATTATAAAGCAGTGGGCAGGCGAAGCCCTTTCTGTCTGTCACCGAGGTGCATGAAACCGCCATCAGCATGTCAGGGCTCAGGAGGTCCTTCCGCACGTTTGTGATCGCGTTTTGACCCACATCCTCATGGAAACGAGTGAACGATTCGGGCCGGAAGAGTCCTGCCGGAACGTGGTCTGCCGGGCGCGCTCTGAGACGTGCAACCTGGCTGATGGCGACCCTGCCGCTCCTGTTACTGCTGCTCCAGCCGGGGTACGCAGGGATTGGAGTCTCTGTCGCTCCACCGTTACCTGGCACCTTTGATCCCGAAGCAGATCTTCGGGCACCCAAGCCACTCCGTTATTTCGGGGTGGACAGCCTCGCTGTGTACTCCCATGAAGCGCTTCTCTTTCGCATCGAAACGAAATACGACTCCACCTCGGGGTATTACGTCTCGACCCGCACCATGTTCGGCCGTCAATATGGGCAGGAGCGTGTATTCACGCCGGAGCAGTGGCGCGATTATCGGATAGGGAAAGCTCGCCGCGCGAACCTGGACAAGAAGTTTCGTGACCAGGTGATCAGCCCGAAACAGGAAAGCGGTGGGGGGGCAATCGAGATTCAGATCCCCTTCAAGATCCGCAGCAGGACATTCCGGAGGATTTTTGGTGGTGACCGGGTGGGGTTGCGTGTCACCGGGCAGATCACCATCGATGGTGGCCTGAGACGTGAAAAATCCGACCAGGTGCTGACAACACGCAACGATCAGGCGAATTACAACTTTAAAATCGATCAGACACAGCAGTTCCGGATTGTCGGGAAGGTGGGGGATAAGGTCAGTGTGGCCATTGACCAGGACTCCGAGCGCATCTTCGACTTCGAGAACAATGTGAAGCTGACTTATGAAGGCTACGAGGATGAGATTATCCAGACGATCGAGGCGGGGAATATCAGCCTCTCTCTGCCGGGGACCCAGCTCGCAACCATGACAGCGAAGAATCAGGGGTTGTTCGGGTTTAAAACGGTATCCAAGATCGGTCCCCTCTCCCTGACAACCATTGCCTCGCTGCAGAAAGGGGAGAAGAACAAACTTACCTATGATGGTGGGAACCAGGCGCAGACGGTTTCGATCAACGACCTTGAGTATGTCCGTGATCAGTACTTCTTCCTTGACCAGCGTTATCGTCAGAATTACAGGCAGTTTACCCAGTCTTTCGAGCACACGGCATCGCAGCAGGACGCATTGGTGGAGATCGAGGTCTACCGGAGTGTCCAGCCACAGATGGACGCCACCGGACTGTACCAGGCTGTGGCAGTCTACGATTCCCGTTTTCCGGACAATTACTACATTCCGTCACTGCCTCCAATGAACCATCCATCAGCGGTGGACAGCATCAACTACTGGCTGGATTATTACAACGAAGCTGCGGATGATTCGATCATTTTCGTAGAGAGCGGATACTTCCGCAAGCTCGAATCCAGTGAATATGAGGTGAGCCTGCAGGGTGGCTACGTCCGATTGAATTACTCCGCCCAGGAAGGCGAGGCGATTGCGGTAGCCTACCGGACGACAGGTGCATCCAGCAGTGTCGGCACAATTTCACCCCCAATCGCACGTGGTGTTTTCAAGCTTCTGAAACCGAAAACCAGTTCCACCGTACACCCGGTGTACCCACTGTCCTGGAAACATGTTTACTGGCTTCGCACGACCGGACTGCGGGAGGGTGATCTGAAGGTGCGGATCATCACTGCGAATACAGAACAATCCCCAACCAATGCCGAGGGGAAATCCTGGCTTGAAGTCTTCGCTTTGGACAATTTCAACAACTCCGACCAGACTGAAGTGCCCGACAACGAAGTTGATGATCTCTTCCCGAATGTCTTCATCAACCGCGCCTATGGTGAGCTGCATTTTCCCGATCTGCGTCCCTTCGATCCACGGCAGGGATTCACGATAGGCGGTGTCCCGCGTGAGACTTTGCCTGACAGCTTGAAGAATGCCGCTATCTACGATGTACTGCCGAACTCCGGTCAGCAACGGACAAAGCGGTTTGTCATCGAAGCGACCTACTCGAATACATCTGCGAGCATCCCGCTCGGTATCAATGTGCTCGAAGGATCTGAAGAGGTCTACCTGAACGGGTCGAAGCTGACCAAGGATGTCGATTACATCATCGATTACCTGTCCGGACAGATCACCATTCTGAATGACCAGGCGTTCCAGCCAGGTGCGAATCTCGAGATTAATTATGAATCGGGTGAAGTGTTCCAGCTCGACCAGCGAACGATGGTGGGTATACGGTTGGAGTACGCGCTCTGGGAGGACAGCTTCATCGGCGCAACCTTCCTCTATTTCAATGAAGAGCCGATCGACAAACGAGTGAAGGTCGGCAATGAGCCCTTGCGGAACTTTATCTGGGATGTCAACACGAGCATGCGATTCCGGCCCTACTGGATGACTCAGCTTGTGAACGCATTACCCGGAATCGAAACGGACAAACCATCTGAAGTGTCGTTTGAAGGTGAAATTGCGCAGGTTTTTCCGAACCCGAACAGTTTGAGCAATCGCGCGACAGGTGATCCGAGCGGTGTGGCTTACCTGGATGATTTCGAAGCGGCCAAACGTGCCACTCCCCTCGGCGTTCGCAGGAAAAACTGGTCACCGGCCAGTCACCCGAACCGTCTGCCCCGCGGAGAGCTGCGGAGTACGGCCGCCGATGCAACGGACTATCGGGGCAGACTGATCTGGTTCAATCCTTATTCCCAGGTGCCGATCAAGGACATCTGGCCGAACCGTGAGGTCAACAGCAAGGTTCCGAACAACACCGATGTCCTGACGATTGAGTTTGATCCGAATGTGAACAACCACCGTCTCGGCGGCGTCGACTCGACAATCGTCTGGAATGGCCTGATGCGTGCCCTCTCGCCTGGTTTCTACAATCAAACTGCGACCAAGTTCATCGAGGTTTGGGTCAAATGGAGCGGGGGAGGTCCGGATGCGGCACTTTACTTCGACATGGGGCAGGTCAGTGAGGATGTGATCCCGAACGGCGTCCTTGATACGGAGGATCGTGCTCCTGCCGGTGCAATCAAGGGTAATGGGATTCTCGACGACGGCGAGGACGTTGGTTTGGACGGCATGCCGGGACCGGATCCACCCTGGCGGATTGGCTCGAGAAGGACAGGGACACCGTGGATAGTCCAGGATGATGACGGGTACGACTATGCCAATCCGATCTACGACTGGTGGGACTTGAACGGTGATGGGATCCATGATCCCGGCGAACCCTTCTCCAGCGATGATTGGGCCTATGACCCTGCCCAGAGAGATCAGAACGAGCGGATCAACGGTACGGAAAACAACGCCGATGACGAGGCGCGCTATCCCGATACGGAGGATTTGAATGGCGACAATACACTCAACACCAAGGACAACTTCTTCCGATACCGTTATCGGATGCAGAGTGCCGAGGACTCGATCCGATTCATCCGTGGTGGTTACGACAATGAAAAGGGTTGGCGACTGTTGCGGATCCCGTTGACTGCGTTCTTCGACAAGGTTAACCGTCCTAACATGAACCAGATCGAGTATTTCCGCATCTGGATGACGGGTGCGAGCTATTACACAACCTTACAGATCGCCCAGATCGAGCTTGTCGGTAATGAATGGCTGGAGGATCCTGTCATCAACACTGTGACCGGCGATACACTGATTTATGTCACAAGTTCGACAATCAATACCTATGATAACCCCAATGACTACATTCCGCCGCCGGGTGTGGCAGGAGAGGTTGATCCAATTACCAACATCCGGAGCAAGGAACAATCGCTCATCATGCAGATTCAGGATTTGCCCACCGGAGCGTCAGGCCATTTAATCAAGGCTCAGAGTTACGCGCCGGACCAGGATCTACGTGAGTACAGGCAGCTGAAAATGTTCGTGAATGGAGGCGGGCGAAGCAGTCTGAATGGTATAGACCTCGAAATGTATCTGAGGTTCGGCGATGATGTGGCGGATGCAAGCCCGAGTTACTACGAATATTCGCAGAGGTTGAACCCGGGGTGGACCGACAATGAGATCATTATCGACCTCGATCAGCTGTCCGCGCTGAAGAAAAAGGCTGAGGAGCAGGGAAGTAACACTACCTATGAACGTCTCGCCAACGGTGATGTCATCAAGGTTGTCGGCAAACCTTCTGTCGGGAAGGTGAGCCAGTTTGCTGTTGGCGTCCGGAATATGGGAAGACCCATCAGCAAGGACGAGAATATCGAAGTGTGGGTCGATGAAATGAGATTGTCGGGTGTGCGTAAGGAAACGGGCATGGCGATGCGGTCATCAGTATCGATGCGTTTCGCGGACCTTCTCGATGTCAGTGCGAACCTTCGGCAGATGGACGCGGATTTTCACCAAGTTGACCAGCGGACGGGTGGAAATGAAAGCAGCATCGAAGGAACGATCAATGCGAAGGTAAATCTTGACCGTTTTCTCGATCCCACCCTGGGCATCAGCCTGCCTGTTTCAGGCACAGCGTCGAGCAGGCTGCAGATTCCAAAGTACGCGGGCGGAAATGGTGACATTCGGACTACGTCCCTGGCTTCCGAAGACGAGCTGAATATCTGGAAACGGTTTGCTGACCTTGGTTTCAAACGTGAACATCTCGCGGATAAATACAGGGAGGACGAGAATGGCACTCTGGTATTCGATTCGACACGTGGCGTGCCCTATCAGGACCTGACACAATGGGGAGTGGACACCCTGTTCACCACTTCACAGCAATACAGCTGGAATGTCAGTTACTCGAAATCGAAGACCAGTCCGAACTGGCTGTTGGCTTACACCACCGATAAACTCAAGCCGAGTTTCAGCCATGCGCAGCGCTATGAATCTGCGTTGAGAACTCAATACTCGAAGTCATTTACCAACACAGGCCGCATCAGCTACTCACTTCCCTTTGAGAAAAGGCAGGTGAACGTCTTCTCCTGGACTGATGGCATCCCAGTCCTGAACAGGTTGCAGCATTCGAAGTTTTCTTACTTGCCATCGCGGTTTAACGCTGGATTGGACGCGACCGAGAAGACCACCAGCCAGAAGTACCGGAACGCCGTCGAGCGGCCATCTTACAGTGTGACCTTGAACCGGAATTATTCGCTCGGCTACTCGCCTTTTACGCCGATGAATCTGGATTTTTCGCGTAGCTGGGCTGCACAGTATGTGCGTGAGGATAGCACACGGCAATCTTACCTTTACAAAGATCAAGCATTAAGTGTGCGAAATAGCACCTTCCAGCCGGGTACTTCATCCATATCGATTATCCAGACGACTTCCCAGACGTTAACCAATCCCGATTCGCTTTACTACACACTGGGTGGACCCGAGATCGCAGACAGTGCGCAAGCTCGGTTGGATCGCGGGATGAATCCGGATGAAGTGGTCAATCGGATGTTCGGTGAGATCGACGCACAGTTTCCGGGAAGTGGGATTAAGCGGCCCTGGCAGAATCTTGGGGAAGATGATCCTCACTACCAGCGGATTTTCTGGGATGCCTTCGGGATGCCCTTTGTCGACACGCAGAAGACGCAGAGAGTGAGTGGGAGCTATTCTCCCAGTATCGTGCGATGGTTGACGACGGATGTGAACTACTCGGCGAACTACAACTGGAACTGGTCCACTTTCAGCTATACCGGCCGTTCAATGAATACCAGCAACAATCTCGGCGGGAATCTGACCTTTAAGCTCAAGCAACTGCTTCCTCAGAAAAGTGGAGGTTCTGGGCGAGGCTCTACCGGGACGCCGCCGAGGCGTGGTGGTGATGATCCATTCAGCCCACGGATGCCCGGTGCTGACAGCTTCGGTCAGCCAAGACGAGAGGAACAGAAGAGCGGATCGCAAAAATCCACAGGCAGCACACCGGACATCCTGCGCACGACTGTGAACACATTGCGGAGATTGCAGGACATTCGGCTTTCCTATACGCAGAATCTTTCCTACTCCAACCCGGGCATGCTGGATGGGGAACCCTCACTCGCCTACCAGCTCGGCTTGACTGGTAACCCGGGACTTGGAGTGGTCGAGGAGGAACGGCTTGGTTATTCAAGCCTGCAAAGGACTGATGATTACCGAATTAACACCGGATTGGACCTGAGTACTCGCGCCAGCATGGGAATGGATTACAACTTGAGGCTGAGTCGTCAAGCGAACAGCCAGCAGGTGACAGGCGCACAAACGCAAAGCGCGTTCTATTATTATGATCCAGCCAAACGTGAAATTCACATGTATGAGGTCCCAAACTACAACCTTCGCTGGTCGGGACTTGAATCTATTGGACCGCTGAAGAAAGTGGCACAAGCGATCAGCTTCGAGCATTCCTATCGCGGCTCCTATACCGAAGATTGGCAGGAGATACTCGAGAACGACAGACGAATCCGCCAGGTAAAAACGAAAAAATATGAACGTGCGTTTTCGCCCATCGGTGGATTCAATGTCACGTGGAAGTATGGCATCTCGACAACCGTCCGGTACAACCAGTCGGTGGCTATCAGTGAAACAGCCAGCAACGGCAGCCGACGACGTGACACCACTGAAGGGATTAATTTCCAGGCCAACTATACGCGTAAAGGCGGGTTCCGTGTACCGATCCCCGTCTGGCCTTTCAGGAACCGCCGTTTCAGCAATGAGACTACTTTCTCACTTGCATTCGACCGATCGACGACCCTTCGAGAAAACAGGAGTCTGACCGGGACAGACATCAATCCTGATTTCAGCAAAGAGAGCGAATCCGCGAGCTGGTCGGTTACACCTTCGATCACGTACCGATTTTCGAGGACCGTCAGCGGCAGCGCACGGTATAAATACGGTGTGACCGAAAGCCAGTTCAACACGACACGATACCAGGAATTCGGCATCAACGTAAACATCAAGATCCAGGGCTGATTTTCGGTGATCCGAGTGAGCGTTCTGCTACTGGTGATTGACATCCTGTGATGACGGAGATGGGCGGGGCTCCTCGTGTGCAAGCTGTCACAGCTTTCACACGGGTTCGTCTATAACCTACCTTTCGCGGGTAAGAGTGGGCAGGTAAATGCCACACGGTCGATAGAAGATTGCAGGCCGTGCGGGAAGCGATAGAGGGATTCCATGTGTGGGATTATTGGATATGTGGGGCAGCAAAAGGTTGTGCCTCTTCTGCTCAGCGGTCTGAAAAGGCTTGAATACCGTGGTTATGACTCATCAGGTATCGCGCTGATGAATGGCTCCTCAATCCATATCCTGAAAAAGATGGGCAAAATCGAGGCGCTGGAAAGAGAACTGAATGGCAACACCGAGTCGGCGACTATCGGGATTGGCCATACGCGATGGGCGACGCATGGTGCGCCCAATGATACCAACGCGCATCCTCATACAAGCGGCAGTGGGAAAGTTGCATTAATCCACAATGGGATCATCGAGAACTATGTCGAGCTCAAGAAAAGCCTGCTGCGCAAAGGGTATACTTTCGTCTCCGACACGGATACGGAAGTCCTGGCAAATTTGATTGATGAATTTTATGAGGGTGATCTGCAGACTGCAGTGATCCGTTCCCTTCGGCGTGTTGAGGGGACCTATGGCATCGCTGTCATGCATGTTGAGCAGCCTGAACAAATCGTATTTGCGCGGAAAGGCAGTCCGCTCGTGGTCGGGGTTGGGGATGGAGAATACCTGATTGCCTCCGACCTCGCAGCGATTGTTGAACACACTCGCGATGTCGTGTATCTCGAAGACGGCGAAGTGGGGTGCATCTCTAAGGATGGATTTACGCACTTCAAGCTCGATGAGTCACCCATCACTCGAGCCGTGACCCACATTGATTTTACTCTTGAGCAAATCGAAAAGGGTGGCTATGAACACTTCATGCTCAAAGAAATTATGGAACAGCCTCTGACTCTTGAAGATTCAATGCGTGGCCGGCTTCTCGAAGATGACGGGTCAGTGCGTCTCGGCGGCTTGGTGGAGCATCTGGACGCACTTGCGCAAGCAGAACGTCTGCTCCTGCTCGCCTGCGGCACCTCCTACCACGCCGGGCTTGTTGCGGAGTACCTGATCGAGGATCTGGCGAGATTGCCGGTCGAGGTTGAGTACGCCTCTGAGTTTCGTTACCGCAACCCGGTGATTCCACCTCGGACAGTAGCCTTCTCGATAAGTCAGTCCGGTGAAACGATCGACACATTGGAGGCGATGCGTGAGGCGAAAACGCGAGGCGCATTGAGTCTCGGAGTCGTGAATACTGTCGGGTCTACGATCGCACGCGAGAGTCAGGGCGGAATTTACCTCCATGCCGGGCCAGAAATCGGGGTTGCGTCGACAAAGGCATTTACGAGCCAGGTGACCGTTTTCACCATGCTCGCAATTCTCCTCGGTCGGCAGAGGGGGATGGATGCAGGCCTCGCACGCGATCTGATTACTGCACTGCGGAAAATTCCCTCGCAAGTCGCAACGATTCTGCAGAATCAGGATCAGATTGTCGACATTGCTAAGACCTTCAGCCGAGCATCAAACTTCCTTTACCTTGGTCGTGGGGTGAATTTCCCTGTTGCCCTTGAGGGTGCTCTTAAGCTGAAGGAAATCAGTTATATCCACGCGGAGGGATATCCCGCTGCTGAGATGAAACACGGCCCGATTGCCTTGATCGACAGGTACATGCCGGTGGTGGTTGTCGCGCCACACGACAAAAACCACACGAAGATCATCACCAATATCGAAGAGATAAAGGCGCGTGAAGGAGTGGTGATTGCAATCGTGAGTGAGAATGACCATGAAATTGATCGCTTGGCGGACTATGTGATCCGTGTGCCTGAAACCCATCCGAGCCTGATGCCTCTGCTGACGGTTATTCCACTGCAACTGCTGGCATACTACACAGCGGATCTGCTCGGGCTTGATGTAGACAAGCCTCGCAACCTTGCAAAATCGGTAACTGTTGAATAGCAGCGGATATCGCGTGGCGCTGCCTGTTTATTGGCGCAACCATGATTCGCATGGGGGAGCAATATGGTGGTGCGAGGAGAACCGGGAGACACCGGGTGGGGCTGGTTTCTAACCTGAGAAGGAATCGGCTACATTCACGGCGAGTAGTGCGAACCAGTAAGATTTTAACATTCCAGGATTTCGGAGAAAGAAAATGAAGGTCGCTGTTGTCGGAACAGGATATGTCGGGTTGGTCGCGGGGGCCTGCTTCGCCACCACGGGGAATACCGTACGATGTGTTGACATCGACCAGGGGAAGATCGACAGGCTGAAGCGTGGCGAGATTCCGATTTATGAGCCCGGTTTGGAGGATATCGTCCTTGATGGTGTCCGGAAAGAGCGATTGCTTTTCTCGACCAATCTCGATGAAGCGGTCAAGGCGAGTGAAATCATCTTTATCGCTGTGGGCACTCCGCCAAATGAGGACGGGAGTGCGGATCTCCAGCATGTCCTCGCTGTTGCTGAAGGCATTGGAAAGGCGATGGATGGATTTAAGGTGGTCGTCGATAAATCCACCGTCCCGGTTGGTACGGCCTCGAAAGTGAAGGAGACCATCCAAAAGTTCACGCAGTACGATGTAGCAGTCGTCTCAAATCCGGAGTTTCTCAAGGAGGGTGACGCGGTTAATGATTTTCTGAAGCCGGATCGAGTCGTGCTCGGGAGTGATGATGAACGTGCCAGGGAGATGCTCGATCGGTTGTATCGCCCATTCGTGCGTACCGGAGCGCCTATTATTCATATGGATGTGGTTTCAGCCGAATTGACCAAATACGCTGCAAATGCTTTCCTTGCGACCAAGATCTCCTTCATGAATGAATTAAGTAAACTATGCGAGAAGATAGGGGCAGATATTGAAAGCGTCCGATCAGGGATCAGTTCGGATCAGAGGATCGGGCGTCACTTTCTTTTCGCCGGAGCCGGGTATGGCGGTTCCTGTTTTCCAAAGGATGTGAAGGCAATTCTGCGCACCGCGAATGAATATGGTTCAGAGCTGAAAATCATTGCAGCCACGGAAGATGTGAACGAATTGCAAAAACACCTCCTCGCCGAGAAAATTCTCGGACATTACAAGGGAGACGTTCGCGGGAAAACTTTCGCCATCTGGGGGCTTTCCTTCAAACCGAGAACAGATGATATGCGGGAGGCGCCGTCTATTGTCGTGATTCAAACGCTCCTCGCAAAGGGTGCGAAAATCCGTGCTTTCGATCCTGAGGCGATGAGTGTGGCAAAAGAGATCTTCAAAGACTCGATCACCTTTTGTGAGAACGAGTACGAGACCTGTGAGGGGGCGGATGGACTTGCACTGGTGACTGAGTGGCAGGATTTTCGGACGCCGGATTTTGAGCGACTCGCGGCGACTCTCAAAGACAAAGTTTTGTTCGACGGACGTAATATCTGGAATGTCAAATACGCTCGTGCTGCCGGGCTTGAGTATTACGGGATCGGTAGGAAGATCATCGGCTGATATCCGCGTGCTCTCGGTGGCAACAGGAAGAGGCGCTTGCCGGGGGAGGAAGGGCTCGACCTGGCGATAGGATGAAGAACCAGGCAGGAGGAGGTTCCCTCGTTGAAGATGAAACGAATTCTGGTTACCGGTGGTGCAGGATTCCTCGGCAGCCATCTGGTGGATCGTCTGCTCGAACAAGGTCATGATGTTATCTGTCTGGACAACTTTTTTACAGGCAGTAAGGATAACATTCGTCACCTCCTCGATCATAAGCACTTTGAGATAATTCGTCACGATGTTACAGAACCGATTCTGCTCGAAGTGGATCGTATTTTTAACCTCGCCTGCCCAGCTTCCCCGGTACACTATCAGTACAACGCCATTAAAACTATCAAAACTTCGATTGTTGGCGCTATCAATATGCTTGGTTTGGCAAAACGTGTACATGCACGTATTCTTCAAGCATCAACTTCAGAAATCTATGGTGATCCGGAAGTGCATCCTCAGAAAGAAGAATATTGGGGGAATGTCAATCCAATTGGAATCCGTTCCTGCTACGACGAAGGCAAACGTGTTGCTGAAACCCTGATGATGGATTATCACAGGATGAACAAGGTCGACATACGGATTGCAAGGATATTTAATACATATGGACCGAGGATGGCTGTTGAAGATGGGCGGGTGGTTTCAAATTTTATTGTTCAAGCCTTACGTGGCGAACCTTTGACTGTCTACGGTGATGGATCACAGACAAGAAGTTTCTGTTATGTGGATGACCTGGTTGCCGGTTTGATGCTTCTCATGGAGCAGGATGCTGAAATTGGTCCCATGAACCTGGGAAATCCACACGAGTTCACCATTTTTGAACTGGCTGAAGCGATCCGTTCCAAGCTGGGGGCTCGTGTGCAAATTATCCACAAACCCCTGCCGCAAGATGACCCGACTCAGCGTCAACCAGACATCACTCGCGCACGCACATCGCTCGGGTGGGAACCGAAAGTTGAGTTGGACGAGGGATTGGATCGTACCATCCCTTATTTTGAAGCCCGGCTTTCGGAAATCGGCTGATCGATTCCTTGGAAGCTGAAGATTGTCCATTCTGAGGGTTATGCAGAATGAAGATACTTGTCACAGGCGGTGCAGGCTTTATAGGATCGCATCTTGTTGATCGTTTACTTGCAAATGGCGAGCAAGTTAGCGTGATAGATGATCTCTCGACAGGCAGCCGCCGCAACCTCGATCCAAACGCGGATTTTCATCACCTGGACATTCGATCTAAGACTGCAGCTGAGTACGTGCGCGATGGCGGTTTTGATGTGATGTTCCATCTTGCTGCACAGATGTCGGTTGCAGTGTCAACGTCGAAGCCCGGATTTGATGCTGAGGTCAACATTGGCGGTCTGTTGAACCTGATGGAGGCAGTGCGTGCGAGCGGTACAATAAGGAAGGTCATTTTCGCCTCGACTGGTGGCGCAATGTACGACGATGAAGTTCCCTGGCCCACTTCGGAGAGTGTAGTGGCCAGGCCGCTATCCCCGTATGGGATCGCTAAATTGGCCAGTGAACTTTACTTGCGATATTATGCGAAATCCTACTCGATTCCGTATACTGCACTTCGTCTTGCCAATGTTTATGGGCCCCGGCAAAGCCCCCACGGTGAAGCGGGTGTTGTAGCGATCTTCACGCAACGACTATTGGCTGGGGATTCTATGGTCATCAACGGTGATGGATTGCAGACACGAGATTATCTCTTTGTCGGCGATGTGGTCGATGGTTTTATTGCAGCGTTGAAAGGTGATGTGCAGGAATCCATCAATCTAGGAACATCGATTGAGACAAGTGTAGTCGACCTCTATCAACGGCTTGCCACGATCACCGGTGTAAAAGGCGCACCAATCCATGGTCCTGCCAAGCCCG
>Ga0068713_1003688_pt1 | contig 12955 bp, 8 predicted proteins | sample MTBAKSrepl2MetaG_FD_62223 | JGI IMG/M metagenome (GOLD analysis project Ga0068713, IMG submission 62223) | Enrichment culture microbial communities om Arthur Kill intertidal strait, New Jersey, USA, that are MTBE-degrading - MTBE-AKS2 (Arthur... | ecosystem: Environmental > Aquatic > Marine >...
TGCTTTTTTCAACACAAGGGAGGTTCTTTATGAAACGCCAGCGGTCCATTGAAGAGATCAACGAAAAGATACTGAACGGCAGCGCCGTGGTCCTCACAGCTTCAGAGATCAGCGCTCTGTCTAAAAACCATTCCCCCGAAGATATCTTCGATGCTGTGGATGTCGTCACCACGGGAACCTTTTCCCCCATGTGCTCAAGCGGAGCTTTTTTGAATTTCGGACACACATCACCTCCCACTAAGATGAAAGAGGTCCGTCTCAACGGAGTGGAAGCTCATGCCGGACTGGCTGCAGTGGACGCTTATCTGGGAGCGGCACAATCTTCGGGTCAGGATCCCGCTTATGGAGGTGCTCATGTCATCGAGGCCCTGATCAAAGGTGAAAATGTGCTTCTTGAAGCAGCGGGAAACGTCACAGACTGTTACCCGTCTCCCTCTGATTCACGCCCCATAAGCCTGAACACCATCAATGAGGCCTATCTCTATAATCCCAGGAACTGCTATCAGAACTATGCAGCGGCTGTCAACTCCTCCACGGAGACATTACAGACATACATGGGGACACTTCTCCCCGGATCCTGCAATGTCAATTACTGTACTTCAGGAGAACTCTCTCCCTTGATGAACGATCCCCAGCTCCGTACCATAGGGACCGGAACACGGATCCTCCTCTGCGGAGGGCCGGGATATGTCTCAGCAAGGGGCACACAGTTCAATACAGGCAGAAAAAAGAACCGATACGGCATCCCCGTGGAAGGGGCAGCGACCCTTGCTCTTTCGGGGAATATGCGGTCTATGAGCCCCCGCTTTATCAAGGGGGTTACCATGCCGGGTTACGGGGTCACGCTTTTTATCTCCGTGAGTATCCCCATCCCCCTTCTTGATACAGACCTGGCGGCCCGTGTTATGATCACAAACGACCGGATCGATATGGCTGTCCGTGATTTCGCTGATCCAGGCCATGGCGAGACCGCTCTTGTCCGCTTCAGCGACCTTGTGACAGGAACGGTGGAGATCAACGGCAGGAAAAGCCGCACGGTCCCATTGTCAAGTTTTGTAATGGCTCAGGAATCTGCCGAGCTGCTGAAAACCCTGATCCGGAAAGGGAGCTTTTTTCTTTCCGCTCCTGTGGAAAGTTACGACACCGCTCCCCGTGAGGAACCTGCGGCAGAGAAAGAACTCCTTCCCTGCGCCCTTTGCGGCGCCTGTGTGGCACTCTGTCCCGAAGGTGCTCTCTCTCTGGAAAATCACGAGATTCATCTGGATGAAAACCGCTGTTCAGGCTGTCTGCTCTGCCGTGAGATCTGCCCCTGCGGGCTTGCCAGAGGAGGAACTCATGGATAAGTATATCCACCGCTTTTACCGTTCTTTTGGAGATCACAGCCATCTTGTCTATTATCATGTGGTTTCATCGGAAAGCGACCTCTGGATCGGCATTGATACTCCTTCAGCCGATGAATCCATCCCACGAACGGCCCTGAAACTCACTGAGGAAGCCAGGGCTGAAGTCCTCAGAGCCATTGCCGAGAAGCCTGAATTTCTCACATCACTGACTCCTCTTGACCCTCATCCCTCCTTTCCCCCCGCCATGGTCCATGCAGCCCGGAAAGCCGGGACAGGCCCCATGGCCGCTGTGGCCGGATTTGTGGCCGACACCGTCAATGACGGGCTGCGCAGATTCTATTCGCCAGGGAAGATCCTTGTGGAAAACGGAGGAGATATCAGCGCCTGGGCTAAAGACGAGGTCCGGATCGGAATCTTCGCGGGAACTTCTCCCCTCTCAGGACGCCTGGGAGTGACGGTCTCCTGCCGCGGACAGCGCCGGGGGATCTGCACCTCTTCGGGGACCGTAGGCCATTCTTTCAGCTCAGGCAAAGCCGACGCAGCCGTGATCATCTGCGAATCAGCTGCGCTGGCTGACGCCCATGCTACAGCAGCAGCGAACCGCATCCGATCCCGGTCTGATCTTACAGTAGTAATCGATGACCTCAAAACCGACGCTGACATCCTGGGGAGTATTCTCATCATGGGTGATGATATCGCTGCAGCCGGCGAATATCCCCTCTATATACGGAGGGAAAAGCCATGAAAGTGACAGAAGCCATTCAGAAAAAAGAGAAAAAACTGCTTTCGCTGGAGATCGTCCCTCCTTCCCGGGGTTTTTCTCTGGATGAAGCTCTCCGGCATACAGAACAGCTCATGGCTTTTCACCCTGATTTTATCAATGTCACAGCCCATCAGCCCTATGTGGCTCTGGAAGAAAAAGACGGTGAGATCGTCAAGCTTCAGAAGAGCAAAAAATGCGGGACAGTAGGTGTCTGCTCAGCTTTAAAAACCAGGCTTGGCGTAGAAGCGATCCCCCATGTGATCTGCGGCGGAGACAGCCTGTTCGAGATCGAGGATAAGCTCATCGACCTGAATTATCTGGGCTTTGACAACCTCTTTATTGTCAGAGGAGATCCTCTTCCGGGACAGAGGACTTTCATTCCTCCCGGGGAAGGGCATGAATACGCTTCAGGGTTGGTCCGCCAGGCCCGGAACCTCAACGAAGGGCTTTACTCGTCGATTCGGGAAAAAGGAGTCCCCACCGATTTCTGTATCGGAGTCGCGGGGTATCCGGAAAAACATTATGAATCACTGAACAAAGAGAGTGATCTGAACCATTTAGCGGAAAAGATCGAAGCCGGAGCCCATTTTATCATCACTCAGATGCTTTTCAGCGCGCAAGTCTATACCGCCTTTGTGAGTGACCTGCACAAACGAGGCCTTGAGATCCCGGTTATTCCGGGGATCAAACCGGTGACCCGGTTACAATCCCTGAAAAAGATACCCGGAACGTTTCATATTGATATTCCTCAACCTTTGGTCACTTCATTGGAGGAGGCCCGCACCCCGGCAGAAGAGGCCAAAGCCGGGACCGGGTACATGGCCAGGCTCATTAATGACCTGCTTGAAGCCGGAGCTCCTGGTATCCATATCTTCACCATGGGCAGTGGTAAAAACACACAGCGGCTCCTGGAGACGGCCCTGGGACATGGGGGGATCTGATATGGGCGTCTCACTCAAAGAATCACTCAGGCGGCAGATCCTTTTGGGAGACGGGGCCATGGGAACGACTCTTCAATCCCTTCTGAAGAAAGCCGTCAAAGGGCCTTATGAACTCCTCTCCTTGAAACAGCCGGCTCTCATCGAGAAGATCCACTGTGATTTTCTTCAAGCCGGAAGTGATATCATCGAGACTAATACGTTCGGAGGATCTGGGCTCTCTCTCCGCGAATACGGACTGGAATCCCGGACAAGTGAGATCAATAAGGCCGCTGCAGCTCTTGCACGCAAAGCAGCCGATTCCTTCTCGGGGTCCGACCGTCCCCGCTTTGTAGCGGGGTCAGTAGGGCCGACGAAATATCTCCCCTCTCTGGGACAGATCTCTTTTGACAGCCTCTATACCGGATATAAGGCCCAATGTTCAGGACTGATCCGGGGAGGAGTGGATTTTGTGCTCATTGAGACGGCGCAGGACCTTCTCCAGGTCAAAGCAGCCCTTCTGGCTGCCCGTGACGCGGCTGAAGAGGCGGGTAAAGAGATCCCCGTGGCTGTCTCTCTCTCTCAGGAAAATGGACGTCTGCTTACAGGAACCGATATCGAAGCAGCAGCAGTCGTGCTGGAACCCTTTGAACTCTTATATTTAGGGCTTAACTGCGGCAACGGGTTCGAGGGCCTGGAGGAATCTCTCCAAACGCTTAACCGCTTTTCGCCCTTCCCTCTGGCTCTGATGCCTAATGCGGGGTTTCCTGAAGTCCGTAACGGACAGCTTCACTATTCCATGACTCCTGAGGAGTTCGCCCGGGAGTTCAGCCGATTGCTGGACCTTGTCCCCCTTTCACTGGCAGGAGGGTGTTGCGGGACGACTCCGGCCCATCTAAAAGCTCTGAGAAAGGAAATTGATGGACGCCTGTTCTCTTCACGCCCTGACCATATTCGCAGAGCTCACCTGGCATCCCTCTACAAGGCTGCAGAGGTCAGAACATCACGCCCTCCCTTCATCATTGGTGAACGGGCCAATACCCAGGGAAGCAGGAAATTCAAAGAGCTGTTATTGAAAAATGATTTCGAGTCCATGGTGGCAATAGCTCTGGAACAGGAAAGAGCGGGCGCTGGTGCGCTGGACCTCTGCAGTGTCATCCCGGGAAGAGATGAAGTGCAAGACCTATCCCTTCTCACAGAAGAACTCAACCGGCAGGCAAAAACCCCCCTGTGTCTGGATACAGTCAACGCTGAGGCATTGGAAGAAGCCCTGAAAAGGGTCAGCGGTAAACCGCTCATCAATTCAGTTCACTTAAAAGACGATAAGCAGGCCAGGAAAGTCTTCTCTCTGGCAGACAGGTTCGGAGCTGCTCTCATCTGCCTGGCTATTGATGAACATGGCATGGCGCTCTCCTCAGAGGAAAAGATCCGAAAGGCCGAAAGGATCTATTCCCTGGCTGTGGAAGATTATGGGTTTGCACCGGAAGACCTCTTTTTTGATATGCTGACGTTCACCATCGCATCGGATACGGACAAAAACTCCGCTTATGAGACATTAAAGGCTTTGAGAAAGTTTAAAGAACGCCATCCCCGGGTGAATACCGTCCTGGGTATCAGCAATATCTCGCATGGCCTTCATCCGTTTCCCCGGAAGATCCTGAATTCTCTTTTTCTTCAGCTGGCTGTGGAACACGGGTTGGATGCCTCTCTTGTCCACGCAGGAAACCTCACGCCCCTCCACCATTTCCCTGAAGAACTAATTAAACTGGGCCGCCATCTCCTGTCATCTCCTGTCCCCGATGCTGAGGGGTTGACAGATTTTCTTAAACTTTGTGAAAAAGAAACAGCCCAGTCTGTCCGGGAAGAAATCAAAGAGGAAAAAGAGCTGACCCTCCTCCAGGCTATCATCGACGGCCGGAAAGAAGATGCGCTGAGACTTGCCAAAAAGGGGCTTGAAGAGTACGGGGCCGAGATACTCATGGAAAAATCGATTATTCCTGCCATGGAAGAGGTGGGCCGTCTCTTCGAGTCTGGCCGTCTCCAGCTCCCCTTTGTGCTTCGCTCTTCGGAAACAGCCAAAAAGACACTGGATCTCCTGTCACAACACCTCTCCTCACCCACAAAACGGGGGACGATCCTCATGGCCACAGTCCATGGCGATGTCCACGATATCGGAAAAAACCTCAGTGCTCTCATCTTCCGCAACCACGGGTATCAGGTGTTCGACCTGGGAGTTGACCGGTCTGCCGAGGAGATCGTCGGCAAAATCAAGGATCATCGCCCGGATGCTGTGGGGCTGAGCGGCCTGCTGGCCACCTCGGCTCTCTATTTCGGAACTGTCCTGTCACTTCTTGAAAAAGAAGGGATCCGTATCCCGGTCCTTTGCGGAGGGGCCGCCCTCACCAGGGACTTTACTCAAAACCATTTGGCCCCTCTCTACAGCGGAAGTGTCTATAAAGCCGACGATGCTTTTGACGCTATCCGTTTTTTGAGGAAACACCCCGTCACTCAGATTCCGGATCTCTGCGAGAAAACCTTCTCGGAAAAATATGAGCAAAAAAACACTTGCAGCCAAGTGCCGGATCCAGGTGAAATACACCAGGTTCATTTTTCCATTGAGACTCTTCTTCCCTTCCTGAATAGAAACAGGCTCTTTAAAGTCCGTTGGGGAGGGTTTGAACCGCATCAGGGAGAAGAGGAGCTTGCCCGCCTTCTACTGAAAAAAAACCTCTACCGTGGAATAAAGGGAGTGTATGCCTCTTTTCCTTGCATACGGGACCAAGAGACCCTCACCCTCCTTAACCCTGAAGGAGAATCCCTCACCACGTTCCGCTTCCCCCGGGACACAGGCGGAACGAAGCGATGCATCACCGACTTTTTCAGGGAAGAAGGTGACCATATCACACTCTTTCTTGTCACAGCGGGCCCTGATATCGCTTATGAAGAAATCAGGCTCATGGAAAACGATTCTTATTATGACTATTACCTTTTACACGGGCTGGGAACAGAGCTGGCTGAAGCAGCCGCTGCCTGCCTGAACAACGAGATCAGCAAGAAAGAGGGGGCCGCTTTACGCTTCGGGTTCGGTTATCCTGTCTGCCCCGATTTGAAGTATCAGGAGACTCTCTGCCGTTTACTTCAAGCCGGGACTATCGGGGTCTCGGTGACAGCCTCTTTCCAGCTCGTTCCGGAATTAAGCACCGGAGGGTTTATGATCCACAACAAAAATGCCTGTTATTTTCCAATGAAAGGCAAAGGAGGGTTACAATGAAGATCGATGTGGCACTCATGGGGGCCACAGGAGCGGTGGGTCAGAAATTCATCCAGCTTCTTAGGGAACACCCCTTTTTCAGACTGAAAGAACTCTATGCTTCTGAACGTTCAGCCGGGAAGACCTATGGAGAAGCTGTAAAATGGAAATTATCTGTGCCTCTGGATCCTGAAACAGCCGCACTTCCCGTTCTTTCCTGCCATGGGGAGCCTAAAACCAGACTCGTCTTTTCAGCTCTTGATGCTTCTGCAGCCGGACCCATAGAAAGCCGCCTTGTGAACCTGGGGCATCTTGTCATCTCCAATGCCCGGAACCACAGGATGGATCATGATGTCCCCATCATGATTCCGGAGATCAACGGATCCTTTCTGAACACGATCCGGGCTGATAAAGGCGCTCTTGTCACAAATCCCAACTGCTCCACAGCAGGGTTGGCTCTGTCCCTTTTCCCCCTCTATCGGGCTTTCGGCCTTCAGTCTGTCCATGCGGTGACCATGCAAGCCTTTTCGGGAGCAGGATACCCCGGCCTTTCCGCCTGGGATATCTTCGGCAATGTCATCCCTTTTATTGAAGGAGAAGAGGAAAAGATCGAACAGGAGCTTCCAAAGATCTTCGGGAGATACAACGGAAATGCATATGAGTCCGCTCCCTTGAGAGTCACAGCCTCCTGTAACCGTGTCCCTGTACGTGACGGACATCTTATTGATATCAGCGCAACCTTTGATGACAATATCACCATGGAAGAGATACGTGAAGCATGGGCTCTTTTTCGCCCGAACCAAGCCGGCCCATTGCTCCCCTCTGCCCCTTCCGCACCCGTGATTTACAGATCTGAAGTAGATATGCCCCAACCCTCTCTTTTTCATGAGAAGAACAGCATGAGTGTCTATACCGGACGCCTGAAGGCCCTCTCAGAAAAAGAGGTCTGTTTTAAAGCTCTTGTCCATAACACTGTCCGGGGAGCTGCGGGAAACGCGCTCCTCATCGCCGAACATGCTGTTTCAGAAAAACTGGCCTGATGATACTTTTCTTCTTGACAGCTTCAGAACAGACGTTACTATTTATAGAAACGTTACTATATATAGTAACACTGAAAGGAGCTGTTATGCACGTCAAAGAGACCCCGGATATCCGGGGGTATTTCGGAGAGTACGGAGGGGCTTATCTCCCTGAAGAGTTAACTCAAATCATGAAAGAAATCGCAGAAGAATATGCGGTTTGTAAAAAGGATCCCTCATTTCAGGAGGAGCTGAACGGGATCCTCACCCACTATGTGGGCCGTCCTTCACCGGTCTATTTCGCCGAAAACCTGTCCCGAAAATACAGACCGGCAAGGATCTATCTGAAGCGTGAAGATCTGAACCATACCGGGGCCCATAAGATCAACCACTGCCTGGGAGAGGCCCTTCTGGCCAGGCGCATGGGAAAGAGAAAACTCATCGCCGAGACAGGAGCCGGACAGCACGGGGTGGCCCTGGCTACAGCAGCAGCTTTGACCGGCCTGGGATGTGATATCTACATGGGACAGATCGATATTGAAAAAGAGCATCCGAATGTCTCCCGGATGAAGATCCTCGGAGCCAGGGTCATTCCTGTGACCGAGGGGACACAAAGCCTCAAGGATGCTGTGGATGCTGCCTTCAAGGCATATCTGAAAGATCCGGTAAATCAGTTTTATGCCATCGGATCGGTGGTAGGCCCTCACCCCTTTCCCCTCATGGTTCGTGATTTCCAGGCTGTAGTAGGCCGTGAAGCCAGAGAACAATTTCATGAGATGACAGGGACGCTCCCTGACAGTGTCGTTGCCTGCGTAGGAGGAGGATCCAACGCCATGGGCATCTTCAGTGCCTTTCTGGATGATCCTTCTGTCGCCCTTATGGGAGTAGAGCCCTCAGGGCGGGGCTTCAAGGACGGAGATCACGCAGCGACCCTCACAAAAGGGCGCCCGGGGATCCTCCACGGGTTCCGTTCCTATCTTCTTCAGGACGAAAATGGAGAACCTCTTCCCGTCCATTCTGTGGCCAGCGGGCTTGATTATCCCGGAGTCGGGCCGGAACACAGCTATCTCAAAGACCAGGGACGGGTGACATACACGACGATCTCCGATGAGGAAGCTATCGATGCTTTCTTTACCCTCTCCCGGACAGAAGGGATCATTCCTGCCATCGAATCAGCACATGCTGTGGCTTACGCCTTGAAACGGGCACGTCAGCATCCGGAAGAGTCCATCCTCATCAATCTTTCCGGGCGCGGGGACAAGGACGTCGATTATGTTCTGGATCATTACGGAGAAAACGCCACCTGAAGGAATGAGCAGTCGCTGTTTGACAAATCCCCTGTTCTTTACTAAAATGAGAGATATAAAGGACAGGGGTATGAAATTCTATAAACTAAATGAAATCGCAAGGACACTGGCCTCCATTGAAGATCCTCAGGTCATTGAGGATTTTCTCAACTCCATTCTCACAGAAAAAGAGGTCTTTGATATCTCTTCCCGCTGGGAACTGGTCAAATACCTGGATGAAGGGATCTCTCAACGGAACATCGCTTCTGATCTGGGGTTGAGCCTCTGTAAGATCACCCGGGGCTCCAAGGAACTTCATAAGAATCATTCTGCCTTCAAAAAAGTCCTTGATGCTTTTAAAAAGCTGTAATATCTCATCATAGAGCTGTTCTTTAAAACGTCATGTGGAACAGATATCATCAAGACTTTTGGTGCTCCCGCCGGTTATCAGCCGGCGGGAGCTCTGAGGGGGTTACTGTGCAAGGGCCGCTTCGATCTTATCGATATATTCAGCGGCATTTTTACTGGACGGATCCAGTTTCAAGGCGATTTTATAATTTTCCAGCGCTTTTTCCAGATCCCCTGAGAGGAAATAAGCCTCTCCGAGACTGTCCCAGGCATTGGCATGTCCGGGGAAAAGCCGTGTGAACATTGTGAACATGGCAATCGCTTCAGGATATTTTTTCTCTTTCAAAAACGCATATCCGGTCTGATTGATCTCACGTTTATTGACATCATACTGTGCGATATCCCCGGGAGATTCCATTCCCGCCTGGAAAAACGCCTCAGCTGTCTCGATGCCCTTTGTCCGGATAACCTGGTCCATAAGCCTGGCAAACGTCCTCTCCTTCTCCTGAAGAGCGTTGGCATAGGCTGCTGTGACCGGGAACAGGTCAGCGATCTTAACCACATGCTCCTCTTTTCGCAGCTCTTTTTTCAGGTCCATGACTACTTCATTTTCATAATTATGAAAATGATAGAGATAGACGAGAAGCCGCTCAGGATCATAGATATTGGAATATTGCGTATCGGCCCATTTGGCTTCCTGGTGAGTCTGAGCCAATATTTCACGGAAAGCATCCACGGTAACGTCATTTTTGCGGAGAAGGTCTGATGCGATCTTATAGCGCATACAGGGGATGGGCTCTCCCTGTTTCAGTGAGGAGAGATAGAAATTCGTGGCGACCTGGAAATTGCCTCTTTTACGAAGCATCGTGTCTCCTTCGACGATCACGGATTCTCCGCGGCGGTCCACAAACATGAGCTGGGCACGGGAAAGTTCAGAAAGATCATATTGTTCCAGGAGAGCGATGGCCTCGTCGACGGTGGCACATTCTTCCAGGACCTTTTGTGCCAGAATACCGTCAAGTTTCTTCTTTCCTTCCTGATTTTTGACTTCCTTGTAGTCAACGGCCAGGCCGTCAAAGACAAGCCCCTTTTCATTCATCCCTCCCTGGGGATAGAGGCTGGAATACCCGAAATAGACAGCTCCGTATTTGCCGTCTTTTCCCGGAACGAAACGGGCCACGGTTTCGGTATATTTGGAATCTTCATTATTTCCCACCAGAACGGTCCCCCGCTCGGTTTTGGTGAACATAATACATCCGAAAACAGAAGGGGCCAGAACAGCCATGATGAAAACAACAGTGACAAAAACACCCAATCGTTTCATAAGACTCCTTTCAGTCAGGCTGCGGCTTTTTTACCGAGACGCCTTTACCCCATACCGCAGCCCGAGAAGGGTAAAGAACAGACCCGACACACTTTATATATGACAAATAAATCCTTTTCATGTTTCTTTAAGCCCCAACTTCCTATATATATATCAATTAGAAGCATTTTTCGACGCCTTTATTTCGTCTCTCTTCTCATAGGAAGCTGCCGCCTTTTCCGGCTGCCCGCTCTTTTCATAAGCTTCTCCCAGGCTGTCCCAGACATTGGCCGATTCCGGATAGAGGGTACAGTTCCTGGAAAAGAGAAAGAGGGCCCGCTCAAAGTCTCCCTGTTTCATGGCTTCATACCCGAACCGGTTGATGAAGCGTTCAGGGATCTTCCTATGCGTCCCATACTTCTTATTGATTTCCCGGACAATCTGATCCACAGCATCATATCCCCTGTCCAGAAGCTCATCTCTTACTTTCCAGTCATTGAAGAGAAAGGCCATACTGTGTGAAAAAGCGATCACAGGGATCATCTGATGGTCTGTTTTCTCAAAAGAGAGGAATTCTGCCGACACACTCCCCTGACGCTGTGTCACTGCTTGAAAAAAACGTTTTGCAGGAGGCCCCATGGTCTCGCCTTCATTGCCCATACACATGAAGAGAGAGCCTTTCATAGAGCGCGCCTCCCTTCTCACTGCCCGGCTTGTGAGAAGTTCTTCATCCCACCAGCAGGAGGGGCTTGCAGCCGCATGAGCTGAAAAAAGAGGATCTCTTCGAATCAGATCATCGAGAACCCACAGCCCGCCCACAGAGTGGCCGAAGGCCAACCGAAACGGGCTCACAGGATAACTCGTCTCGATCCAGGGAATGATCTCATGCGCGAGAAGTGTTCTGAGCTGCGGGCCGCCGCCGGATCCGCTGATCACTTCTCCGCCGGGGATCCCTGCCCGGGAAGGGGTATAGATGCTAAAAGGATTGTCCGACTGAAGAGAGACGATAATCACGTCAGGCGCGTATCCGAAATCAGCCATGACATTCAGAATAGACGAAAATGAATCGACATACTCATGGGCATTAAAAACAAAAAGAAGAGGGTAAGCCCTCCCTGACTCCTCATAGTGTTCAGGGAAAAGGAGAGATACCTCCACGACAACCCCATTCTCCAGGGAAAAGGTTTTTCGGATTTCCCGGGAAGAAGAGGAAGAGAGGGACAAGACAGCACATAAGATAAACATGAACAGAGAGACTCTCTTTTTCATCTTTTCTGCTCCTTTTTAAAAGAAAAGACAACAAAAAATGAGTCCTTGTTTCAATTCAAGCCTGATAAAAGAGAACCCCCGCAGACCCGTGAGGGATCTACGGGGGCGAAATGTTGATTAAAGAGAGGTGAGAATGATATCTGTCCCCTTCTGTTCCAACACCAGAAGGGCTTGAGAATCAGAAGACCAGACAGGAGCTCCGAATGTGCCGGGGAGAACCTTTCCGTTCACAACGAGCTTCCAGTCGGCATCCAGACGGTCTGGCGTGATCCAGTAACGGGTATAGTTCCCTTTCTCTGTGACCAGGGCTGCATATCGGTCTCCGCCTCCGGAAACAGCAAGAGCCGCTATCCCGTCCCAGATCTTATCATCGGCAGGCCGGCCGTCCCTGTTCACCCGGAACCGCATATCAGAAGTCCTGATCCGGGAATAGATATGCAGACTTTCAGGAGCGTAGACTGTCTCCATGTCTTCTCCTTCTCCTCTGATGACCTTATCTCCGTAGACATAGATCCGTTTATCGGACCCCACCGGCTTGTCTGCATAGAACTGATATTGAACTGCACCGATCCTCTCGTTCACCTTGGGTGCGACGGCAAAGACCGCATCAAATTCGTTCATGAGCGTCCCGTTTTTATGCAGGGCATAGGTATACGTCCCCGGTTTATCATAATCCCCGCCCTCTTTGAGTTTTTTATAGGCGATGTACCAGTCTCTTTTCGGAGTCACAGCCACACGGCTGCCGCTCCAGAAAGCAAGAGGATCGGATACGATGAAACGTTCAAGGATCCGCCCGCCGGGGCCGATCATGACAAGATCATCCTTTTCATCCATGGTCCAGTAATAAAAGTCCCCCTGGGTCTCACGGACAGCGAACTGCTTGAAATAGGGGCCGGAGGTGCGGATTGTTTTGGACGCGATATCATATTCAATGACGTCAAACTTCCGTCCGAGTATCCCGATCTTCTCCCTGAGAGCGGGAATAGGTGTCTCCAGGGTAAAGATGATCTTTTTTGAAGAGACATTGAAATTGGTGACCTGGGTACCGTCTGGAACAGCGACTCTCTTATCTCCGAGGATGACTTCGTGATAATTACTCTGTTTGTCGAATCCTGTGCAGTAGAACTCATGTGTCCCGGGGATGAATCCCACCCGAAAGACGATATAATAGGGCCCTGCTTTCTTTTCGTGGTTGATATAGACGTAGCGCTCCTCCGGAGTCGCCTCCCCCCCCACATAGAGGAGTTGGGTACCGTCTTCAGAAGTGTGAACATCCCCCATATACATCCAGTCGTCAAGGACGATCTTTCCCCTCTTGAACAACCTGAACCGGTACCGGCTGGCTTCGATGGCAAATTCTGTCTGCCCGTAGACCGGATCATGCACCGGGGCCTGGCTTGTGGTCCAGAAGGGAACACCGGGGAATCCGTTGACATAGGGATAATACTTCTCTCTCA
>Ga0068713_1003694_pt1 | contig 12939 bp, 11 predicted proteins | sample MTBAKSrepl2MetaG_FD_62223 | JGI IMG/M metagenome (GOLD analysis project Ga0068713, IMG submission 62223) | Enrichment culture microbial communities om Arthur Kill intertidal strait, New Jersey, USA, that are MTBE-degrading - MTBE-AKS2 (Arthur... | ecosystem: Environmental > Aquatic > Marine >...
GATTCACCTCGGTTGATCTGAGGGGGTAAATTGTATTCAAATCCAGTAGTGTGGCTTCCAGATCCTCAACCAATGCGTTTTTCTGAATTACTCCTATGTCGGTTTTTTCATAATGATAGGTATAGCTCGTGATGAGCGATTGTTTAAAGAACCATTCAGGTATTGTAGTAAAAATCTCAAAGTGGGCTGAAGGGTTTATGGAATGAAGGGCGGATATGACGGCCGCGGCTCTGGAGGCGTGGCCAAAGCCATGAGGTGATATGAAATATGCAAATCTGCGAGGGTGTGCTTTGTTGGATGGCATGAGGTTATTTTATTCCTTAAAATTGACCCATTCAAACCCGGGTTGGAGCGCATTGAGGAAATCTTTTGTTTTCATCATCAACGCGGTGCTATGTTGGCCTGAACCCAGCGAGATCTCACTTTGTTCTTTGATGCTTTGATCCACCAGGATGGGCAAGGCTGTTTTAAGGCCAAATGGGCAGACCGTGCCAATGGGATATCCTGTGGTTTCCAATACTTCTTCAGGTGTTGCCATGGTGAGGCGGGACTTTCCCAGGTAAGATCGCAGAGATTTCCAGTTAATTTGACTGGGACCTGGCATAAGCACGAGCACGAAACCGGATCCGGCTGTTCGAAAGAGAATGCTGCGAACCACTTGATCGGGTTTTTGGTTGCGCTCCTTGGCTGCCTGCTCTACTGAATTGACATCTCCAGGATGATGGAAGACACTATATATGATACCTCTTGATTCCAGATATTCGGTGGCTGGAGTTGATAATTTTGATTGCATGGGATTATGCCTTTTTTAAGGTTGGTGCAGCAGCCGTCACGACCCGGTTGCGAGTTGGAGGGTTTGAATATAAGAAAAACACAAACCGGAATTCCGGCTCAATCTCACAGTATGATCGGCTGGTATCTCAAGCAGGGACAAAGACTGCTGCCCGTTGAGTAATGTTGAAGCAAATTAATTGACATCTTTTTCTCATCAGCGGGAAAAGTTTTTTTAATGAAGGGTTTGGTAAGAGGCTGGAATAATAAATCAAAGGGATATCCAAGATAGTGTTCAAAATGCTGAGTGTTACAACAAAAGCCGCAATTAAACTCCTCGTTAATTTGCTTGTAGGGAAAAGAAGGTCTTCTGGCTGAAAAATGAAACCGCTCAAAAGCCAGTAAAAAGCGTAAAAGCCATTCCATGGCAGGTCGATTCGAGGTCGTTGACGGCATAGTTTAGAGTGTTCTCTTGTTTTTCCATCACGAGCAGTGCAGCTATTGCCGCGATAATCCATTTGATAATTATAAACACTTTTCTGTGCTGCCTTTTTGGCGGTGCAAGAAAATTATACAGTACTGAAAGGACATAAAAGTGACCCTTCTGTGATAAAAAGGGTCACTTTGAGGCAATTTTACAGTGTTTATTATTCGCCGGTCAATAGAAAAAACTCCCTCAGAAGATACTTCTGACCAATAACAAAAAGCCAAAAATAATCAATGGGATGCCAATTGGTGCTGCGAATAATGTGATCGTCAGGATAGCACCGACAATCATCAATACCAACCCCAAAATTGCCGCGATCAATCTTCCGGTTATGTTCAGAATAAAAGCCAGCAGATCCCAAATCGCTTTGAATGGCCATAGGTACCAGGGAGTTCTCTTTTGGTTATTTGCGCTCATATTACGACTCCTTCATAGACAAACGGTTTTGAGCCTATTTATGGTTCTCACTAATTAATACGAAAAACAGAGCGAAAGGTTGCAGAATCTTATCATTTCGAATCTGATCATCTTGAATCAAAAAGCATGTAACAGTATCATGAAAATCAATAACTATATTTCCGGGAACGGATGTGGATACTTGAACGTCTATTATTAGAAGTGTTGCATAATTGAGATTTAAAAAGGGAAACTGAGCAGAAAATGGTTTTGAAAAATATTCTTTCGATATTACAAAAATATGATTTAAGGCCCGTAATAATTGTCGTAATCATATTTCTGACAGCAAGTTTGCTTGTACCTGTTACATTTTTGATGGGGTTTGTCCTTTATCATGAGGTTTATGGGTTGGTTTACCCTGGGGTGAAAGTGGCTGGAGTTGATATCGGGGGATTGACAGTAGAACAAGCCAGCAATGTTTTAGATGCTGCCTGGAATGTGGACCGTCGTTTACTGATTCAATCCGATCAACAAGTATGGCGGGATTCACCGCTTGCTTTTGGACTCTGGATGGATGTTGGGGAAACCGCGGAGAAAGCCCATAAGATTGGGCGTGGACCAGATGCCGCAATAGAATGGACACGTATCTTGGTTAACAAGGAAGTGGCAATCGATCCGATAGTGCAGATAAATTTGGATCTTGCTCGCGAACGATTGGAAGATGTGGCGTTCCTGATTAATGACACTGAAGCGGGAAACCAAATCCGTTTCGTAAGCGATAAATGGGAAATTGCTTCAGAAAGCGGAGGCAGAACTTTTGATACAGGCCAAACATTGCTAAACATGGCTTCTCGACCTGATTTAATTCTGCTTTCGGGGATTCTCACGCTTTCTTATGATGTTGCCGAAGAGAAATCGCTAATCAAATCGCCGGGAGAACAAGAAGCTCTGGATATGCTTAATTCAGACTTGAAAATACGAGCTTATGATCCAATTCGCGATGAGTTTTATGAGCGCAGTTTTGCTCCAGAAGAAACCTCTCGTTGGGTGAATGTTCAAAATACGAATGGTGAGCCAGAAATCCAGGTTAATTGGGACATAATTCATAACGCTTTGCAAAACTGGATAAGTAGTTTGCCTTATGACTATGAAATGGATTTGGTTAGAAACCCTGATCGAGCGCTGGAACTATGGGGAACTGGAAGACCGATTACTGTATTGCTGCGGCATTCTCCAACAACATATATTGTTCAATCGGGAGATACCTTATTATCTATTGCGGCCAAAACGGAGATTCCATATTGGCGGATTGTTGGACAGAATCCCGGTTTGGCAGAAGACAACCTCTCCGCAGGAATGGAATTAACGATTCCATCAAAGAATGAACTGCTCCCCCTGCCAATTGTTATGGGGAAACGAATTGGGATCAGCATTTCCCAGCAGCGCATGAGAGTATTTGAAGATGGAACAATGATCAAGGAGTACATTATCAGCACTGGCATATCACGCTCACCAACCGCATCGGGTGTATTTCAGGTTCAAACTCATGAGCTAAACGCTTATGCTTCGATATGGGATTTGTACATGCCCCACTTTTTGGGAATCTATGAGGCGGCACCGGATTTTATGAATGGCATTCATGGTTTGCCAATGCTTTCCAGCGGACAGCGGCTCTGGGCAAATGTCCTCGGTACCCCGGCTTCTTATGGTTGTATTATTTTAGATTTGGAGGACGCGGAGTATTTGTATAACTGGGCGGAAAATGGAGTAGTGGTTGAAATCCACAACTAAAGTATACGTTGTTGCAAGAGCTTTGAGCCATAGAAGCGCAAGAACAGCGATGAACAGCATGGATAAAACTGGAACCCAGGGCGAGATTTAACCTGTGCTGAAAAGATCGAATGGGACTGCATTTACTGATATCAATGGACTAATACTATCACTCTTCCTTGATTCCAATGGAGGATAGGAAAATGGTGATCTGTCGTTTATATTCTTCTGGATCTGCACGTAATGAACTGGAGTGACCCGCTCCTGTGGCATGATAAAGTCTTTTTTGGGAGGTCGCAAGCGAATTGAAGATGTTCAGGCTCATATTTGGGGGAATGTAATTATCGTCTTCTCCATGGATGATAAAAACAGGCGTTTTAATTGTAGCGCCGGCGCGCTCTGGCGAGACCTGATACAGATCCATTCCGCTGATTGATCGACATAAGACAGCCGTGACTGGTATGAATGGAAAGGGCGGAAGATGATACTCGGCTTTCAGTCGATAAGCTAAAAGCTCTGAGAGATCGGAAAATGAAGCCTCTGCGATTGTGAAGGTTAACCGCGGATCTATTCCAGCGTGTTGGAGTGAGACAGCTGCGCCAAGTGATACTCCCATCGTGCCAATTGAGGCCTTTTCTGAGTGTTTGTCGATGAGCCAGTCAACCAGAGATACCAGATCATGTTTTTCAAAATATCCATAAGAAATATTACTTCCACCACTTTCTCCATGCCCGCGCATGTCGTAGCTCAGAATGTTGAATCCCAAATCTTGAAACAATGGAATATACCGCATCATGCCATAGCGGTTGGATGAGATACCATGTGAGAGAATGACGGTTTTTGTTGATTTTACAGTTTGAATGTATTCTCCATGGATAGCGTAGCCAAATTTGGAAAGGATGGTGAAATGTTCCCTGTTTAGGTTGGCGAAGGTGGTTGGATCTAGCCAACCTTTTTGGAGTTCTTTTTGTAAGCAATCAGAAAGGGAGATCGCTTTAGGGTGAAGTACCCTATAGGTAAACCATCCGCATAAAATAGCCGTCGCGCACAGCATGGCGGTAAAAAATACCAGTAGAATGGTTGTCGCAGAGAAATTCATTTCTTTTTATTTACACTGACTATGAATTTAAGGTTTGCTGATATATCCTACGCTCTTTTTGTTTTCGATTCCATTGCCACGGCCAAATTAATGGGATCAAAGAAAACACACCACTTCCAAATGCAAGGACGGCAAAAACGACACCCGCAACGAAAAGGCCGGGAATAACTGTGTTGAACGCGAAGAAAAACAGACTAGTGAGGAATAACAACACAGCAAGAGCGATCGACAGACCTGCCCAACGCCAACCTTTTTTGGGAGAAGCGATTTGTGGACCAGCGATCCGACCTGTTTGTCCGTGAATATATACTGGGTAGTGAACTCCTTCATCATCACAGTAATGAGTAAAATACACAGGCAATAACAGCTGTGTCCAATTGAGCGAATCGTATTGCGCATGAATGTTAAAACCACGGATATGTTGGGCGCCTGCAGCTTTCATGCATTCCTGTTCGGCGGCACGATCAAGGTTTGACCTGGCAATTGGCCAAGCCACTTCTGGAGTCTGATCTGGTACATTTAAAAATATGTTTTCAATGATTTGGAAATGATAAGGTCGGGTATATGACAGATCAAAAACTCCGATTTTTTCAATAACTTCTGAATGCTGAGAAATGGCGTGAGTGGTTACGTTGTTGTATTTGCGTGATAGCTCGCCCATTCGTTTTTCCCAACGGATCCTTTTTTCAACCACAGGGATTGTAATCCAGGATCCATTTTGATAGGCTTCTTTAGAGCTTTTGACTTCGTAATCAAACCCTGTTTCAGCTTCCCAAAAACCATGCATCTGGCAGTCCACCATCCACATTGGCAGGAATACCGGGGTTAGACGTTGAACCAGATTCTCTGTTGTGAAATCATCTGGCCTCAGCCATACATCCGCGACAAATTGTTCCAGGACTGCTTTTAGCGCGGATTTCTGCATTTTAAAGGGAACTACGGCTTCGGGAGGCTCAGTTCGTAGTCTAACGGATTGGGCAGTTAGAATTTCCTGGGCGCAGTGAGGGCATCTTTGTTTCTTTGGCTCAAGTTGCACAAGAAATGCCTGCTTGCAGGCAGAACATCCTAACGGATGCAGCGCGACTCCCCAAATCTCCTGTGTGGATTCTGTTTCATGCAGGATTGACTCTGTAATGTTTGTTGTCATGCTGCCTCCGAGTCAGTGGCTTGTTTATAAAGGCGGAACGCAAAAACACCGCCAACGGCGAGTAATATACCCCCTAGAATAAGAGGAAAAACACCCAGCCCATTTAAAAGCAATAATGGCAGGCCAATAAGCCCTAAACCCAATCCTGGAATTAACATCCCCGCTATAGCCAGCCAAACTTTCCACCACTCAACTGGCTTTTGACCCGCTGTTGTTCCGTTTTGACCGTTTATCATGATTTGGAATGTTTCGTCTTTAAATTTATACGCGGAAATGTACACTGGCAAAAGAATATATCGCCAGACTTCATCTGAAAAATCAGCCACCATGCTGAAGTTGCGCACATGGCGAGAGGGAATATCCTGATAGCATTTTTCCTTTGCAGTTTCCCGCATTAACGATTTGCCTTCTTCCCAGGCAATTGTAAGCGGGACATCAAAATGTTGCGCGTTCCAACCCGCAAGAAAATCAGAATCATATTCCTGCAAAGCGTGCGTGTCGAAGGTGTTAATGCGTTCCAGGATTATTTTACTGACTTTGGCAGTGCCCTTGATCAGCAAATCATCTATCTGGATATGAATTTGCCCACTCTCCCATCTCCAATCGATTCGGGTGCGGGTTTTCCAGCTTTTACTGCTGGAATCGTAATACCTTTCTTGTTTTTCATAACCGACTTCAGCTTTCCAATTGGATGTGATGTTGGCGTCGAATGTCCAAAAAGGCAGATAGACGCCAGTGAACTGGTTGATCCGGGCCTGTTGAGAAAGCTCTTCGGGGTGATACCAACCCTTGCCAAGCCACTCTTTTGCGTGGTGCTGGACTTCTTTTGGCTGAATCTTGAAAGGGATTAAAAACTTTGGCTGAATTTCATTCCCAGTGCTTTCGTGAAGCGCGACTTTATTTGAAGCGCAAAAGGGGCAGGTAACTGTAAGTGATTGGTCGGGTATTGAAATTACTGCACCGCACTGCTCGCAGGCTAAATCGTGTCGATTTTGCCCCTTCAGCCACTTTTCTGATTTTAGCGTATCGAGGGTGAATTCGAGTTCTTCCGCACTTCTACCGACAGTTAAACTATCTGGTTTGGATGAATATCCACAGTGTTCACAGGCAACCCCACCCGCGGAAACATTGAATTTTGTGCCGGCGCCACATTTGGGGCAGGTGTATGTGGTGGGCTTATCAGACCTGGCGACTATTTCTGGTCTGGGCGCGTAGATAGAAATACCTTCAATTTGTGAATCAACTTCAAAATAATTTTCTGGAGGTGTCCAATTTGCCAATTGATACTCCTTGATTGAACGGCTTGTGAAGTGATGGATAAAGAGACTGGATCAGTTGGTCTCAGTTATTATATCAATAGAAAATATCTCTACACTACTCAAAGTGCGTTCTTAATGCGGACTCTTTTGATATGAAAATTAACTTGTTGAACTGGTAAGAGCGTTGTAAAATATTAGCAGGTTTGTTCTTACTAGAGAAAGTAATATATGTTTATAGGGTCATTTCATCTAGCCAGACGCTTATCCGTTATTTCATATGATTTTATGCTCACAAATTTACTGATTGTGCGTTTCAACGAAAAAAGTTAATGTCTATACAGCCTGGCAAAATCAACGCGCCAGGCTGTTTTGTATATGGAATTTGCAGTTAGGGCTGGCACTGGTGGATGCTTCGTTAAAGAATAGCGTAAGCATCTGAAGTGGATGAGAAAGATTGACCACAAACAAATTCATAGGAGAGGTAGAACATGGTGAAAAAGAAGAGGTTAGGATTCAAAGTCATTCAGGGTGGCAGCAGGGAGTGTGAGAAATGTCTTGAAATTGGTGTCGATCAACTCCTGGAAACCGTGCAGTTGATGGATGAACTCCCAGAGATACTTCGTTCTGCGATCAATGATGATAGGGTGTGGCAGAAACGGAACGAGAACTCGATAGAAAAAACGCTCTTATCGCCTGGACTTGCATCCCAATGGGTAGCAGCGTTGCTCGCGCTGGGGGCATGCGTGGTGTTTGAGAGTGGAATAGAAGCGCCTCTCTCCGATTTTTTACTGCGTAGAATAAATGAGGGAAAACTGATTTCTCTTTCAGTCCCATGTAATGGTTCAGGAATGGTGTACGGCAATTCAACAGTTCGGGTTTTACCAACCGACGAGCCAATTGTTAGCGCGTATGCAGTGCTGGATTTGAAAGATGGCATTGTGGAAAACGCCCGGATCGCGTTGACGGGCGCTTCACGAGAACAGGCGAAATTAGTGGACGCGGCTGAAAAAATGGTTGGCAGAAAGCTGGATGGAACGTTGATTGAAGAAATCGCTCTGGCTGTGGTCGAAGAGGTCTCTCCGAAAGAGGATTATCGGGGTGGAATTGAATACCGGCGTGAAATGGCAGGGCTTATGACAAAACGAGCTTTGGAAATGTGTATGAAGGGAGCGAAATAAGCATGGCTAACGGAAACGAAAATCTCAAATTTATTCTTAATGGCGTAGAAATGCAGACTTACGTGGATCCCTCAGTCAGTTTATTGGATTATCTGCGGAGACTACACCTTTTTGGTGTAAAAAATGGCTGTCGGGAAGGTGATTGTGGGATGTGCACCGTGCTTGTGGATGGGAAACCTGTCCGGAGCTGTATGGTGAAAGCGGTATCTGTACACGGGCATGAAGTTATCACGGTGGAGGGGCTGCAGCAAAATGGGAAAATGCATCCTGTGCAGCAAGCCTTTTATGAAACCGGGGCGATACAGTGTGGATTTTGCACCCCGGCACAGATGTTGACCGCCAAAGCCTTGCTGGATGAAAACTCGAAACCCACAGAGGATGAAATCCGCGACGCTCTGAATGGTGTGCTGTGCCGGTGCACGGGGTATGTTCGGATTGTGGACGCCGTTAAACGGGCCTCGGCAATGATCAATGGAGAATCGGTTGGTCCGGTTGAGGTTTTGCAGAAGACTCTGCCAGAGGATTTGGATGCTGTTGAATTGCCGGCCCCTTATTATCGTAAGGATGACTTCCGCGGCGTGCTCCCACCGCTGGTGTTCACACCTGCCTCGATGTCGGAAACCCAGTTTATTGGTAAAGCGCAGAAGAAGGTGGACGGGGTTAAATTGGCTCAGGGAAAGCCAGCGTTCGCGGATGATTTCAGGCCCGATGGAATGCTTTTCGCAGCTTTGCTCACCAGCCCGCACGCGCATGCCAGGGTCAAGAAAATTGACGCTTCAAAGGCCAGGGCTCTGCCAGGTGTTCATGCGGTGTTGACTTATGAAGATCTTCCGCGCGTACATTATGCTTCTGGCGGACAGAGCTATCCACAACCTTTGCCTTATGATCAAGTATCACTTGACAATAAAGTGCGCCATGTGGGTGATCGTGTGGCCGTGGTGGCCGCAGAAACACCCGAACTTGCGCAGAAAGCATTGCGGATGATTGCGGTGGAATATGAAGTACTGCCCGCGGCAGTGGACATGCTGGATGCGATGAAAGAGGGCACGCCGGTGATCCACGACGAGGAAGACGTGGAAGGGATATACGACGCGAAGCACAATGTAATTTATCACATTGATGAGGAGGTTGGCGACACCCAGAAGGCTTTTGCTGAGGCAGATCACGTTTTTGAAGGGGAGTACCGGACACCGAAACAGCATCACGGGCAAATGGAACCGCATGTCTGCATCAGCTACTGGGATGAGGATAACCGGATGGTGCTGCGCACCAGCACACAGGTACCATTCCACGTGCGCAGAATTGTCGCGCCGTTGGTTGGGCTGGCAGTCAAGGATATCCGGGTGATCAAGCCGCGGATAGGCGGCGGTTTTGGCGGGAAGCAGGAGATCCTGCTGGAGGATCTGTGCGCGCACTTGACCAAAGCAACAGGCAGGCCGGTGCGGTTGGAGTATACCAGGCGGCAGGAGTTCATCAGCGCTCGCAGCAGACACCCGCAAATCATCAAGTTCAAGATTGGCGTTAAGGGTGATACCGTTACTGCGGTGGAACTGCGGTTGATCGGGGACACTGGCGCTTATGCGAGTCATGGTCTGACGGTTCAGATGGTGGCAGGCCTTAAGAGTCTGACACTATACAACGCGCCAAATTCCCATTTCCTGTGCGATGTGGTGTACACCAATACCCCTCCTGCCGGGGCATACCGCGGCTACGGCACAATGCAATGCTTGTTTGCTCTGGAAACCCTGATGGAGGAAGCGGCTGAAAAGCTAGGAATCGATGTGGTGGAATTCAAGAGGAAAAACTGGATCAAACTTGGTGATCCAATGCACCTGGCAGAAAAATTGGGCGAAGGTCGCGCGGGATATGCCCAGACGCTTACCTCTACAGCCATGGAGGAGGCGGTCCGGATAGGTCTGAAGGCGACCGATTTTTACGCCAAACGGGAAGCCTATCGAAAGCAGGGGGACAGTAGAAAACGCAAAGGTATTGGCATGGCGGTTGTGATTCACGGCAGCGGTATCGCGGGATTGGATATGGGCGCTGCTACCATTAAGATGAATGACGATGGATCTTTCAACCTGTTGATGGGAGCGACAGACCTTGGAACAGGGTCTGATACCATTTTGGCGCAGATTGCCGCGGAGGTACTGCATTGCCCGGTGGAAGACTTCATTGTGTACTCCTCGGACACTGACTTTACACCGTTTGATGTTGGTGCGTATGCCAGTTCAACGACTTATATCAGTGGTGGGGCGGTCCGCAACGCGGCGGAGATGGTGCGCAAGCAGATCCTGGAGCACGCGGCGGATATGCTGGGGTTGGAGAGCATTGACACCCTTGAGATCCGTGACCGGGAGGTATTTGCCCCGGACGGCACTTCTGTAACTTATGAAGAGATAGGCCTCAGCAGCCTTCACCAGCAGAATCAGCATCAGATCATGGCAACTGGTTCTCATATCAGCTATGAGAGTCCGCCACCCACCGCTGCCCAGTTTGTGGAAGTGGAAGTGGATACTGAAACGGGTGAAGTTAACGTGGAACGGATGCTGATGGTGGTGGATTGCGGCCGGGTTATTAACCCGATTACAGCTGGAGGACAGGTTGAGGGTGGAATGCAGCAGGCGTTGGGCTTTGTCAGAAGTGAGGATACTGTTTTTGATGAAAAAGGTGTGATGGTAAATGCCAGATTGGCAGATTACCACGCTTACAAAGCCGCAGAAATGCCGATGACGGATGTGATTTTTGTACAGACGGATGACCCCAGCGGACCATATGGAGCCAAATCCGTTTCGGAGCTGGCAATTGATGGTGTAGCGCCAGCACTGGTTTCAGCTGTGCATGATGCGACAGGCGTTTGGATGCGTGAATTGCCCCTGACCCCTGAAAAGGTTTGGAAGGCGTTGAAGCGAAACGGAAATTAAGATAATCGCTAAATTAGACCACAGGCCCTCAGGTTTTCTGGGGGCCTGTTATTTTAAAAGATTCAATTTACTCAGTAACCCGATCGCCCAACCAGAAGATTTTCCAGTCCCCTTTACTTTTGTTTAATGCTAAGTAGGCATAAAGGCTGCCAGTAAAAAAACCCAATGTCATCATGAGAAAAACCCAAATCACAGATCGGACCACTGACTTTTCTCTGTATATAATCCATCCTGAGAAAAGCGTAAAGCCAACATATAAATCCACCAGAGAGACGATTCCCCATGGCATCTCGAGCAATTTGCTACCTTCGCTGGCGAAATCACCTACAACAAATCCATTAATTATTATGCCGCTCATCGCGATAATCCCAAGCAGGGAAACCAACTTAGCAAGTTTCATTTAGTCATTCTCCTTATTACAAAATCAGACTACCAGTTGAAGCATGATCAAAGCAATATATCCCAGTAAATAAACTGATGATAACCCATACATGATTGCAGAAGGAGTAAATTTCTCACTGAAAATCGATGGATTTTCAAAAAATAGTTTTATGTGTGATATGTTCAATTCTATATTGTTTGAAGTTTGGATTATATGGATTGTACAGGGTTTGTATTGTGTGTCGCCAGGCGTTAAGCGGAAAACATGCAGCTTGTTTTCTTAGAAGCAAGCTGCATGCTAATGTTGTCTATTAATGAATATTCCAAGAAGTGGAAAGATAGTCTACATGTAAAGTTGTGTTACATTCGCGGTGGTTTATTTCCTTACACCGCCTTTTAATTGTTCCTGAAAGGCTCGCAAACCTTCCCAGTCTCCATTGGCGGCGTAAGATGCCTGTTGGGGCCAGGTCGCGGGTCTTGCCAGTCGGAGATTGGCGTTTTTCAGGATCTGTTCCAGAACCATAACGCTGGTGTTCGATAGTTGTTCAAATGTGGAAATCCCTGAATTCTCCAGGACGCCCGCAATTTTAGGGCCGATCCCTTCGATTTTCTTAAGATCATCCAGCCGCATTTTTGAAGAAGACTGGACAGATGAGGGGTGTGTAGCGGTTGTACGCTCATCAATCAATATCAATTTCTCAGAATCAGGGGTTAGCTTTTGGAGCCTTGTGTATCTACGTTGCTGCCAGATACGAACCAGGATGAAGGATAATACACTTATTAAAACCGAGAGCAGCAAGGTTTTCTTTCGGGTCATTTTAACCTCCATAGTTGGAAAGGATTTGCCATGGGTGGTAAATTAAAAACTACAATATCATTGTAGTACATTTTTGATGGTTGTGTAAAAAACTTAAAGATAAAGATGTTGTGGATTATATTTGTGAATGGCGCTGCGGTATTAAGATAATCCATTTTCATCCATCACGTTTCAGCAATGGGATCACTTCGGAATAATTGATTGATAGTTCAACAAAGCCAGTGTAATGGGTGTCGTTATACAGGGGAGCTTGAATGATGAGTTTTTTTTCATCACCGGATTGGGTAATGTAAACATTTTTTAATTGCTTTTCCAGCATCATTTTCAATTTGCTGCGGGCAGGTTCTGGATGACAGTTGAGTAAATTGCTCCCAATCAATTGCTCTCCACCATATTTTGAGAATTGCTGTATTGCGAATTTATTCATATCCTGGATAATGCCTTCTGTATCGCAAATGGTTATCGCGCCTTGAAAGGTATCCTGCCAGCGTTCATTTTGTAAAGGTTTTTTCATTTAGCAGCACCTCTGTTAGTTTGGATGTGAAGTTTGTCTGATTGGATCAATTATAAATCAGCCTGCTTTCTACCTAATTCACAGAAGTAGGCTGATACGAATGGTAGTTCTGATTCATTATTCTATTGACATTTTAAAATGATCACTTGACAGGGGGTAAGCAGAATATCTTCAGTTGAGATTAATTTTCTGGTGA
>Ga0068713_1003711_pt1 | contig 12909 bp, 10 predicted proteins | sample MTBAKSrepl2MetaG_FD_62223 | JGI IMG/M metagenome (GOLD analysis project Ga0068713, IMG submission 62223) | Enrichment culture microbial communities om Arthur Kill intertidal strait, New Jersey, USA, that are MTBE-degrading - MTBE-AKS2 (Arthur... | ecosystem: Environmental > Aquatic > Marine >...
TTGATCTCGAAATAGGAGGCGCGGCGCTTTTCATGCACCAGAGCGCATTTGTCGGGAAGACGAGCGGCGCTGTTTTCAAGAAAATGGTGTATCAAGGTCATACACAAAAACCAAAATTTACAGGGATACAGAGGATAAAGGGGATAAAAATCAATAATCTTGGTTTGGAGTTAAAACCAAGAAGCTCAAAGACCAAATTAACAGAGATTTATGGGATAAAAAGGATAAAACCTATAAGCTTGGGGTTAAAGTCTTTAAAAACCAAAAGCCTGATCCCCTCCATCCCTGTCTTTATTTACTTTTTCAATTTTAATCCTATCCATCCCCTCTATCCCTGTTCAAACCGGTTATTCAGGCGTCTATATTCAAGCTTGCTGTTGCCAAAATTAATTAACAGACCAACCTGAAGCCCTGTTGCCTTCAGGTAATTTAAAACTTGTGCGACATGTTCTGGGGTCAATTTTTTAACAGCCTTCAATTCTAATAGTATGGTTCTCTCGACAACAATATCGGCAAAAAATTCTCCAACGAAATGGTCTCTAAATTTTACCTTTAATGGCACTTGAGCTTCCGCGGCCAGCCCTTTCTCTTGCAGAACGAAAAGCAAAGATTTTTCGTAAACTGATTCTAAAAACCCATTGCCCAGTTCATTGATGACTTCAAAAGATGCACCGAGAATCTTCTCCGTAAGTTCTTCGAAATGCATAAAACCCCAAAATCATTCCGACAGGGATGCGAGGGATAAAAATGATGGTAAATAGTCATTGGTCCTTTGTCATTTGTTATTTAAAACCTTCAAACCGTAGGTTTTCACTAATGACGATTGACAAGTGGCTAAGGACGATTAATTTTCATCCCATTCATCCCCTCGATCCCGGTTAAGAACCAAAAACTGTTTATCAGGGATTCGCAAGATTAAAGCTATAAAATCTTTAGACCCGTTGTTGTTTGACTTAAACAAAAGAGCCCAAATCCCGTCCATCCCCTTCATCCCTGTTAATATTGCTTTTGTTTCTCTTTGCGCTCTTTGCGGCTTTGCGTGGGACAGATTTTACCCGGCGGCGGAGGTTGCGGACTGGCCTCTCTTTTTCCCGATGAAGACTGACACATTGTTAATCGAATCGAGATTTTCCGGGACCAGTTCTTCATCCTCCACAGTGATATTAAACTCGTCGCTGATATACTCGATCAGTTCAAGTATCCCGGTTGAATCGACGATGCCCTCATCCAAAAAAGAGGTACTATCTTCCAGTCCGTTATCGTCCCCGAACAGAAAGTTATCGATGATAAAGGTTCTGATTTTGTTTTTTACGTCCGACATTTACTCAATCTCCTTTGTATTAGCCACGAACCCACACGAACAAAAAACCAAAGCAGACTTAACAGGGATACATGGGATAACGGGGATAAAATCTCCAAGCTTTAGGGGTAAAATCTTAAAACTCAAAAGCCTAATCCCATCTATCCTATCCATCCCTGTAGATATTGCCCTTGTCCGTGTGATTCCGTGGCTGATTATTTTCCTATTTCCGGGACCTCGCCTACCAGCAGTGCCGGCAGGTGAAGATAACTGGTCGTACTGCGTTTGGTGTCGATGTCGTCGTAAACCCTCTGGATCTGGTTCGGCGTCAAACCAAGAACCTCGGCCACTTCTTCGGAGGCATAACCGTGGTTCTTTCCGAATAGGCACAAATCCATCTTGTCATATGGAAGTGAAAAATAGAATTCGTCCTGGCCCTGGCTCAATGAATAGGTGTCGGTAGTCGGCGCTCTGCGGCAGATTTCTTCCGGCACGCCCAGATACTCGGCAAGGCGGTAGACCTGGGTTTTGTAGAGATGGGCAATGGGCTTGACATCCGCCGCTCCGTCGCCGAGCTTTACGAAAAAGCCCTGGTCGTACTCCAGGCGGTTGGGAGTTCCCGCGACCGCAAAATTGAGCCGGTCTGCGTGAAAGTATTCAAGCATTTTTCGAGTGCGCTGTTTGAAGTTGGTTGCAGCCACGATTTCAAGATAAGCATGAAGAGGAAGGCGCTGTTTGATCAATTCTCCATCCGGGTTCTGGGCCACCACCGAAAACAGACTGAAACCCCTGTTTTCGGTACTGTCGGAAATAGTAATTTTGGATTTCCAGCCCTCCCCGTAGTCGGGGATTACCGTTCTGACAGCGGCATCGTACCGACGATAAAACCCAAGCGCCTCCAGAATACCGGAAATATCTTCGTGAACCGTTTTGATGCCGAACTTTTGGGCCACGGAGCTGCTCAAAGACAGGGTTTCCTCTGCCGAATGCCGCTCCGGCATCTCCAACCCGAAAACCCGGGAGGGACCCAACGCCTTGACGGCAAGCGCCGCCGTCAGACTGCTATCGATACCCCCGGACAAACCGATAACCAGCCCCCGGCGTTTGATGCGGTTTCTCATTAAGGAGCGCAGGTTCTCTGATATACGGTTTACTTCCTGTTCGAGATCGATATGCAAAACATCTTTTGAAAAAGGTTTCATTTGTTAACCCCTAATTTTTTGCCCCGGAACCACATAGAAAAAAGCAATAAATTTTAACAAGGATAAAGGGGATGGAGGGGATAATGATTTTGAGAGAATACAAAAACCAGGCTTTTTGTTTTTATCCCTTTTATCCTATTTATCCCTGTCAGTCCGTTTAAAAGATTTTCTCTGTGACCTCAGCGCCCTCCACGGTGAAAAAGTCCTTGATGGTTCAATGACCATTACCATTCTTTTAATTCTACCTCACATCCCCTGCATCCTTTCCATCCCTGTTAATTTATCTTCCATTGGCCGATCCAGGTTTTTTCTTATAATCTTGGCCGGTCGGGCGCATTCAATGTCCCGGCCGGGGAATTTTTCCACAAACTGCTCATAGACCAATTGGGTCGAAAGGATACCGACTATGGCCATGTTGTGGGTTTCACTGGTAGGGGCCTGTCCCTGCTGAAGGTACTTTTCGAACAGGTTCATCACCTTCTTGACATTAAAAAGACCCATGCGCCCCAATTGATCGACACAGATCAGATCGCCGAGCTTCTCGGAACCGCTTTTGAAAAATGCCGGCCCGATAGGCGCTCGGTAAGGTTGCTTGGCCCGCATGCAAATGTTTTCCGGAATTTTGCCGCGATAGGCCTTTTTCAGCATGAATTTTTCTTTCAGTCCCGGCATTTTCCAGTGATGTGGCAGCTTTGCAGCAAAATCGATGACCCGATGGTCCAGGAAGGGGAGACGTAATTCCAGCGAATGGGCCATGGCCACCCGATCCCCCTGCGAAGACAACAGATAATTCGACATGAAGATGTCCATCTCCAGCCACTGGGCCCGGGAAAAAATATCCCGTTGTTCGAAATCGGCCGGTATACGGTCGCTCAGGTCGGCGACAGGGTCAAATCCTTCCATCTCCGCAAGAACCGCATGGTGGAAGAAGGTATTATTTTTCCCGGTGTTCTCCCAGCGCTTGCGGTGAGAGATAAATGGGTCCGCCAGATCCACATCAGATACCGAAAAGAACTTCTGCAGAAACGCTCTGCCGCGGGAAGGGTTCTGAAAAATATAAGGATAAAGGCGTTCGACCAGGAGAGGGCGCCAATTCGATTGCGGCTGCTGACCCCAGAACCACCTGACTTTGGCTTCCTTGAAGATATTATAGCCTCCGAAAACCTCGTCCGCCCCTTCACCAGTCAACACGACTTTGAAGTTATTTTTCCTGACCAATTCAGAAAGGAGAAACAGCGGCACCGGCCCCGTTCGCAGAAGAGGTTTTTCGCAGTGCCAGATAACCCGGGAAAAGTTCTCTCTCACGTCCCTGTTGGAAATGGTTGTCTGGTGATGGTCGGTTCCCAGATAGCTCACCATTTCCTTCTGATAGCCGGCTTCGTCAAAAGCGTTTTCCTCGAATCCCAGGGAGAATGTTTTAAGATGGTTATTGAAATTTCTGGAAATGATGGAGGTGATAATGGAGGAATCCAATCCGCCGCTGAGGTAGGCGCCCACCGGGACATCGGCGCGAAGGCGCAGGCGGACCGCATCCTTAAGCAAAGCATCGAGTTCTTCCAAGGCCTCGTCCCGCGTTCCCTGCCATTGCCGGTCAGCAGAATAGTGGGGAATGGTCCAGAAGGGCTTCTGTCCGGCAGGGCCGCTGCCGGTTTTGACAATCATGTAATGACCGGGACTTATTTCCTTGATGTCCTTAAAAACCGTTCGGGACCCAATCGTCGTCCAGCAGGTAAACACTTGGGATAATGAGTGGTTATCCAGAGCCCTGGGAACCCGGGCATCCGCAAAAATGGCTTTGATCTCGGACGCGAAATAAAACCGGCCGTTCTGAAATGTGTAATAAAGTGGGCAGATACCCACATAATCCCGGGCCAGAAAAAGTTCTCTTTTGCGGCTGTCCCAGATAGCAAAGGCGAATTGGCCGTTCAATGCATTCAGGCAGGCCGGACCCAGTTCTTCATAAAGATGAAGGATCACTTCTGTATCTGTTTGGGTGGTGAAAATATGACCCTTTTTTTCCAGGTCATCCCGAAGCTCAATATAGTTGAATATTTCACCGTTATATACAATCCAGAGTGTTTCGTCTTCATTGCAAAGAGGCTGGGTGCCGTCATCCAGGCCGATGATGCTCAGCCTGGCATGCCCCAAACCAATATCCGGATCGAGGTAGATACCGCTTTCTTCCGGACCCCGATGCCGGAGTACCGAGATCATTCGGGCAATGAGATCCTCCCGAAGTAAATCCCTGTAGTCAATGTTTAAAACTCCGGCAATGCCGCACATTGATTAACCTTTATTTGTCATTTGTTATTCGTCAATTGTCATGAGCCAGGTTGTTTAGGCCGAAGGAAAACCTTAAAACCTTATCAACCGCCGAGACCGCTGAGCTCGCTGAGAAAAACAAAAAACCATTTAACAGGGATACACAGGATTAAGGGGATTAAAACCTTTGAGCCTTGGGGGTAAAACCTTAAAAACCGACCCTGAAGTTAAGCCTCATCATCCCTATCCCATCCACCCCTTTTATCCCTGTTAATTTTGCTTTTCTTTGCGCCTTTGCGTGAAGAATATTCATTTTTTTCCCACGCCCGTTCGCTTTGCTCTCTCAAGACGCCAAGGCCGTCAAGAAAAATCTTTTATTTGAGGTTTGCAATTTTGGAGCCTTAACTAAACTTTTGTCTTTCTTTGTGCTCTTTACGGCTTTGCGTGAGATAAATTTTACCGCAGAACACGCCAAGTACGCTGAGAAATTCTTTGAAAATCAAAATCAGGCTGACAGAGATTTACAAAATAAAAGGGACACTGATCTTTCACTAATGACACTTGACCAGTGACTACTGACGATTATATTTCATCCCATCCACCTCTATTGATAGGGTTTTTAAATTTTTCGCACAAGAACTCATGGTTTCCTATCAACGTCTTGGGAAAAATTCATTTCCCTATAGAGTCAGGAGTCCCTTTTTTGAAGCAAGGTATGGATGGGAGCAAAAGAAAAATCCTGGAGTAGGCTGCGGAAGCGGTCTTCCGTTTTCCCCAAATTGATATAATGACGGAAACGACTTTTCAGACCGGCACCGACCAACCGTGGTTGTTCGGGATCAACCTCCCAAGGATGAAGATAAAAAACAAAAGGATTGTTTTCCTTAAGGTTGATCTGCCGCAATCCCCAACGCGTAAAGGCATATGGGAAAAAACGGAAATAACCGCCGCCGGCAATGGGCATATTCCGTCCCCCCAAACGCAAGGTCGCAATGGGGACTTCCAGCATTGCAGTTGAAACATGGTCGTCCATGGCGACCACAGGCCCCCAGGCTCCGCCATCCATTCGGACCACTTTGAAAGGAAAACGCGGCCAATCATGAATGCCATAAAAATCATGGCGGACCGGAAAGACACTGGAATCATAATGAAAACCGGCATCGTAAAGTTCGTCAAAGGCCCACAGGGTTTCGAGCCCGATGGAATAGCTTGGCGCCCGGTAGCCGAAAACCTGCCTTCCGGTCAAATCCTCAAGAAGACCTTTACTGCGACGGATATCGTTTCGAAATTCCTGACGGCTCTGCGTGGTGACACGGCGATGGCCAAAGCCATGGCTCGCAACTTCGTGGCCCTGTCCGCTTATTCTGCGAACCAGGTCGGGAAAGTGTTGGGCAACCCAGCCCAGCACGAAAAACGTGGCTTTGACATCAAATCCTTCAAGGATGCCGAGCAATTTTTCGGTGTTACGATCAACCCGGTGTTCGCGACTTTTCCAAGTCTCAGGAGGGGAAATCCCCTCGAAGGCGGAAACCTGGAAATAGTCTTCGACATCTATACTTAAGTAATTGGTAATGGTCATTTGTTATTAGTCATAATAAGGTCAGGTTGTTTAGTCCGAAGGCTGAAGGCCGAAGGAAAACCTTCAAGCTTTACTAACCGCCGAGCACACCGAGACCGCAGAGAAAATCTTTTTAAAGAATTTTTCACGCCCGTTCGCTTTGATCTCTAAAGACGCCAAGGCACTAAGAGAAATCTATTACCTCAGATTTTGATTTTTGAACCTTGATTCAACTAAACTTTTGTCTTTCTTTGCGTTCTTTGCGTCTTTGCCTGAGACAACTTTTCTTCTATGTGTCCGTTGAAAATAACAGCCTTAAGACCGTAGGTTGAAGGCCGAAGGAAAATCAAAAGCCTAAAAACATTAAGTCTAAAAGCCTTCTACCTTCCCACCTTCTACCTCCAGCCTGTTTCTACTTCTGCCTTCAGTCTATTCACCTTCAGCCTGTTTCTTCCTTACCCTCCCCCAAAGAGCCACCGCAGCCCCTTTCTCTTCTGCTTGACTTCGGGCTCATGACTTTCCGGCTTTTTTGTGGGCTGATTCGGCAATGGGTCCTTTAACTCAAGCGGCTCAACATTTTGCTCCAGTTGACTGAAACCTTTGCGTAACAAAAGAAATCCCGCCCGGTTTTTTTCTTCCATCTCCGTCAACTTTTCCTGAATAGAAGGAACTTGGTTCAAAAAATGGTCCTGCTTGACCAGAAGGATTTCCAGGGATTTCTGAATTTTCCGAAGGCATTCCAATTGCTGTTCAAAAATCTGGGGCGCCCCCTCCTTTCCCCTCCAAAAGCCGGGATTGTTGGCAGCTAATAAATCCGGGTCAACAGGCTCGGTCCGCAAAGCAACATCGCCGACCACTTCCTGAACCAGTTCAACCGACATTTCCTTGGTTTTTTCGGCAAAAGCCGAAAGCAGCAGAAAATCACAGAAAATATTCACCAGCCTGGGTATTCCCTGGCTGTACTGATAAATCACGTCGAAAGTCCCCGGCAAAAACGTCACAGCATTACGATTACCGGCGATCTCGAGACGATGGAAAATATACTCCTCCATCTCTGTTTTGTTCAGCGGTGTGATATGACAGGCGATATTGATCCTCTGGCGCAGCTGTTCCAACTCCGGAAAAGAAATCATTTTTTTGAGTTCGGGCTGCCCGACAAGAACAATCTGGACCAGCTTCGAGGTGCCGGTTTCAAGGTTGGAAAGAAGCCTGATCTCTTCAAGATTTTCCATGGAAAGATTCTGGGCTTCGTCAATAATAATGATCGGCTGGACGCTTTTTGAGTACTGTTCGATCAAATAGTCGTTCAAGTCTCTCAACAAGGCCACTTTGCCTTTGCCCTCAACATGGAGACCGAACTCCTCATTGATCATGGCAATAAGTTGTTCTGAGGTCACCCGCGTATTGAAAACCAGCGCGAGGGCAGTTTTCGAGTCCATGCGGCTGATGATTTCCCGTATGGTTGTCGTCTTTCCGGACCCGATTTCGCCGCTCAGCAATATGAAACCGGCCTTTTCCTGAAGGCCGTACTCAAGATAGCTTATGGCTTTCTGATGGGATTTACTCAAAAAGAGGAACTGGGGATTCGGCACCAGATCGAAGGGCTTCTGCTTCAACCCGAAATAGTCTTCATACATAAAAATTGCTTCTTTTTACCGCCGAGAACGCAGAGGACGCTGAGAAAAAATTTATAAAAACAGGTTGTTATTCCGAAGGCTGAAGGCCGAAGGCAAACCTAAAAGTCTTCAGTCTATTCACCTTCAGCCTTTTTTATCTTTCCCTTCAGCCTTCGGTCTTCAGCCTATAAACCGTCTTAAAACTCCATCCTTGCGGAAAGGAATGTAATGTTGTTGGTATAATCATTTCCTTCGATATCGGAGTCATATTCGCGGTAGGAATGAGACAGAAGGAATGTAACGTACCTGGTCACGTATTCCAGAGAAGCCCTGCCGCCGTATTCATCCACCTTTTCTCCTTCGGGATCATGTTCCAAATACGCATAGTTCCCCGATACGATCAGTGAAAAGCGGGTTCTGAAGGGAACGGTAGCGGTCAAAACACCGCCGGTGGTGTCATCTTCGTCGTCGGTCTCCTGATAATACGATCTTTCGTTGAATAGCTCCAAGCTCACTGGAATCCTGCCGAGATAGCTCAACAGCAGACTGCCTCTTTTCCTTTTTACCAGGCCTTCGTCTACAGAAGGTTCATAATCTTCCGAGTAATCGAGACTGAGGGCAAAAAGAGAACTGGGGTGGTATTCAATGCCCGCTCCCCACAAAAATGCATCCGTACTGTCCCTTTCGTCATAGTCGATCCAGGCCATTCCTCCCCGACCGCGCAACCGCAATTGAGGGCTTAACTCATATACCAGGGTACCGAAAACATCCTGGCGCTGGAAATCCCCCTCTAATTCCTCCACGCCGCTATCGCCGGGAGATTCATTGAAATCTTCAAAACGATACCCCACGGATGAGGAAAACCTTCTTGAAAAGGACTTTATGACTTCAACTCCGGCCTCTTGGCTTATGGAATCATCACCCTCCTTGGCTTCATACTCACGACCTTCCAAAAGATAATCGATAACAACTTCCACCGTGGGAATCCGACGAAATCGATATTGAGGATTGACAATGTAACGGTAGAGGATCGTACGGTTTTCCAAACCCTCGTCGTCTGGTGTAGGTGCGCTTTCATCAACAGCGACACTACTGATTTCCCCCAACAGGCTGATAGTAAAATTCCGATCGGGAAAAATTTCAGCCGTTGCCAAACCCCGCTGAATGTCCTTGAAATCTGTTTCATCTTCGTCCTTGTTGTCAGCGTATTTTCTGAACAACAAGCTGTAATCGATATCCAGAAGAAGCTCTTTAGCACGATAATTCAAGAGTATGCCTGGAGCAATGGTCGTTATGAAATCGTCTTCCTCGTCTTCATCATCTAAGTAAATATTGTCATTGTACTCTTCAGAAAGGGTCAGGCGGGGGTGTATCTCAAACGCGGCAAACCCGGTCATGGGGGCCAGCAAAAGGACCGCCAAAAAAATCAGCCAGATACCCGGAAAAAACCTATCCATGATCCCCCCTCTCAAAAATTCAGATGTGAATATGAATAAACAAATGTCCTTGACCAAAATTGCTCACCGCGGAGGCCACAGAGAACGCAGAGAGAACCTAAAAACAGCGCTTTAGACTGAAGGCTGAAGGCCGAAGTAGGAAAACCTTAATAGTCCTCAGTCTAAAAGCCTTCAACCTGCTTAATCTTTCCCTTCAGTCTTCAGCCTATTAACCTAATAATACGAGTAATAATCGCTATCTTTCTTGGAAACGAAATGCGAGTCGTTGTAGACAACACCTAAAATATTGCCGTTTTTCTTGAAATTATCCAGGGCCATTCTCACCTGGTGGCTTTTAGCCCGCCCCTCCCGTACAACAAAGACAACGCCATCCATGACCGAGGCCAGGGAAAACGACTCTGCAAAAGACAGGACCGGAGTCGTATCGAAGAGCACATAACGATCCGCATAGCGTTTTTTCAACTCCTGAACCATTTCTTTCATCCGTTTGGAGGAAAGGAGTTCAACAGGATTGGAGACGGAAGAGCCTGCCGGCAAAACAACCAGTTTCCCGATGCCCGTTTTCACCAGGACATCTTCCAAAGGGACATTTTCCCTTAAACATTGAACAAGACCCGCCTTTGGCTTGATTCCCAGATATTCATGTACCGAAGGTTGTCTTAAGTCCGCATCCACAACCAGGACCGTATGGTCTATCTCCTGGGCCAGGCTTATTGCCAGGTTTAGTACTGTTAAGGTCTTTCCTTCACCGCTAACCGTACTTGTAAACATCAAGGTATTTAGAAACTTTTCCTTGTCCGTCATCTGAACGATTACCGACTTAAGTTTCTTATATTCCTCAACGATATAGCTGTTTTCTTCCTGGTTGACCAGAAGAAAAGGGCTGGGTGCCTGGAGCGGCTCGACTTGTAAAAGCAAATCGTTGGGCTTTGTATCCTTTGCGGGCGCAATCCTGGGCTCAGGAACAGACTCCACCTTGCGGGTCTTTATCGCTTTTTCAATGGCTTTTTCTAAACGGCTCATTTAAAAACTTTCAGTTTTTTAGGGGTTTAGTCCGAGGGCTGAAGGCCGAGGGAAAACCGAAACCTAATAAAAGTCTTCAGTCTATTACCTTCAGCTTGCTTTATCTTTCCCTTCAGCCTTCAGTCTATCTACCTTCAAGCTTTACCTTAGAAATTCAAAAGCCAGCACACAAAGCACGCAAGAAAAATACAGTCCGGAAGCAATAAATATTTTTCTGTCCCGCAAGCTTGCGGCACGCTCCTGAGCAGCGTTGGAAATCCGGGGGATAATTGCAAGCACCTCAAAATCCCATTCCTTTATTTGCCGTACCTCCTTGACAGAGGTATCCAGCATTTCGAGAAGAAGAACGACACCCAGACCGCCGCCGAAACCGGCGATAATGGCCAGCAGAATCATCCGGACCATGTTGGGCGAAACGGGACGCTCAGGAAATATTGCCGGGTCAACGACCCTGAAATTGGTTGTTTTGTCACCGATTTCCATTTGTTTGGAGACCTCAGACTGCCCCATGCGCGCCAAAAGATCCTCATAAATCCTGCGGTAGGAATCCCTTTCCTGAATCAGCATGCCGAGTTTTTTGGTGTTTTCCGGGATAAATTTCAGCTCTTTCTCTTTTTCCAGAATCATTTCCTGCAATCGGCCTTGCCTTGCTTTAAGGGCGCTTATCTCGGTCTCGGCATTCATCATGGCCTGCTTCACTTCCTGAAAAACCGGGTTGGCGGAACGGGTTTCCAGGCTGGCCGGCGAAGGCGATTCTCCTTTCCCCTCTCGCAAATTCCTTTTGAGAGTTTCCAGTTCGGCTTTCAACCTGACGATCTCGGGATAGTTCTCGGTATAGGAGACCAGAAGATATTTTATGCGGGCCTCCAACACCTCAATCCTGTTGGCTCTTTCCCCCTCGCTGAATAGGGATATCTCAGGACTGATGGTTCGGAGTTGCTTGGCAAGTTCATTTTTCCGGGCGGTCAACGTTTCAATTTCGAGGTTATTGTTGTCAATCTGGCGGTTATAATCCCGGATGGTAGCAATAATGGCCGGCTCATCCAGAGAAAGGAAAACTCCCTCCTGGTTGCGAAACTCGATGATTTTGTTTTCGGCCTTGTCCAGTTTATCTTTGAAAACCACCAACTGCTCCTGCAGGAAGCGGTTTGCTCCGTAGGTTTCTTCGCGGTTCGATGAAGTGCTCTGCTCCAGGTATTTTTGGACAAGGGTATTGATATACTTCTGGGCGAAATGAGGGTCACGGTCAACTATCGAAACAATAAAAAGGTCTTCCCGCCGTTGAGTTAATTCGGTTCTTTCCTGAAGTCCCGTCACATAAGCCTGCAAAGCTCCGTCGCTCTTGAACTTGACGTCCACATCCAGTTCTCTCAGCACCTCGTTAATCAATCCCCGGCTGAGCAACCGATAGCGAAGAACACGAACCCGCTCTTCCATGTCCGGCGTCACAACCAGCCCTTGGACAAGGTCATTGATGACGCTTTTTTCAATAAAAACAGTACTGTCCGCCTTGTACTTCTTCGGAAGGAAATAGACCCCTGCGATCAGCACGGTCATAAGAAAAAAAGAGGTCAGCAAAAAAAGACCTTTCCGGTTTTTCAAAATGAAGAAATAGCGAAATATTTGTTCGAAATTATTGTCCATTTTTAAGGTATTTAGGCTGAAGGCTGAAGACTTTTGGGAAAGCAGGTAGTTAGACTGAAGGCTAAAAACTATTAGGCAAAATCAAAAGCCAAAAACCTTCAGCCTTCAGTCTATCTTCCTTCAGCCTGGTTAATCTTTTTCCTTCCGTCTTCGGCCTCAACTTTTCCTTTCGGTCTTGGTCTTTAAATAGGGGGTTAGGTAGAAGGCTGATAAAAAGCCTGTAATCAGGCTGAAGCCTGAAGACTGTTAGGGAAAACCCAAAAAGCCTTCAACCTAATAATCTTCGGCCTTTGACCTCAGCATTTTTCTTCAGCCTTCGGTCTATTAGCCTTCAGCCTGATTATTTAAAACAGCCCTTCTTCAACCATAACGTAGTCCCCCGGCTTGAGGAAGATATTCATGGCAGAGTCCTTGCCCTTCATGACATCCTTGAGACGAACCCTTATTCTTTCTTCGCCGCGTAAAACCGTGACGTCATTCAATTTGGCAAACTCGGTAAACCCCCCCGCCTCGAGAATTGCATCCAGAACCTTTATTCCTTCCCGGTAAAAAATATACGTGGGTTCATTTACGCCCCCGACGACATATATTTTATTGCGCTCGTTTGTCGGAAGAAAAACAATATCATCGGCCCGTAGTTCAATATCTTGGGAAAAATCACCTTCAACAAAAAGACTATAAAAGTCTGTTTTGATTTTTTTGCCGCTCCGCATGACATAAGCACGCTTCAAATCAACATTCTGGAGGTTCTCAAAGCGGCAGAGAAACTGGAATAGCATGGTTTTTCCCGGCATGGGCACAATTTCCGAAGGCACCCCGCCTCCGGATACAAAGATCCGGTTGTTGG
>Ga0068713_1003739_pt1 | contig 12818 bp, 5 predicted proteins | sample MTBAKSrepl2MetaG_FD_62223 | JGI IMG/M metagenome (GOLD analysis project Ga0068713, IMG submission 62223) | Enrichment culture microbial communities om Arthur Kill intertidal strait, New Jersey, USA, that are MTBE-degrading - MTBE-AKS2 (Arthur... | ecosystem: Environmental > Aquatic > Marine >...
CGGGCGACCGCCACCCTCTGCTGCTGGCCGCCGGAAAGCTGGGCCGGGTAGTGCTTCATGCGGTGCGACATTCCCACCCGCTCGAGGGCCTCTTGTGTCCGCTGCTTCCGCTCCGCCGAGGGCATGCCCCGGTACGTCAACGGCAGCTCCACATTCTCGTAGACCGTCAGGTCGCCGATCAGGTTGAAGCTCTGGAAGATGAAGCCCACCTGCCGGTTGCGGATGCGGGCCCGCTGCGAGGCCGAGAGGTTCGCCACGGACTCACCATTGAGCCAGTACTCGCCCTCGGTCGGCGAATCCAGAAGGCCAAGGATGGCCATGAGGGTGGATTTCCCGCAGCCGGAGGGGCCGGCGATCGAGACGTACTCCCCCTGGTTCACGGACAGGTGAATGCCCGCCAGGGCGTGCGTCTCCACCTCCTCGGTCACGAAGACCTTGTGCATGCCTTCCACGTGGATGAGTGCTTCGTTCGTTTGTGCCATAGATGACTTCCCAGTTCCCGGTTCTCAAATGCAGGGTGTGCAGTGCACCCCGATGTTGGATCCACGACCCAAAGCCAACTCGAATCGCGAAGCGTGAAATCCGAAATAGACCCCAGGGACCGGGATCCGAATGCCGGAAGCGCTCTCGCCCGTTGGATGATCCGTCTTGGTACTCTGGATCTCGGTCATTCGTGCCTGCTTCGGATCTGCGTTCCCGCCTTCACGGGGTCAGTATTTGGATCTCGGACTGTCATTTCAGCCTGATCTTGTCCTGCCCGTCCCACTGGGACATATCGCTCAGGATGATCTCGTCGCCCACCTGGAGTCCCTCCAAGACCTCAATGGTGCTGACGGAACTTCGGCCGAACTGGACACGCGTCCGCACGGCATGGCGGCCGGCCTCGATCACCTTGAACAGCTCGGTGAGCCCTTCCGTCGAGGCATAGACCGGCCGGCCTACGTTGAGGACGTCGTCCAGTCGCTCGATCTCAATCACCCCGACGACCGACAAGTCCGGCCGGGCGCCAAGTGGCAACTCACCCCGGAGCGAGACATCGACGGTGACATTCCCTTCCATGACGGTCGGATCGATGCGGGAGACCTTTCCCATAACCGTCCCATGATGGGTGTCCACCTCTGCCAACAGGCCGATACTCACGTCCCGCGCCTGCGCCTCGGGGATCTTCAACTCGGCCTTCAGTTTGCGTGGATTGGTGATCTTGGCCAGGATCATGCCCGCGGAAACCGACTGCCCGGGCTCGATCTTGGTTGTCACCGGGGCCAGCACACCACCGGCACCGGCCCGCACGTGCAGGGACTCCCATTGGCTTCTCTTGAGATTGTAGGCGGATTGCGCCTGTTCCAGAGAGGCCTCCAGCTCCGCCAATTGCGAAGGCATAATGTCCTTCTGGAACATCTCGAACTGATTCTGGGTGATCTTCAGAAGCCGTGCCTGCTGATCCACGAGGGCCTTCGCCAACGTCAGGTTCAGTTCGGACACTAGGTCGCTCTCATACTCCTTCTGGCGCACTTCGGCTTCGAGCCGGGCCCGTTCGTACGCCGCTTGGCTCTGGGCGACGCTGTTCTCCTTCTCGAGCAGTTGGCCCTGGAGCGAGGCCCGCTGGGACGTCATCCGCGCTTGACTGGATTTCAGTTGCGACTCGGCTTGGGCCAATTCCTGTTCGAGGGTCGGATTGCTCAGCTCGATCAGGACAGTATTCGGTTCGACCACGCTCCCCGGTTCGACCAGGATCCCGACGACACGGCCGCCCACGGCCACCGAGACCCAGAGGATATCCTCCGAGACCAGGGTGCCTACGCCGCGCACCTGGCGGAGCATGGGTCCGCGCTTGACCTTGTCCAGCCACAAGGTTCGGCGGTCCACGGTGGGCGAGGCCGGCTCGAGTCGGGAGACCGCCACCGTGACCGCGGCAATCACGACCAGCCCGGTGGTCGCAATCAGGCCCCGCCGGATCATCTTCATCTTCTTCGCCGACTTCCGCGGTATATCCATGTTACACCCCTACCAACCAGCCTTCCAATCATTAAGACGTCTGCAGTGCCCGGCACGTAAACGTCTTTCTTCGATTTCTTCGCCCTTGTACGGGAGCGTTCCCCTGGGAACGCTCGCCCCCGGGACGATCGCACGGCCCTCTATTCGCTCCGCAAAGCCGCCATCGGATCGATCCGCGCCGCCCGGATGGTGGGCAAGAAACACGCCAAGCAGGCTGTGCCACCTATGATGCCCAACCCGAGCAGCAGCGATAGCGGATTCAGAGGGCTGATACCATACACTACCGAGCGCAGAACCAAGGATAGCACCGCGGTGAGCGCCAGCCCCAATGCCAATCCTGCCAACAACAATGGGCCTGCCTGTCGAAAGACAAAGTGAAGGATATGACCGTGTAATGCACCGAGAGCAATCCGTATGCCGATTTCCCGCTTACGCTGCACGAGATGATAGGAAAGCGTGCCGTATATCCCGACCACGGTAATCGCCAAACCCAGGATCATGAAGACATTGATGGCCAAGGTGCAGAACCGCCGACCGCTGGTGGAGCTCTCTACTACCTGCCTCATGGTACGAATATCCACTAACAACAAGTCCGGGTCGATCCGGGCCAGCACTTGCCTGAGTGACGGAGCCATGGCATTCGCCCCGGCGGCAGACCGCACCAGCAAGGTCCCTCGTTGCATTGAACCGCTTTTCCAAGGAAAGTAGATCTGAGGCAAGGCAGGGATTTCCGGTCCCCATTGCCGGACGTCCTCAACGACGCCAATCACCCTGGCTTTGAAGAAAGGGTTCGGAAAGGGAGGCTTGAACAACTTGCCTATCGGGTCTTGCCCCGGCCATAGGGCCCGGGCCAGGGCACGATTGACAGTGACGCCGGTGAACTCACCTTCCGCGTCCGTTTCCCGGGGAGAGCGTCCCTGTATGAACGGAATACCCATGCCAGAAAAATAGTCAGGCGAGACATAGCTGATTTCCGCCAGCGGCTGCAAATCGTACTGCGAAGGATCGACGGACTTTTCATTGGGGATAATGGTGCAGTTGGAACTACCTTCCAGGGGCATATTCGTGCCCACGGCGGCATGGCTGACGCCAGGCAAGGCACCCACATGCTCTACCAACTGATTCCAAAACTGCTGTCTGGCTGGTGCGGTTTCATAACGCGTGCCGCGTAGTATGACGTTGGAAGTCAGCACCCGGTCAGAGACAAGCGATCGATTGGAGCGCATCACGTTGAGATAGCTCCGGGAAAGGACGACTGCACCGTTGGCAATTGCCAGAACCAGGGCAATTTGCCCAACCACCAGTGTCCCGAGAAATTGATGACTGGTTCTCGATCCGGACTGTGACCGGCCGGCTTGCTTGATTGTCTGCGACATGTTGCGATGTGCTGTGACAAAGGCAGGGAATAAGCCGAAGAGGACGGCCGTCAACAACGCCAGGCCCATCGAGAACGCCAGGACGTTGGTATCAATGTGCAGACCAAGACGTTGTGATTCAAGAACTTCGGCTGAGGGAATCAAACGTCTGACAAAGGTCAGACCCGAGGCAGTCAATAGCAGGCCTACTACGCCGCCCATGAAAGCCAGGAGGCAGCATTCCGTGGACAAAAGCCTTATCACGTCGAGACGTCGGGCGCCCAACGCAACACGCAAAGAGAACTCCGCCTGTCTTCTGGTTCCCCGAGCGAGGAGCATGCTGGCAACATTCACGCAGGCTATCAAAAGCAACAGAGCAACCGCGGCGAAGAGAAACCACATGCTGGACCGCTCGCGGCGGGTGATCTCCTCAGAATGCGATCGCAAACACATCGGGCGGAATTGGTTGGTGTCGGGATATTCCGCAGCCAAACGCGCGCCGATGGCCTTCATTTCCGCTTCTGCGGCCTCAAAGCTCACTCCCGTCTTGAGCCGCGCCGTACACAACAGCCATTGGGGACCGCGATTCTGCGATCTCACCATGCGAGGCAGCCAGATGTCGTAGCTCTGCCCTCCCTGGCGTGGCGTATGGAATTCAAAACTACTGGGCATCACACCGACAACGGTAGTCTCTCGTTGGTTGAGACGCAGCGTCTTGCCGATCACGTGCCGGTCACAGGCAAAAAGTCTCTGCCAAAGACGATGACTGATGATCGCAACGGGCGCGGCATCGGCATTCTCCTCGTCCGCTCGATCGAAGAATCGCCCCAGGACCGGCGGCATGCCAAAGACACGCAACAGGCCGGCGGTGCTGCGCACCGCATGGACGGATTGCGGCTTGTCGCCCCCCACGTCGATTCGGTCGAGCGTATAGGCCGCTATAAGGGAAAAGAACTGGTTCTGTTCCCTGATATCCAGGAAGTCCGCTTCCGAGAGCGGACCTTCGCCGTCCTGGGCAATGCTGGACCAAACATGGACGATACGATCCGCGTCAGGATAAGGAAACGGATCGAACACCCATTCCTTGAAGACGCTGTAGAGAGTGGACACGGTCCCAATGCCCAGCGCCAGAGTCAGGACAGCCACTACTGTGAAACCGGGACTCCTGGCCAGCATCCGCACGCCGTACTTGAGGTCGTGCCACATAGTCATCATCGCGTAACTCCGCAAAGCAACCGCAGCGCGGAAACGATGGCATGGTGCCACACGACAAGAGCGTTGGTTCTTCCACCCATCATTCCAGTATTCCGATGCTCTACCATTCCAATCCTATTCATACCTCAGCGCCGCCATCGGATCGATCCGTGCCGCCCGGTGGGCGGGGAGGTAGCAGGCAACCATCGCAGTCAGCAACATGATCGTGACAACCGCCGCAGTAATCAGTGGGTCGCCGGGACTGATCTCATAGAGCAGCTTGCGCAGGAGATGCCCCAAGGCGTACGCCTCGGCCACCCCCGCCACCAATCCCAGCCCAACCGGCGTCATTCCCCGGCGCAGCACCGTGTAATAGATGTCCCGGGGCCGGGCGCCAAAAGCCATGCGTATGCCCATCTCACGGGTCCGTTGCGTCACCGCGTGAGACACGACGCCATAGATGCCCAATCCCGCCAGAAGCAAGGCGCAAGCAGCAAACGCGCACGTCAGCCGCATCTGGAAACGCCGTTGCGAAACGGAGAGTTCAAGTACCTCGCGCATCGTGTACATGCGGGAAATAGGCAGTTCACTGTCCACGCGATGAATGGCCTCGCGCACCGAGCCGGCGATGGACAGCGGGTCCCCCGCCGCACGGGCCACTACCGTAGTCTGAGCCGCAGCGCCGTCCCAGTAAGGGCGGTAAACGGTCGCGGCCGGCTTTCCGTCCGCCTCGGCGAGCACGTCCGCGACCACGCCGATCACTTCACACTCGCTCCCGCTCACCAGTAGTGGGCGTCCCACGACCACCTTCTGCCCGGGCCAGAGCAAAGCGGCCACCTGCTGGGAAACCACGGCCATCGATCGAGAGCGGTCGGTCTCATCGAAGACACGCCCTTCCACAAGGGGAACGCCCATCGTCCGGAAGTAGTCGGCACTGATGAAACGGAGGTTGGCCATGGGACGCTCCCACGTAGGTCGGAGGTCCCCCGGGACGCACATCGAACTGAGCCAGCTCTGCCCCTGCAGGGGGAGCCTGCTGACGAGGGCGACGGAATGAACTCCGGGAGCAGCCTTCAGATCTGCAAGCAGGCGTGCCTGCAGTTCACGGGTCTGTTCCGGCGTGTTGTACTGCGTGCGCGAGGGCCGGACATTGACGGCCAGGACCGCTGGGGCATGGAAACCCTTATCGGCGAGCATCACTCGCGCGAAGCTGGTCGACAGCAGCCCCGCGGCGGCCAGGAGGATCACTCCCAGACTCACCTCCGCCACCACCAGTGCGTTGCGCAAACGAAACCCCTCAGCCGAGGCCGTGGCGGTGCGTCCTGCTGCCCTCAGTACGTGTGCCGCATCGCTCCGCGCCATCCGCCAGGCGGGTAGCAGACCACACAGCGCTGTCGTTGCTCCCGTCAGTAGCAGGGCAAAGAGGAGCACCGCGGCGTCCATGCGAACCTGATCCAGGCGCGGTATGTCGCCGGGCGTGAGTCTGATCAGCACCCCCAGACTCGTCCAGGCGATCATGACACCCAGGGCAGCTCCGAGGATGGTGAGCAGCAGTGTCTCCAGCATCGCCTGTCGCAACAGTTGCAGTCGGGTCGCGCCCAGGGCCAGCCGGACGGCGGCATCCCTACTGCGGTCTTCCGCCCGTATGAGATGCAGGACAGCCAGATTCAAACAGGCGATCAGGAGCACCGCTCCAATGGCTCCCAGCACGACGAACAGCCCTCGGCGGCAGTTCGCTACGGTGGCCTCTTTCAACGGTTTCACGATGGCGTGCAATTCCAGATCCTGCCCGGTCATCTTCACCAACTGCGCGCCGATGACGTCCAGTTCCGCCGCGGCCGCCGCGGGAGTGACGCCGTCCTTCAGACGACCGATGACATGGAATTCGAAGTTCGCCATCGGTTCGCTGCGTTCGACGGCGGTAAACACCTTGGGCAGCAGAACATCCGGTTGTTCGTACAGCCCGGATCCCTTTACGTTCGGCAGGCGGAATCCCACTGGGAGCACGCCAATCACCGTGTACGCTTCGTCGTCCAGCATGACGGCGGCGCCGATGGCGGAAGGTGCGGCCTGGAACTTCCGCCGCCACAATCCCTCCCCGATCACGACCACGCGCGCCCCGCCTTCGGCTTCTTCCCGCACGGCAAAGGCACGCCCCACGGCTGGCTGTACCCCCAGGGTATCGAGGAGATTTACGGAGACCCGTATCCCTCGCAGAACCTCAGGCTCGCCCATCCCCGTCAGGTTGATCGGGCCGGGGCTCAGGAGCGAGAGGCTCTCAAAAGAGCAGCAGCGCTGCTGCCATTCGAGGAAGTGCCTCGCACTGACCGGCAGAACGGGAAGGTTCTGGGCCAGAGTGGGAACGAATTCTTGCACGTAGACCAGCCGACCCGACGCGGGATACGCCAGCGGTCGCAGGAGCACGCCATTGACCAGGGAGAAAACGGCGGTCGTGGCGCCGGTGCCGATCCCCAGGATCGCGGCGACGAGGGCCGTGAAGCCGGGACTGTGCGCCAGCCCCCGAAAGCCATACCGAATGTCCTGCCATAGCGTTCCCACGAGCTACTCCTGTCGGAGACTACACGCTCTTCATAGGGGCCATGATGCAAACAATGTGCCAGGCAAGATCTGCCTCCCGTTTTTCAACGTGGGTCGAGAAACCACGCTATGTGCCCGAAAGATGCCTCCTGTGCTCTCTTGCGTGCCTCCGGATCGCTCCCGAGTGTCCGGTTCCGGATTGGCGCGCCCGATTCCGGACACTCCACGTAGCACGGGCATCTTGCCCGTGGCAATCCAGGGGCAGGATGCCCCTGGGACTCATGGGCGGGACGCCCATGCTACTTCATCCATGCGGCGATGCTCCGACGCTCCTGGTCCTCCATGCGCTGGCGTTTCTCCAGGAAATGCCGGTACTTCTGCCGGTCGTCGGCGTCCCACGTGTTGGCCTCCTCGTAATCGCCACAGAACGGGACCAGCAGGTCGATCCAGCAGGCAATTCGCTCGATTTCGTCCGCCGTCAGTTCTACGTCGTAATGACCATCGATCAACATCGTCATCAGCCGGCTGCGGGCCGCACCAACGCTGCAGGGCACCAACATCTCGGGGGCCGACTGCGCACTGACCCAATTCACGAGGTCGTTGCTGATGCCCGCGAGATACCGGTGCCCTTCGAGCGTGCGTTCGGTCGCTTGTGTCAACGCCAGGTAGCTCATGCTCCACTGCCTCTTCGCCAAGCCTTCGACGGCTGGCGTGCTCAGCAGACTGAAGGCAGGCTGACCGACTGCGGCGGTCCCGTTGGCGGTCTCATCTTGTCCACTGGTGACGAGAGCAACGCCACGTCCCAATCGCTCTTCCCATTTCTTCGTGTTATTGTGGCAACTGGTGCAACGACGATCCAGAATCGGCTGGATCTCCCGCGCGAAGCTGAAGCCTCGGGGCGGGCCGTAGAAGGGAACCAAATCCTGTGGACCAGCCTTCATCGCCATGCTTGGTCCGGCCCCGGCCGTCGGGGGAGCGTCGTTCTTTGACTCGTGGCAGCCGACGCACGAGGCCGCCTCGCCCGGCTGGAGCGTCATCCAGCTTCGCATCGTCTGCACGGCGTAACCGCGCTCGTCGACCGCCTGGAAGTAGATCGGCGTTCGCGCCGGCAACGTGAAGAAGGCCGAGCCGTCGGGGTAGACAGTGGCCTCGCCCAGGACGATCTTCGTGTCCCAGCTCCCGTTGCCAATTGATACCGGCGTGCAAACCAAAGCCTCGCCTGCGGGACCGGCGTTGTAGCTCCAGCCCACACCGGCGGCACGATACCCCAGGCCAATCGCACGGAGCTTCTTGATCGTCCCGCGCGGAACGCCCGCCAGTCCCGGGCCGACGTAGACATCCTGCAGGAAACAGGTGCCGGAGGTCTGTCGATAGTCCACCATACTGGGCCGAACCGGGGGTCGAGTCCGCACCGCCAGTGGGATGGCCTGGCTGCAGGAGATATCCGGATCGGAAGCGAGCAATTCCCGGCGGCCGTCCAACGCGATCCAGTACAGCTTGAAGTGCGTGGGCGAGCGGGACCAGCCCTGAGGCGCGCAGGTCACCACGAACTGGGACTCCGACAGTGAATAGGGGTACTGATAGAGGTCCCCCTCCTGGCCGTAGCAGTCGATCCGTTCCGCGGGGGTATCACGGACGGGGGCAATCAATTGCGCGCCGGCGTTCTCCTGCCGTCCGCGGGCCGGATCGACGATCCCCAGCTTGCCCACCTGCATCGTGTGGTGCCCCGAGAAGGTGGCGACGACCTTCTGCGTGCCGGGGATGCCGCGGGCATGCAGCAGCGAGGTCGGGAACCAGGATTGGTTCCCGTAGTACTCGGTCTGGCCGGTGCCGTCGGGGTTCATTTGGAACAGGCCTTGAACGAAGAGCTGGCCACGATCGCTGTATTCCCAGCGCGTGTACACCACCCGGCCGTCCGGCAGCACGGTCGGATAGTTGTCGTGGACCTGATCGAAGGTTAACCGGCGCAGGCAGCGTCCCTGGCGGTCGCACGTGTACAGGTTGCTGACTTCCGTCCACCAGCAGTCCACCGTCTGAACGCAGCGGGTGGAATTGAACAGGATGTCATCGTTCGGCAGGTAGACCCCCTCGTAGTCCGCGAAGCCCAGCCCGCGCGTCAACTGCTTGATCGAGCCATCCGCAACTGTCATTTCATGCAGATGATAATCATCGTCGCGGTCGGATTTCTTCCACGCAAACAGCACATGTCGGCCGTCCCAGGAGACATCGGGGTCGCGAATGACGCCGTCGGGGTCTTCGAGAAGCGTGTGCACGCGCGTGCAACCATCGTCAAGGTCGAGTCGGCACAGCGCCGCCCCCGGATTGAACTGCCGTTCGTGCTGCGCGTCGGACTGCCCTTCGGTATAGGCATAGTGCGAACCGCCCAGCGTGTGATGCTTCGTGAAGATCCAGTGAGGATACTGCCGACGCAGATCTTCCAGGCGGGTCTCGCGACGCCGCTCGGCGGCACGGAGATAAAGGTCCAGCCAGCGCCGCGGCTCCACGGGCTCGGACTGCCCCATGAATCGGTCGAACTCACGTCGCAATCCCCTGCCGGCGGCGCCAAGCTCGTCCAATACCTTGGCCGCCGCGTTCCGTGCCACCCCTGGCATGGCCGAGACCGAGAGCCAAGGCCCAAACTCTACGCCGGCATCCTGGAGGCACCAGTCCCAGTAGATAGGAAACTCCCGCTCGGCCCAGTCGGAGAACTCCTCCGCAGCGGCAGCACGCGTTTCTTCGTTCGGATCAAGCGACGCCATCTTCGCCCGCATCTCCAGCACTGCGGCCAACCACCGGCGACTCTCGTCGGACGATGGCTCACCCGCTATGGAAGTGCCGCTGGCGAGTGTGCAGAACGCCAGCAGAAGAACGCCCGCAAGACCGCTCCTCTTTGACTGTTGATCGATCCCACGCTGCATATTCTGCACCGACGCTCCCATCCGCCGCTCCTATACGTGTTTTCATACCGGACACTGATGGCTCATGATGATAGAATACCCGATCATGGTTGATGTCGAGAAACAAACTGCATGCCCGTGACATGGCACAAGCGAAGACTGGAGCCGGAAGGACGACACCGGGAACCTCCTGTTTCGCGAGATCTTCCCAACAAACGACCCGGTCCGTGCTATGATCAGCTATGCAGCGGCAACCGCAATGTCGCGCGGCAGCCGGGGGCGCGGCGGCGATTCTCCAAGATCAGACTGCCGCCGTGGGCTTCGGCGATCTGGCGGCTGAGCGTCAGGCCGATGCCGGAACCGTGGTCCTTCGTCGTGTAGAACGGTACGAAGACGTCGACGCCCTCCGCCAGGCCCGGACCGTCGTCGTCCACGTGGATTTCGAGCGCCTCCCCGTCCGCCTGCCAACCCACAGTGACTTGTCCGTCACCCTGCGGCCGGCTCTCCAGGCTCGCATCGACGGCATTCGAGATCACGTTGATGAGCAGTTGCTCCAGTTGGTCGCGGTCCCCGCAGACCTGAATGTCCCGACCGGACTCGACGGTGACGCCCATCCGAGTCTCCAGACCTGCGACCCGGCGCAGCAGTTGGGCCACATCGACCCGTGAGAAGCTCGGTTCCGGCAGATGCATCAGGCGGGAGTAGGCGCCGATGAAACGGTCAAGGGCCTCCGCCCGCTCGGCGATGAGTTCCAGGCCTCCTTTGAGGTCCTCCTGCCAGTCGTCCGCCAGGGGCCTGCGACCGATCAGGACGTGCAGACTCTCCGCCACCGACTGGATCGGCGTCAGCGAATTGTTGACTTCGTGCCGGACGGTCCGGATGAGCCGTTTCCAGGCCCGCCGCTCTTCCTCATGCAGGGTGCGCGTCAGGTCCGACAGGAACACCAGACTGTGGGAGACGCCCTTTTCCCGGTAGCTGCCGCGACGGAGTTCCCAGCGTCCCGAGCCGCCGGGAAGCGCCACATCGAGCACACGCGGCGTCTCACCCGCCAAACAGTCGGCCAGACCCAGTTCTTCTGCGCGACAGCCAAGTAACTCGTCGTCGGTCCGGCCGAGCAGATGCCTGCCGCTGTCGTTGACCAGGTGTAGCCGGCGATCTCCGTCGAAACCGAACATGGCGACGTCGATCTGCGCCAGGATCTTGCGCAGCAGAGCCGTCGCCTCCATGGCGCCCAGGCGCTGCTCTCGTAGAAACCCCGCCAGGGCGTTCGCCTCCCAGATCAATTCGCCCATGGCGTCGTCGAAGCGGGCGCCCTTGATCCGCATCGAGTAGTCCCCTTCGCGCAGCGCGCCGAGCAGGTTCGACAACGTCCGCAGGGGAAAGACGACCTTGCTCTGCAGGGCCAGCACCGCCCCCAGCCAGGCGACGAGGATCAGGACGCTCATCGTTACGCGCGTTCGCGTCGTGTAATCGCACTGCCACAGCAGGAAGAATGCTGTCACGGAACCAGCCAGCCCGGCGGCAACTCCCAGCGTCAGGATGCGATGCTCGTATTTCATAAGAGAAGTGTGAAATCTTAAGTTCGAAGCTTCAAGTGCCGAGCCAATGCGCTTCTCGCTTCACACTCCAGACTCCTATTCGATTCCATGCTTCTCCAGCCGGCGGTACAGGGCTCCCCGACTAAGACCCAGCGCCTCGGCCGCCTTGCTGACGTCACCCTGGAAGCGCGACAGCGCGCCGCGGATTATCATCTGCTCGACCTGATCGAGCGTCATACTCTCGATGGTGGGACCCGTTTCCGATCTCGGCTCGATGCCCAGATCGCTGGCCTGCACGTCGGCGCCGCGCGCCATGAGGACGGCCCGTTCGACCATGTGGTCGAGTTCGCGCACGTTGCCCGGCCACGCATACGCCAGGAGCACCTGCAGTGCCGCCGGATCGAAACCACCCAGGCTCTTGCGATACCGGCCCACGTACTTCTGCAGGAAATGCGTCGCCAGCAGCGGAATGTCCTCCCGGCGCTCCCGCAGGGGCGGGATGCGGATCTCGACCGTCTTGAGCCGGTAGAGCAGGTCCTGCCGGAAGCGCGAAGCCGCGACCTCTTCGGCCAAGTTGGCATTGGTCGCCGAGAGGATCCGCACATCCACCCGGTGTGTCTTCGAGGCCCCCACCGGCTCGAACTCCCCGCTCTCCAACACGCGCAGCAGCTTCGATTGCAGGTTCGCAGGGATACTGGCGATCTCGTCAAGGAACAAGGTTCCGCCGTCGGCCAGCTTGAACCGTCCGATCCGGTCGGATCGGGCATCGGTGAACGCGCCGGCTACGTGGCCGAACAACTCGCTCTCGAAGAGCGTTGCCGGGATACTCGCCGTGTTGACGCTCACGAGCGCCCTGTCCTTCCGGCTCGATGCGGCATGCAGCGCCTGGGCGACAATACCCTTGCCTACACCATTCTCGCCCGTGATCAGGACATTGGCCTGTGATGGGCCCACGCGGGTGATGGTTTCCAGCACCGGTTGCATGGCCCGGGATTCAGCAATGAAGAACGGCCGGTCTTCGCCCCGCAGCAACAGGTTCTCCTGCTCAAGCTGCCGGCCTTTGCGCAGGGCGCGCCCCAACTCCACCTGCGTTCGCAGGATGGCCAGCAATCGCTCGTTCTTCCAAGGCTTCGTCAGGAAGTCGCGAGCGCCCCGGCGCATCGCCTCGACCGCCAACTCGACGCTGCCCCACGCCGTCATGACGACCACCGGCAACGTGCTGTCGATCTGCTGGATCTTCGAGAGCAGGTCCAGCCCCTCCTGGCCGGAGGTGCTGCCGCGCACGTAGTTGAGGTCCATCA